>Ga0187774_10000188_pt1 | contig 20659 bp, 22 predicted proteins | sample 0216_BV02_MP05_2_FD_133152 | JGI IMG/M metagenome (GOLD analysis project Ga0187774, IMG submission 133152) | Tropical peat soil microbial communities from peatlands in Department of Meta, Colombia - 0216_BV02_MP05_20_MG | ecosystem: Environmental > Terrestrial > Soil > Wetlands > Peat | place... | reverse complement strand
GGAAGAGCTGGAGCGAGGAGTGACTTTCCTTGCCATCATGGAGCAGAACCTCGCGAACTTGAAAGTGGGACTCCAATGCACCCAGTGATCTGCGTCCACAACCTGAGCGTCCGTTACGGCGGAGCCGATGCCTTGCAGAATGTCAGCTTCGAGGTTGACGCCGGGGACTACGTGGGCCTCGTAGGCCCTAACGGTGCCGGGAAAACCACGCTCATCAAGACCCTGCTTGGGCTCATCGACTTCGACACCGGTTCAATCGAGGTTCTCGGCAAAGACATCCACAGCTTTTCCAATTGGCACAGGATCGGCTACCTGCCTCAGCGCGTGAGCCATTTCAATCCCCTTTTTCCGGCGACCGTGCGAGAGGTCGTGGCGTTGGGGCTCCTCTCCCGCAAGACTCATCCGAAGAAGTTCAGCAGCGAGGACGAAGAGAGAGTCAGACAGGCGCTGAACGTTCTGGGGATTGCCGATCTCGCGGATAGGCTGGTTAGTGAACTCTCCGGCGGGCAACAGCAGCGGGTCCTTCTTGCCCGCGCCCTTATCTCCGGCCCCGAGATTCTCATCCTCGACGAACCGAGCAGCGCCCTCGACCCTCAGACCAAGGAGAATCTTTTCGAGCTCATGAAGGCGCTCAATGTGACAAGACGGATCACCATTCTCCTCATCACCCACGACATAGGCCAGGTCGGCAAGTATGCCTCCAAGCTGCTTTATCTCGACCGGCGGGTGATCTTTTGCGGCACGTTTTCCGATTTCTGTCTCTCGAGCGATATGGGCTCCTATTTCGGGGATCACGCGCAACACCTCATCTGCCACCAGCACAACTGATCATGGAATTCCTCGAGTTCCTCCACTACTCGTTCATCCAGCGGGCCTTGCTCGCTGGAACTTTGATCGCGGTTCTCTGCTCGACCTTGGGGTTGTTCCTAGTCCTCCGCAAGATGTCCCTCATCGCCGACGGCCTCTCCCACGTAAGCTTCGGCGCGGTGGCCCTGAGCCTCTTCCTCGGGTTCTATCCCCTCTACGTCGTCATCCCCGTGGTTCTGCTCTGCTCCCACCTGATTCTCAAGCTCACCGAGAAAGCCAAAGTGTATGGAGATGCAGCCATCGGTATCGCCTCAGCCGTCGGCGTCGCCGGGGGAGTTATCTTGGCGAGCCTATCGAAGGGCTTCAACGTAGACTTGTTGAGTTATCTCTTCGGCAACATCCTCGCCGTCAGCGATTCGGAAGTGGTCGTCTGTCTGGTACTGTCACTCGTCGTTTTCGGCCTGGTCGTGTTCTTCTATCATGATCTCTTCTCAATCACCTTCGATGAAGAGTACGCGAAAATAACCGGTATCAAGACCGGGAGAATTAACTCAATTCTTGCCGCGCTAACTGCTGTCACCGTGGTGCTCGCGATTCGTGTCGTGGGTGTCATGCTCGTTTCAGCTCTTCTCATATTGCCGGCGGTTTCGGCCTTACAAGTTGCGCGAGGATTTAATCGGGCGATGCGCCTGTCCGCTACCATCTCGGTGGCTTCCGTGCTCGTAGGGGTGAGCGTCTCGTTTCTTCTTGATCTGCCTGCGGGAGCGACAATTGTCATGACCAATTTCGTCATCTTTGTGCTCATACTGGGATACAAGAGGGCACCCCTTCCAAGGGGCTTTTGAGCGCGCGCGCATCTGCCTGTCCTCGCCGGACCGAGGAAGTTGACGCGCTCCGGGGATAGCCTGGAGGAGAAGAGAGGAGCGTGGGAATGTGTGATCGCTGTGACTACGGGACTCTGCTCAGGGATCGCGACCTGGATCGCACCCTGAATCGAGTGAGAATTCTCGAGATCATCGGGAACAGCTCCCGCCCCTTGAGCGCCCACGAGATCTTCGCCAAGGCCAAGCGGGGTGAGAACATTAACCGGGTCACCGTCTACCGCATTCTGGATCTTCTCGTTGAGAACCGGCTCGTGGAGCGGATTAGCGCTGGCGATCGGTCCTTCCGCTATGGACTTGCACCGAACGCCAACCATGGGCGTCACGCCCACTTCTACTGTACGGGCTGCGGCAGGATGGAATGCCTGAGCCCCGGCAGCCCCGTGGTGGACATGGCCTCACTCGAATCGACGATTCCCGGGACGATCGAGAGAGTGGAAGTTCGTCTGGACGGAATCTGTGAGACCTGCCTCGATCAGGCGAAGTAGCGGGGCGCCCGTTTCAGTGGAGTTCGTCCTCGAATTCGCTCCCCGCCGCGTTGAACATGATCTGACAGTCACACCGACAGCCGCGAGCCTGAAAATAGGCCATAGTCCCCTCAACATCGATCCCTGGAAAGCTTCGGAGAATGGCCGTGGCAAGGTCCTTGTTGTTGCCGTGCTCGCACCGCCACACGTAGCCTCGTCGAGCCTCGAACCGGAAGTCGCAGCCCTCGGGGCCGGCAAGTCGGTGGGAGAATTCATCCCAAAGCGGATGCTCGGGGGTGAGCATCTCTCCTTTCATTCCTTTCTCCTGCATGATCCGGCCATCGCTCCATGGCGGATGCCGGCCGTTCTTCGGCTCGACGGCCCTCGTTACTTCGCCCCTCTTGCCACCGATCTGCTTTTTCCGGTAAGTTAAATTATAGCTCTGCTGATCTGAATTAACGTGAGGGATATGCGCCGCTCACGGGAGTTTCGCCCGGGCCGGTCTCGCGCGTGTAAGGTGCGCCCTTCCCCTGCCGGCCCTTGGGAGGAGCCGGCGCATTGTGGCGTGTTCCCGATGCGCTGCGGGAATCCGCGAGGTGCGGCCATGTACAAGTTCGGTACCACCCTTGGACAGCAAGGGTTCCTCGAACTCCGCGAGGAAGGGAAGGGATATCTCTTCTGTCTCGGCGATTGCTTTGACGACGGCAGTGACGGAGACTGCATGCCTCTCTTCTCTTTCAGCAAGCGGATGACCCGCGAGGATGTGGAGGGTCTCATTGCTTACCTCGACGGGCGGCTGCGGAGCTGAACGAAGCCCGCCCTGAAGGCTCCCTCCGGTGCGGCCTATGGGCAAGCCCTCTGCGGTCTTTCGCGGTTGGGGGGGGAATCCCCGGTCTCTAGCTCCCGCAAGAAGGGCGCCCTGCGCGGCACCGTCCGCGACCCCCACGGTCTCCTCGGGAGTGCGGATCCGAACCGTGGTCGTTGCCCCTTGACATGCTCACCTGAGTGTGTCTCCATTACACCTTTCCGAAACTCGGCGAGTGACCACCGGTTGCGTCGGCAGCCGCATTTGGAGCCAGCATGGAGGAGACTCCCACGGCCCTCAGCGAAGGAGGAGCCGCCCTCACCGAAAGCCTCAAGGCTGCATGGCCTATCTGTATCGGCTACGTTCCCATCGGCTTGGCCTTCGGGGTCCTGGCCCAGAAGGCATGCCTCAGTCCGTCCGAGATCGGCCTCATGTCGCTCCTGGTCTTTGCGGGAAGTTCGCAATTCATCGCCGTCTCCATGTTGAATGCCGGGTCGCCTCTAGTCTCCATCGTGCTCACCACCTTCGTTGTGAACCTTCGTCATCTCCTCATGAGTTCCGCGCTGGCTGTTTACCTGCGCCCTTTGGGAAGGGCGCAGGCGTCTCTCTTCGCCTACGGTGTTACCGATGAGAGCTTCGCGGTGAATTTCACCAAGTTCAGGCTCGGCTGCTGGCATTGGCAGCAGGCGCTCCTGGTGAATCACATCGCCAACGCTACGTGGGTCGGGAGTAGCTTGCTCGGTGGGGTGACCGGGCAGTTCATCCCGGCCGGGGCTTTCGGCATCGACTACGCCCTTGTCGCCATGTTCCTTTGCCTCCTGGTATTCCAGCTTCGGGGCGGCCTGTATGCGGCGACAGCAGCTCTCGCCGGGATCCTCGCCGTGATGCTCGCATTATTCCTTCCCGGCAACCTCCACATCATCGTGGCCTCGGTGGCCGCTGCCACCACGGGTTTCTGGTTTCGGCGACGGCTCCGGGGAGGGGAGGGGTGAGAGGATGGCTGCACTCTGGGCTTCACCGTCGAACTCGCCGTGCGAGAGAGGAGTCCGGTCATGAATTGGACCCACTTCCTGCTCCTTGCGCTCGGCATGGGCCTCGTGACCTATCTTCCCCGCTGGGTTCCCCTATTCTGCCTTTCCGGCCGGGAATTGCCGCGGTGGTTCACCGACTGGCTCGACTTGATCCCGGTTGCCGTGCTGAGCGCCCTCGTGGCGCCGGAACTGGTCCTCACCGGGAGGGCGCCCCAGCTCGACCTTCTTCAGCCGAAACTCTGGGTTGGATTCCCCACCTTCTTTTTTGCCCTCCGGACCAAGTCGCTGGGGGGCACGGTTCTATTCGGGATGTTCCTCTACTGGTTGACGGGAACGGTGCTTTAAGAAGATCCTTTCTGGGGCCTCGGGTTCAACCATGGGAGTCTATGTCAAACTGGTGCTTACTGCGGTTTTCTGGGGTGGCACCTTTGTGGCTGGAAGGATCATCGCCGCCGGAGCGGGACCTTTCTCCGCCGCCTGCCTCCGGTTCGTTTTTGCCTCCCTCTTCCTTGTCATCCTCACGAGACGGCTCGAGGGACGCCTGCCTCGCCTCGACCGGGGGCAAATCGTTCCCGCAGTCCTCCTCGGGATGACCGGGGTCTTCGCCTACAACGTCCTTTTTTTCTCAGGCCTCAAGACCGTAACCGCAAGCCGGGCTTCCCTCATCATCGCCACGAACCCGGTCTTCATCTCCCTCTGCTCTGCAGTCTTCTTTCGAGAGAGGTTGGATGGCCGAAAAATCCTGGGCATTCTCTTAAGCGTCTCTGGCGCCGCGATGGTCATCTCCCGGGGCGCTCCGTGGGAGATCCTCCGCGGAGCATCGGGGTGGGGCGAGCTTGCCATCTTCGGCTGCGTGCTGAGCTGGGTGGTCTACTCCCTCGTCGGGAAGAAGATCATGAAGGGACTTGCACCCATGGCCGCAGTTACCTATAGCTGCCTCATCGGTGCCGCCGCCCTCATCCTCCCTGCCTATGTAGAGGGCATCTTCGGCCAGATGGGCGGATACGCCTTTCCGGTCTGGCTCGCCATCATCTACCTGGCGCTCTTTGGTTCCGCCCTGGGATTCTCCTGGTACTACCAGGGAATTCAGGCGATCGGCCCGTCCCGGGCGGCGGTGTTCATCAACCTGGTCCCGGTCAGCGCCGTCCTCCTCGCCTGGCTCCTGCTCAACGAGACGATCCAGCTCTCCCTGGTGGTGGGGGCGGTGCTGGTGACCGGCGGGGTGTATCTCACAAACAGCGGCAGTCGGCGCGAGGAAGCTCGCTGGCACGGCCAAGGGCGCCTCCACGGAATGACCATGGCCGACAGCGCGCTCGTGTTCATCACTGAGAAGTACAATCGGAACAGCATCGCCGCCCTTTGCGGGGCTCTGGAGGGAGACGAGCGCTTTCCCGCGCTTCCCGTTTCCTTCGCGGACACGCGGGGTGCCGTCGCACGCCTGAAGGGCCTTCTGGGGCAGTACTCGCAGGTGGTTGCCGGCTTCTCCTTCTGCACCCCGAACCTCATGGAGATCGCCAGGATCCTGGGAACTCTCCACGGATGCCTGACCAGGGCCGAAGCGGCCCGACTGCGCCTCGTGGCCGGCGGGCCCCACCCGAGCGGCGATCCCGAGGGTACGCTCGCGCTCGGCTTCGAATGCGTGGTAGTCGGCGAGGGAGAGAAGACAGTTCCCGAGCTTCTCGGGCGCATGGTGTCAGGGAGTCGATATGGCGATGTGCCAGGCGTTGCCTACCTGGAGGCCGGAGCCGCGCGCCACACGGGGAGAGGTGCGCCTGTTGATCTCGACCGGGTGCCCCCCTTCAGTGTTGCGTATCGACGGTTCGGTCCCGTAGAGATCACGAGAGGCTGCCCATGGACCTGCCGCTACTGTCAGACCCCCCGCCTCTTCGGGTCGGTTTGGCGGCATCGTTCGGTTGAGGCCATCGCCCGTCACGCCGAGGCCGCAAAAACGAAGGGGTTGAGAGACCTCCGGTTCGTTACCCCTGACGCCTTATCCTACGGCGCGCAGGGCAAGGAGCCGGATCTCGTAGAGCTGGAAAGGCTCCTCAAGGCCGTGGTCGCCATCTACGGCAAGGACCACGTCTATCTCGGCTCTTTCCCGTCGGAGGTCCGTCCGGACACGGTCACCGAAGAGGCGGTCAAGCTCATCAAGGCTCACGTCGCCAACGATAACCTCGTGATAGGCGCCCAGTCAGGGAGCCAGAGGGTGCTGGACCTTATGGGTCGGGGCCACAGTGTTGAGGACGTCTACCGGGCGGTGGCTCTTATCACTCGGGCCGGGCTTCTCGCCAATGTGGACGTGATTCTTGGTCTCCCCGGTGAGATGGCCGAAGATGTGAAGCGCACCCTGAAGATGATGGTTGATCTTACCTCCATTGGAGCACGGGTTCACACCCACACGTTCATACCCCTTGCTGGCACGCCGTTAGCCGACGCCCCTCCCGGCCGGGTGGACGGGGAGACGAGAAGGGCCCTCGGACGCCTCGCCGGACAGGGAAGGCAGTTCGGCTCTTGGCAGCGGCAGGAAAGGCTCGGGAGAGAGTTGGCCGCCTTCAGGGCGAGGAGACGATAGCGGGTTATGTGCAGGGCTGCTCGTCTGTCGCCCCTCCCGGAATCTGTTCCCATGAGAACCAAGCAAGGCACACGCGGTGTGTCAACGGCGTTCGACCGCCTAAGGCAGTGTTGACATCGCCGCCCGATCTCGGTATGGGTAGCTTCATGGCACAGTCCTACGACCTCAGCGTCATCTCACGGCAAATACGACTCGGCTGGATCGGGACAGGCGTCATGGGACTTCCCATGTGCGGCCACCTGCTCGCCACGGGGTATGGGGTGACGGTTCACAGCAGGACCAGAGCCAAGGCGGAGTCGCTCCTTGCCCGGGGCGGCCGATGGGGGGAGTCACCCCGACTGGTTGCGGCCGAGACGGACGTCGTCTTCACGATGGTGGGATTCCCGGCCGACGTGGAGGAGGTGTACCTAGGTGGAGATGGCATTCTGGCCGGTGGGAAACCTGGAAATATAGCCGTGGACATGTCCACGACTCGGCCGAGCCTTGCCCAGAAGATTTATGCAGCCGCAGGAGCGAGGGGGATCAGGACAGTGGACGCGCCGGTGTCGGGAGGTGACCTGGGCGCACGAAACGCCACCCTCTCCATCATGGCGGGCGGCGACCCGGAGGTGGTGCAGGCGGTCATGCCCCTCCTGAAGATCATGGGGAAGCAGATCGTCTACCAGGGCGGCCCAGGCTCCGGGCAGCACGCCAAGATGTGTAACCAGATCGTCATCGCCGGGACGATGATCGGAGTGTGCGAGTGTCTCCTCTACGGCTTCAAGGCGGGACTCGATCTGGAGGCCATGCTCCGTTCGGTGAGTAGCGGCGCGGCGGCCTGTTGGTCCCTCGCCAACCTTGCGCCACGCATTCTCAAGCGGGACTTCGATCCCGGCTTCTTTGTGGAGCACTTCATAAAGGACATGGGGCTTGCCTTGGAGGAGGCCGGACGGCTGGGGATCGCTCTGCCCGGTCTCGCCCTGGTGCACCAGCTCTATGTTGCGGTGAAGGCCCAGGGGCACGGGAAACTGGGGACTCATGCCCTCATGCTCGCCCTGGAGCAACTCTCCCGGACCGAGATCCGGTCAGCATAAATGCATCTCCTTATCCTTACCCTCCGAGCGCCAACGAGCGCCGAATCCTAATCCCGATGTAGCCGTTCACGGTGAGGAGACCACCCATCTGCGCGAGGGATGTGGCGACGGACGCCGGGCACTGAGGAGAGGTCGCATTCCCTGGTGAGTACGACGCGTTGCTCCCGTTCCTGACGAAGCTGGTCATATTTTCGCCCCATCCTGGTATGATAGAAGAAACCCCCACAACGAGGAGCACGCTCCCATGTCCTTCAGGGAAAACATCGAGACGAAGCTCGAGATTGACCGGATGGTGCGGAACCTCTATGCCAGCCTCAGGGAGATTCCCGGCCAGCGGCATATGGACAAGAACCTCATGAGGGCGCTACTCTCGAAGACGGACTTTGCGAAAAGGAAAGCTAGGGATATCGAGATCTACGTCCGTCCCCTGCAGGGGGAGACCATGGAAATCCTCGTATTCGACAACGAGCTGGCCATCTACCATACTACCGTGGACGATGTGGCGCTCCGGAAGAGCCCTGAGTGGAAGGAGATGTTCAGCATCAGGAACGTGCGGAAAATCCTTAACGATCGGGACGTGGTGGTGACTAAAGGGAAGGAGTCCATCCGCCGCATTTATGGGCATGCGCTCTCCGGCCTAGATCTTTCGTACACCGAAAAGGATATGGCAGCCCTGGTTGTCGATGCCCGCCAGGCTCTTGAGCAGAAGTCGCCGGGAGGAATAGAGGAGACCCTGGGAATTTTTTCCGAAGTGCTTGGTTTCGAGGCCGTGAGTCTTCCCGTCCTACCAGACGATATCCAGGCCTTTGCCAGGCCCAAGGTCAACGGCGGCGGACCTTCCCTCCTCGAACATCTTATCCTGTTGAGCCAGGAGCGGCTCTGGATTGCGCTCAGGCGCGGAACCTTCTCGCCCGAGAACGGGTTCGACCTGGCCAAGATCGAAGCCTGCGCCCGGGGGGAATCGCCTCCGGACCTGGACGGGGCTTCAGTATTCCAGTTTCTTGCCGATTTGGCTCTGAAGAAGCCCGAACGGAAGGTGGGATTTCCCGCCTGAGCACTCCCCGTGTCCCACACGGTGCACTCCGCGCCGGGGCTGGGCCACAGGGGCCACACCCCAGACGGCGGCGGAAAGGTCTAGTGACCTGACAGACAAGGAGGGCAACCATGAGACAGGTGCTGGTTCTCTACTATTCCCGCACCGGGAACACTCGCAAGCTCGCGGATGCAGTCTGCGAGGGGGTTGAGTCGGTAGAGGGAGTTCGCTGCCTCCTGCGCTCCACCGAAGAGGTGACGAGGGAGGACTTCTTGGAGTCGGCGGGAATCATCGCCGGCTCGCCGGTATACTTCGGGACAATGGCTTCGGAGCTGAAGAAGATCTTCGACGACTTCGTGGGTATCCGGAAGAAGATAGAGAATAAGGTGGGCGCCGCCTTCGCCACTGGCGGCGATGCCTCCGGCGGCAAGGAGACCACCCTCATTTCCATCATTCAGGCCATGCTCATCTACGGCATGATGGTCGTGGGCGATCCGATGAGCGCCAGCGGCCACTACGGCGTCGCCTCCGTTGGCGCGCCGGATGCCGGGGCCAGGCACAACGCCGAGAAGCTGGGGGCCCGAGTGGCCGCCCTAGTAAGCCGGCTCCTGTGACGGGGCGCCGCGCCACCAAGGACGAGAGAGAGGCGCCCCCCCTGCCCGAGCAAGAGGGGACGTCCTATACCTTGAGGCAGAACATGGTCTGGGTCTCTCTGATATCGTCGATCGCCCTTATCTTGTCGTAGACGAGGGCGAGCACCGCGGTGGCGTCGGCGGCTTGAATCTCTGCCACCACGTCGTAGAGACCGGAGACGAGGTATACCTGCTTCACCTCGCCCAGCGCCTTCACCTTCGTGGCCACCGATCGGTCCCTGCCCGGCTCCGCGCTTATCAAAACCAGTGCTTGTACCATGGTGCACCTCCCTTCCTCGGTATCAACTCCCGCCCGTTCGGGCTGCACCGTGCCAGGGGGCAAGAGTGCAGCCTTCTCTCCGCGCAGTACGTACCCCCCAACCCTCCTCATCGGGATTCGTCTGAGTTAGGCGAGTCATTCATCTGGCCCCGGGGCGGAGGTGGGGCGGCAGCGTACTCTGGTCTACATCTGCTATCGTATACCTGGCGTTCTTCTTCCGGACGGCGTCCCGAAAACCGTCCTTCAGACCGCGATGGAAATCGTTCGGCACTGGGCCGTTTTTCTCGATCATCTCCCTTGTCTCTGCAGCATAGCGTCCGTAAGTCATGGTCGGGTCTTTGGCACTCACCCCAGGCTGCTCCGTATAGCCGATGACATAGCCGGCCCGATAGTCATTGTCCCGGGCCGCCCGAGCGCGTCCCTGCATGATGAGGAGAAGAGATACGCTCAGACCAAAGACCAGCGTCTTCATCTTTATCGTGCGACGCACGTCCATTGCCAGCTCCTTTGCTCTTACGAATCCCCTTTGTCCCTGCCGCAGCCTCCGGTATAATACTTGCCGCTCCGACGAACCGGAACGGGCTCCCTGAAACAGGAACCAGCCCCGAGCGAGAGTCTTTGTCCCAGGCTTTCCCGGTAATCGGGGGCTTCTCGCCGTTAGCGGTTGGCACGCCTCTCCTCAGGGAGATCAGCACGATCCTCTCCACCCACGATAGGAGCGGTCGAGGCTTGCCGATGTCACCATCTAGTCACGAACCCGGGTCACTGTCAATCTTTTTGACGTGTACACGCAGATGCGAACGCCTGATCTAGGAGGGAGAAGAACCCATCCACCTCATCCCTGTTGGTGTCCCGTGCTTCGCCGTGCGTGCGGACTATGAAAGAGGGAACAGCTTATGAGCGGCACCCCAAAGGAAGTGCTCGTCTTCAGCAGAAGATTCGAGGAGTTCAGTTACGGTCCCAATCACCCCTTGAAAGTGGAGCGGCTCCAACTCACCATGGACTTGATTGCCGCCTATGGGCTTTTCCCCACGCCCGCGGCCCCTTGGGTGGAAGCTTCCCCTGCGGAGGAGAGGGACCTTCTCCGGGTCCATTCCCAGGACTACCTGGACGTCCTCAAGGAGGCCAACCGGGGTCGCGCCCCGTCGCACGGCTGGCGCTACGGCCTAGGCTCGGGAGACAATCCAGCCTTTCCGGGCGTCTATGACTGGTCCCTCCTCGTCACCGGCGCGACCCTGGAGTGCGGGCGCCAGGTGCGGGAGGAAGGCAGGCAGATCGCTTTCAACATCGCCGGCGGCCTGCACCATGCCATGGGGAGCAAGGCCTCCGGGTTCTGCTATCTCAACGACCCTGCGGTCGGCATCGCCCGCATGGTAGAGGACGGCCTCCGGGTGGTTTATCTCGACCTAGACGTCCACCACGGTGACGGCGTCGAGGCGGCATTCTACGGCACGGACCGGGTACTCACCATTTCCATCCACCAGCACGGGTGGACCATCTTCCCGGGCACCGGCTTTCCGGATGACATGGGTGACGGCGCCGGGCGGGGCTATGCGGTGAATGTCCCTCTCGCTCCCGGAACCGATGATGATCTCTACCATCGGGTCTTCATGGAGGTGGTACCTCCCCTCGTCCACGCCTTTCGCCCGGATGTCCTGGTTACCCAGTTGGGAACAGACTCCCTGGCCGCTGACCTCCTGGGCCGCCTCAATCTTTCCATCGACGGCTTCGCTCGACTCTTGAGAGAGATCAAATCATGGAAGTTTAAGTGGGTCGCCCTCGGCGGCGGCGGCTACCTCCCCATTAACGTTGCGCGAGCGTGGACCAAGGCCTGGGCCGTCATGCGCGGAATCGAGTTGACTGACCACTTGCCCGAGGCCTTTGTCAGGGAGCACCGGGCCGAGGTGGGCCCGAGGACCACCCTGTCGGATCCGCCGGTCAAGGTCAAGGGAATGGCCGCTGCCCAGGCTCGGGATCTCGCCAATCTTGTAGTGGCGAGGATCAAGGAGATCATCTTCCCTTTCCTCGGCGCGTGACTTGTAGCCGCCAGGTGCGGCGGGATCATAAGGGAACTTCACTGGGGGAGAGGGGGAGGAAACCTGATCGTTAGGTTTTGACCCTTTTCAGCAACTGATAGAAGGCCCGGGGGGAACAGTAGATCAAGAGGTAGTCAGGACCGAAGCCGATTTCGTCATAATCCGCAACCGAGTGTTTTTCGAAGGGATGGATCTTCTTGCCGTTCAGGAAGGTCCCGTTCGAGGAGAACATATCCACCACCTGGAAGTGATCCGTCCCGGGCACCGGCGCGAAGTGGGCGTGAGACTTTGACACCGAAGGGTTCGGGAGGATGATGTCGTTGGTGGGCGCTCTCCCCACAAAGACATCGACGCCGATAGAACCCTGTTTTTTCCTGAGGGCGAACACCTTGGCCCGGAGGATGTCCACGTCGCCAAGTCTGGGCGCCTCGGCAATGTCACGGACTACTACGGTGCCAGAAAGAGGCGACAGGTGCCCTTGGGCCAAGAATCCGATTTTCTCGATGAGGACCGGATGGGGGATCTTGCTGGCGAATTCTGTCTCAGCCAAGCGTGCGGCCAAATCCGAGTACTGGGCAACCGTGGTGAGAGCATCGTCCATAGATCACATCGAGCCGGAGGAGCGGAGTCCGGATATACCTAGGACAAGATAGGGTATTTTAGAGGCATGTAGGCCTTTTGTCAAACGCTTTTCCTGGAGCCAACGGCTTGACGCGGCCGGCCCTCGTCTCGTTGCCGGGACCACCGGGAATGTGACATCGCGTACGAGCTAGAGGGCCGGCTGCTTGTCCGCCACGCCGTGAACTCGCGCCGAATCCACCTCTCCTCCGAGGCGGCGTCCGGTCACGAGAACAGCTTGGTGATCTCATCCACGGCGAATTCAGGGAGCGGCTCAGGGCTCCCGTCACCTCGCCGCATGGTCAGGCCGGCTGAGGGATGAAGGATCTCGCCAATCACCGAGGCGGGGATGCCGTATTTGTTGTAGTGACGAATCAGTGCCGGAGCCGCCTCTTTGGGGAGGGTAAGGAGCAGCGCCCCCGAGGAGATGGCCCCCAGAGGGTCCAGGCCGAACTGGCTGCAGAGGGCTGCCGTCTCGGGAAGTATCCCAATGCAAGCCTGCCGCACCAGCACCCCGCAGTTGGAGGCGGCACAGATCTCACGGATGCCAGTAATCACTCCGCCCTCGGTAGGGTCGTGCATGGCGCGTACCGGAAAACCACGAGCTAGGGACGCCTCGCGAACAATGGCGAGCCCCGGGTCGAAGAGGAAGTCTCTGCACCTCCGTGCCGTTTCCGGACCGTGCGCTGCCTCCACTTCCGGGGCTCTCTCGGTGGCGATGATGGCGGTGGCCTCGATGGCCCCTGTCTTCACCAGGAGAAGAGCATCCCCCTCCTTGGCAGCACCGCTCTTGCACAGGTGCTCAGGAGCGACCTCACCAATCATCTGACCCACCACAAGTGGCCCGGTGACAGCAGGACTTACCTCTGTGTGGCCACCCACCCAGAGAACCCCCAGGCGTCGGCACGCGTTCTCGATTTCCACGAAAAGCCTCTTTACGTCCTCCAGGGTGGTCCGGCCCTCCGGCAGGAGGATCGCTGCCGAATAGTACCGCGGCGTACCACCGCAGGCGGCGATGTCGTTGGCATTGACGCACACCGAGTACCAGCCGCAATGGCGCGTGGTGAAGGTGATGGGATCGGTGGTCACCACGAGGTAGCGATCTCCCTGGTCAATGACCGCAGCATCCTCGCCCAGAGCAGGGCCGACCACGAGCTCAGGGCTTTGAGAGGTGTGGCCGAGAAGCCTGGCGAGGATCTCGGGTTTGAGCTTTCCCTGAGGAAGCGTGCCAGCAGCCATGAAATCTCCCCTTCTGGTTCCAACTTGGTAGCGGCGCTCGGATGCGGCAACGACCTCTGCGCCTTGTGTACCGGCCCCGGCCTCCGGTCTCGCCGAACTCTACCGATTTCCAGCGGATTCTAGTGGCAGCACCGGGGAAGTCAAAAGAGCCTCCCTCCTGGCTGTCACCGGGCCGAAAAGGCGTGGTAAATTTATGTCATGAAAAGGCTGGTGACACAAGAATCAAGACTTTATTCGATTGGGCACGGCAACCGGACCTGGGAGGGATTCCTCAGCCTGCTCCAGTGCTTCGCCATCGAGCACTTGGCTGACATCCGCTCGTACCCCAGCTCCAGACGAAATCCCCAATTCAACCAGGAGCCGCTCCGGGAGTCGCTCACTCAGGCCGGAGTCTCCTACGCCTGGTTTCCTGATCTGGGAGGCCTGAGGCGAAAAGGGCTTGGCAACCCTTCGCCGCAGCGGTGAGGAACCTGCTCGTCTTGGCCGCGATGGCTCACACCTGTTTCATGTGCGCCGAGACTGCGCCCCAGAGGTGCCATCGCCTCCTCCTCGCAGATTACCTCTTGATTCAGGGCGTACAGGTAATTCACATCCTGGATTGGGAAAGAACTAACCTCCACTTCCTCTCACCCCACGCCGTGGTGCGGGCGGGCAGCCTCATCTATGACAGCCCCTCTTCCCGCCAGCTTGGCCTCGACCTGCTTTGAATCTCGGCCGATTAGTACCGATCTGAGCGGCGATTACGACTTCCAGACCGTGCCTAGAGATGCTATGATCACGACCGGTAAAGGCGTAGAGAATGAGCGTCTCTTTTGGCTCATCACGCCACTTGGGCCGACTCGGTGAGAATGGTGTTCGCCGCGGAGGGCCGCGACAGGAGATGGGAGCAATGATGATTGTCGAGCAAGTGCAGGTAGGAAGCTTCGCGGTCTTTGCCTACGTGGTCGGATGCCCGGATACCGGCGAAGGCATCGTCATCGACCCTGCCGCCGAGGTGGAACGCCTGTTGACCATAGCGCAAAGGAGAGGGATCACGAAGATCAAGTACATCGTCAACACCCACGCCCACGCCGACCACGCCGGGGGCAACCGGAAGCTCAAGGAACTTGCCGACGCCAAGATCGTCATCCATGAAGCGGATGCAGAACGGCTGGCCAATCCCTCGCCCTTCATACTCCAGCTGTTCGAGTGCGAGGCCTCCCCACCAGCAGACAGAATCGTGACCGACGGAGAACTTGTCGAATTCGGCCGCTCCCACCTAAAGGTCCTCCACACGCCCGGGCACACTCCGGGCGGCATCTGCCTCCTGGCGGACGGTCAGGTGTTTACCGGCGATACACTCTTTGTGGGCGGCATCGGGAGGACCGACCTACCGGGAGGATCACTAGCAGTGCTCCTTCATTCCATTCAAGTGAAGCTCTTGACCTTGTCTGACCAAACCGTAGTCCTGCCCGGCCACAACTACGGGGTGCGGCCGCGCTCCACCATCGGTCAGGAGAGGCGTTCCAATCCCTTCATCAGTAGATGAAGGCCGGCCCCCCGCTCGGGCCGTCCGGGTCGCGAGGATACCGCCGGCCCTTATCCTGCAAGATGCCCTTGTATCTTAGCGCCTCGAAAACTGGTATGGAATTTGCGAAGAAGTGGAGAGGAATTCTTTTTTCCGTGTTCTCGGTTAGGTTCTGTCAGGTTCGGAGTGCGCACCGCGGGGCCGTGCTCTTCCCGAGGAACCATCAGACGAGACATCCGCCATGGACCAATACGAAGTCATCGTCCTCCATGGGGCCGGCGGAGGCCTAGTCCGGCGGCTCGAGGACAATGAGGCCCTCATCATCGGCCGGGATCGCACATGCGGGCTCTGTATCGATGACCCGCAGATCTCCCGCCAGCACGCCAGGATCATCCGGCGGGCGGATGCCATCACCATCGAAGACCTCAACAGCAGCAACGGGACCTTTCTCAACGGCGTTCGGGTCAAGACGGGCGCCCTCAAGCTCAATGATCTGGTTACCCTGGGTAGGTCCACCCAGCTCATGGTTCGTCGCGCCGCCGACACTACGTCGCCGTCCCTCCCGTCTGCTTCCGAAAATGGCCTCAGACCTTTCAGTGCGGTCGACCGCCGGAGTCCCGCCGAGCAGCATTCGCCGCCCCCCTCCACGATGAGCATCACCCGCTCGCTCAGGTCTACAGAGGTCATGGAGCTTATAGGCCGCAGCCATACGAGCCTACGGACTATGTACCGGGTGCTCCGCCTGACGAGCTCCATCCTTGACCTGGATCTGCTTCTGAATAACATCCTCGATGAGGTGTTCGCCACCATTCGGGCCGAGCGGGCCTTCGTGCTTCTCACCGATTCGGGGAGCGGCCAACTGGAAGTGAAGGCGTCTCGCTGGCAGGCCAAATGCGCGCTCGACCAGCGCGCGAGCATCAGCCAGCACATCATCGCGCACGTTTTGGAAAAGAGGGAGTCGGTGCTCCTCGCAGATGCCATGGCCGACTCCACCTTTGGGTTGGCCCAAAGCGTGGTCATCCACAAGATCCGCTCGGCCATGTGTTCTCCCCTGCGGGGACGGAGCGGCATCGTCGGCATCATTCACGTGGACACGAGCACCGTCTCCGGGGAATTCGGCGAGGAGGATCTCCTTCTCCTGGACGCCATCGGCGCCGTCGCGGGGATCGCTGTGGAAAACGCCCAGCTCCACCGGGACACCGTTCGGAACGAGCGCCTGGCTGCTATGGGGCAGGCCATCGCCGGGCTCTCGCACTGCATCAAGAACATCCTCGCCGCTATGGAGGTCTCCTCGTCCCTCATGGAGCGGGGTATCGAGAGCCAGGATTTTGACAACATCAGCCGGGTCTGGCAGGTATTCCGGCGGAGCAGCCAGCGTATCAGTTACCTGGTTTTGAACATGCTGGCTTACTCCAAGGACCGGAAACCCGAGCTTCAGCCTTGCTCGATCAATGACATGTGCCGCGAGGTAGCCGACCTTTGTCGCGAACAGATCGAGGCGAAACACGTCCAGTTCCACCTCGACCTGGAGGCTCGGCTTCCGCTGATCCGGGTGGATCATCAGGGAGTTCATCGCTGTCTGCTCAACCTTCTCACCAACGCTATCGACGCCGTCGATGAGGGCCGTGGCGAGGTGCGCCTCCTGACCGGGGCGGACGGGAAGAGCATCCTTGTTTCCGTGGAGGACAACGGCATCGGTGTTCCGCCGGAGGCACGACAGCAGATCTTCGAGGTATTCTACAGCACCAAGGGGAATCGTGGGACCGGTCTTGGTCTTGCGGTTACCAAGAAGATTGTGGAAGAGCACGGGGGATCGATCACCGTAGACTCTACTCTCGGACAGGGCAGCCGGTTCACCATCCGCCTGCCGCTGGCCGACAAGCTGAGCGGGCAGGAGCCCTCAGGTACGCGACAGTAGTTCGCGCCACGGCCGTCTCCGGTGAGTGGTCCCTGAACGCGCTCCACGGCCTCCCTGGCCGCCTCGGCCAAGGCCCCCGTTGCATCCTCGCCAGCCGTTGCAGACTCCCCTCACCTCGGCGTTCCCGTTCAAACCCAGGAGACAAGCGGCACTTCCCCTTCGGCTCGGGCGTTGGTGGCAAAGGATGGGCGAAAAGCTCGGACTCCATCACGGTGACGACCCCGTTCCTGCCCGCCATCCCCTCTTCCCTTTGTGCCTCCGGCCTGTGACATACCGCGGTATGTCACCATGCACGGTGAATTGACAAAAGTGGACAGTGAAGGGTCACGGGAGGTAACTATCAGCCGCTTGGCGGATGCGCCAGGAGGGAGGGTTCACCCAATGGAAAACCAAGCGGGGAGAACAACTTATACTCTCATCACGACTCAGGACGCCCCGTGGACAACCGGCTTGGCTCCGGAATTGCTTATGTGTCTTTCCGTCTGCAACAGGAGACAGAAATGACGATAGTATCTCTTCATCTCCATCAAGCGAGAATAGTCAAACCCTTTCTCTTCGCCGTCCTGTTCTCCTCCTTGGGCTGGGCCCTCCACCAATATGCCCACAGCAACGAGGTGCTCTCCCTCAACATGTCCCCATTCCTCGTCGCGAAACAGCTCACAGAGCTGGGTTCTCTGGTAGTCTTCCTGGCCGTTATCTGTTGGTTCCTCGCAGTTCTCGTCATCCTACCGGCCCTCGTTAGGACCATCAGAAAACCTCAGCCCCGTCTCAAGACCGTAGCACCCTTCCTCGAGATCCGTAGCCGCATGAAGTCTTCTGCCAAGGTTATGCGGCCCTCGTACTCGTCCCGACAGGCGGCGACCAGGTCCACCGCGTCGCAGGCCGGATAGAGATGAGTGAGTACGAGATCTTTACACCGTGCTTCCCGAGCTAGCCTTCCTGCCCAGCGTGGGCTCAGATGCCCAACTCCTTTCAGGGCGTCGGGGAATGAACACTCACAGAGGAAGAGATCGGCGTCCTGGGCCAGTTTAACTGCGTTGACACAGTAGTCTGTATCCCCCGAATAGGCCAGGACGGCACCTCCGTTGGTTTCCAAGCGATAGCCGAGACTTGTCGCCGTGTGGGCCATGGGCAACGCCACCATTTTGCCGAAGGGCAACTCCAGCGACGTGGGGACGGACGGATCGATTTCCCGTAGACCGAGACGCCTCGGTTCAAGATGAATCCACTCGCCGTACACATTAGTGAGCCGTCGATGAAAATCCACCAGACCGACCGCGCCACCGATCATAAGCGGTTTCTTCCTTCCGGAGAGAGGTGATCTGGCCGCAAAGAGCAGAGACGCCAAATCGCCGCTATGATCTGGGTGGAAATGGCTGAGCCAGAGCCAGTCTACGTCGCGGAATTCCAGACCAGCCTGCGCCAGGCTCCAAAGGGTTCCCGGGCCGCAATCCAAGAGCAAGAGATGACGGCCGATGCTCACGGCAACTCCAGGTGGCCGTCGCCGCGGATGGGGGATGCCCGTTCCCGAACCGAGCACACAGACTTCGAAGGCGGTCAGTACTTCCCTCATGGCTTGATTCCCCCGATCCGCTCCTTGAGACCCTCCAAGACAGCATAGGGGACGTGAAGCCCGCCTCCGGCGGCTCCGAGGTCCGCCCGGTCCTTGAAGCCGCCATGGAAGTCGGAGCCGCCGGTGCAGAGCAGCCCGTACCGGCGGGCCATGTCCCTGAAGGCTGCGGTCATCTCCCGGGTATGATAGGGGGAAAACGCCTCGATCCCCTCCAGCCCCATGGCCTTGAGCCTCTCCACGAGAGCGCTCACGCCTCGGGGCTCGTCAAGAGCTAGGCTGGCGGGATGGGCGAGGACGGCCAGGCCTCCTGCCCGGCGGAACGCACTGATGGTCTCCTCGGCAGGCGGACGCAGCCTATCAACATACCCCGGTCGTCCCTTCTTCAGGTACCGGTCGAAGGCCTCGGAGACCGAGTCCATATAGCCCCGGTTCACGAGGACCTGGGCGATGTGTGCCCGCCCTACCTGGCCGCTCGCCAGGGCCAGTACCTCAGCCAGGGTAATCTCCAGACCAAGGGTCTTCAGCCGGTGAATGATCTTCGGCGCTCGCTCCGTCCTGCCGTTCTGCAGCTGCTCGAGCACGGCGACCAATTCCGGATGGGTGGGGGAGAGATAGTATCCCAGGATGTGCATGCTCCCTGGGGAGTGGGCCGCGCTCACCTCCACCCCGGCAACCACCTCCACCCCGACCCTCACACCCGCGGCGAACGCCTCCGGCATCCCGGCAACCGTATCATGATCGGTCAGGGCCACCGCACGCAACCCCGCGGCTTTGGCCAGATCCACCACTTGCGCGGCGTCAGCATGCCATCAGAGTAGGTGGAATGGGTATGGAGATCGATGCGATCCATATAAGCACTCATCCCCTTCTGCCCGCTGCCCACAGCGAGGAAAGAAGGCGCGGCCACCGCTAGCGGTAGTACCTATCCAGGTACTCCTCGACCATTCGCTGGGTATTGAACCGGGGGGCACAATCGCAGATGGAGGCGTTCATCATGCGGAGCCACTGGGGTCGGTTGGCGTAATAGGTCGTGACCGCCTCCTCCAGCACCGAATAGAAATCGGCGGCGGTCTCTTCGTCGGAGGTATCCTCGTCATCCCCGATGGCCCAGCCGTTGGCCCGGTGCCGGCAGACCTCACGCCACCAGCCGTCCAACACGCTCATGTTGATGCCCCCGTTGACGGTCACTTTCATGCCGCTGGTGCCGGAAGCTTCTCGGGGGCGCCTCGGGTTGTTAAGCCAGAGATCCACACCTTGGGTGAGGAGGGCTGCCTGCCAGATGTTGTAGTTCTTCAGATAGACGAGGCGCAGACGCCCTTCGTAGCCGAGCGAGGTGCGGATGATGTCCTGGATGAGCTTCTTGCCCGCCTCGTCCTGGGGATGCGCCTTGCCGGAGAAGACGAACTGCACCCGATTCCGTGTCAGGTTGAGAAGGCGTTCCATGTCGGTGAAAAAAAGGGTCCCCCGCTTGTAAGAGGCTGCTCGCCGGGCAAAGCCCACGGTGAGGAACTCTTCGGAGAAGCCGACGTTCGTCGTGGCATTTACATACCGAATAAGCCGCCGCTTGGCTGCCTGTTTTGCCTCCACCAGGAGTTCGTCCGGGATACGCATGGCACTTCCCAACACTTCCGGATGACTGCGCCAGTGGGGGAGAAACTGATCGTAGAGGCGGGCGTAGTCAGGTCCGGTCCAACTGAGATGGTGCACGCCGTTCGTAATGTGCCCGATCTCATGACCGGGAAACATCTCCCGGGTGACCTTACCGTGAAGTTCGCTCACCCCGTTGCAGTTGCGGCTCAGGTTCAGGGCGAGCTTCGTCATGTTCAAGCCCTCCTTGCCTGCCAACTGTCGCATCCCCCGAGGGAGGAACGACCCCAGCATTCGTTCCGCCAGATCGTAAGGGAACACATCGTGGCCCTCGGGCACCGGGGTGTGGGTTGTAAAGATGCAGTTTCTCCGCACCTTGTCCACATCGCCGTTGCAATCGTGATGGAGAGCCAGGGTGAGGAAGGCGGAGTGCCCCTCGTTCATGTGGTAAGTGGTAATTTTTTCGCCCAGGCGTTTCAGAGCCTGGTAGCCGCCGATACCGAGGATCACCTCCTGACAGATGCGCGTGTGTTTATCCCCCCCATACAGGTACTGGGTGAGCAAGCGGTCGTCGGGCGCGTTATCTTCCAGATCGGCATC
>Ga0187774_10000186_pt1 | contig 20775 bp, 21 predicted proteins | sample 0216_BV02_MP05_2_FD_133152 | JGI IMG/M metagenome (GOLD analysis project Ga0187774, IMG submission 133152) | Tropical peat soil microbial communities from peatlands in Department of Meta, Colombia - 0216_BV02_MP05_20_MG | ecosystem: Environmental > Terrestrial > Soil > Wetlands > Peat | place... | reverse complement strand
GTTCGCGCCCGCAATGAGGTAAAGAATGCCTGGAGTGCGATCGAGGTGCAGCTCAAGCGACGTCATGATCTGATTCCCAACGTCATCGAGACCGTCAAGGGATACGCTGCTCATGAACGGCAGACGCTGGATGCGGTGGTCAAGGCACGCCAGCAGGCGGTGACGGCTACGGGAAGCGTTGAAGACCGGGCGAAGGCCGAGAGCGTTCTCACCCAGAGCTTGCGGTCTCTTTTCGCCGTGGCCGAGGCGTACCCCAACCTGAAGGCCAACGAAAACTTCATCGCGCTCCAGGGGGAGTTGGCCGCGACGGAGAACAAGATCGGCTTTTCCCGCCAGTATTACAACGACGCGGCCATGCGGTATAAGAACAAGGTGGAAGTGTTCCCCGGCAACATAATCGCCGGTATGTTCAACTTCCAGGCTGAGGCTTTCTTCCAACTGGAGGACGCCGGCTATCGCGCTGTTCCGCAAGTCAAGTTTTGATCGATCCCTGTCGGCCATTTTGGCGGTGCGCTAACAGGCTGTTGAAAAGCCCCATAAGGTCGCCGACGCAGAGGCGTCGCTTGTCAGGTGATAGAGCGAGCCCGGGTGATCTGCATCAATCGTGTGTTGAAGTTCCTCGGGCAAACGGACAAGATCTGTGACCGTAAGCAGATGCTGGAGCGGGCACGACAGGTATTCTTGAATGTGTTCCTCGCGCAGGAAGCCGGCGACCCGGCGAGAGACGAGCTCACCGTACGCATCAGCGCGCACGCCCAGAAGATCGTACGCAAACGTCAACGGGTTCTTAGCGAGCACCGCTAGGTGACCCCTTTTGAGGAGTACTGGGCCTTCGGCCGCCTGGATCATACCTGGAAGCTCAAAGAGGTGCTGCCGCCGGCGCGGGGAGAAAGGATGATCGCCGACGAGAATGTGGATGAAGACAGCACCGCAGGACAGATGCAATGGCACTACCGTCAGACCCGCGCCAACTGAAGCCTCGCTGTAGGGCAGGCCGAGATTGGCGATGTCGCTGGCAAGCAGTCAAGACAAGCCAGGAAAGGTTCACCATCGCCTGATTCGGAAAGGCCATGCGACGCATCGCTACAATCTCTCCGAGATGGCCGGAGCCGCAAGGTTTCCCTGCGGTCCCATCAGCCGGATCGTGAACGGCACAGAAGGCACATGGCAAGACTTGACCCCAGCGCCCATAAGGCTCCTCACAGCGCGCCGCCTAAGAAGTCGCGCTTACCCATAAAACGCACACTTCCTACGGTCAACTACCACCATGGCTCGACCTCTGCGGACAAAGTCCCGGGGGTTTCAGCCCGAGCACGATCTCACCCCACTCGGCCGGGTCCCGGTAGGGGCCCTCGAACCCTGTCTCACCCTGGAACTCTCCCCTCCCCGGATCGATGGCGATAAAGGCGACACCGGCCTTCCTCGCCGCGGCGAGGTCGCCCTTGCCGTCGCCAAGGAAGAGGCAGGCGTGCGGTTCGAAGTGAAACTCCTGGAGGAGTCGAACGAGGGATTCGGCCTTGGGCCAGTCCCCGCCTCCTCGGATGATGTCGAGGAGGGGATCGAGGGAGTGGACGGCGAGTATGTCCCGCAGCTCAGTGATCGGCGTGTTTGAGAGGGCGACGCGCTTGACCTTGCGCTTCCCGAGCTCGGCAAGGACCTCCCTGCACCCCCGGATCAGGGGGGCCTCACGCATCGACTGCCGTGCCAGGTTCCTGAACCGCTCCCAGCGGACCTCGAACTCGTCATCCCGGAAGGACCTTCCGATCACTCTCTCCTGAATGGTGCGGATCTTGGCGCCCCGGTCGATGCCGGTAAGGGTGAGGTAAACGGTGGCGATGCGCTCTTGCATCGCCCGATCCTCAGTGAATGCCTCGGCCATCGCCCTGGCGTTGGCGAGATTGGAATCGATGAGGACACCGTTCACGTCGAAGATGTAGACCGTGGTTCGCGAAAGATCCATGAGGGACTCCAAGCTCAACCGAAGCCTGCTAAAGGCAAACGGTTGCCCCGGTCAGGACCTGCCCCGAAGGCTTCGGCGCCTGGAAGGGGATTCATCCTCGTGGAACAGGGCCGATTCGTGGTAGAGCCGGGAGTACAGGCCGCCGACCTCCCTCAGCAGCTCTTGGTGGGTTCCTTCCTGAACAATCCGGCCCCGATCCAGTACCACGATCTTGTCCGCCCTGACCACGGTCGAGATCCGGTGGGCGATGACGATCGTGGTCCTCTTCTCCATGAGCCGCTCCAGGGCTTCGTACACCTGGTGTTCCGACAGGGCGTCCAGGTTGGAGGTTGACTCGTCGAGGATGAGTATCGGCGCGTCCTTGAGGAAGGCGCGGGCGATGGCGATTCTCTGTTTCTGGCCTCCCGAAAGCCTCACCCCCCGCTCGCCCACGAGCGTCTGGAACCCCTCGGGGAGTTCGAGGATGAAGGGAAGGGCGTTCGCAAGCTCCGCCGCCTCGACGATCTCCTCCCTCGTGGCGTCGGCTCTGCCGACCCTGATGTTGTCCTCGACGGTGCCGCTGAAAAGCATGAGGTCCTGCTGCACCAGGGCGATCCGGGCTCTCAGGGACTGAAGGCTCGCCCGGCGAATGTCCCGGCCGTCGATGGTGATTCGTCCCTGCCAGGGCTCGTGGAAGCGGATGAGAAGCTTGATCAGGCTCGACTTTCCAGCACCGCTCGGACCGACGAGAGCGACCCGCCGGCCGGCCGGCATCTCAAGGCTGAACCCCGCGAATACGGGACAGTCGGCCCGGTACCCGAAGACCACGCCCTCGAAGCGGAGCTCTCCCTTCGCCACCTCCAGCGCCGTGGTAGCGTCCTCCGCCTCCGGGTCTAGGTCGAAGAACTCGAAAAGTCGATCGATGGCCGCCCTCGAGTTGGCGAGCTGGATGTTTAACTCGCTCAGGCGATTGAGCGGGTTGTAGATCATCTCCAGGTAGGCGTAGAAAGCCATGAGCGCCCCCACGGTGAGATCATCCCGCAGCACCAGGTGCCCGCCCACCCAGAGGACGAGCACCGGGGGTATCCTGGTGAGAAGGGCTGTCGCTCCGAGCGAGATGGCATGGGTCCGGATGTTTTCATGGACGGCTTCGAGGTACAGGCGGCACCGGTCGAGGAAGCGTCGCGTCTCCTCACCCTCGTAGGTGAAGCTCTTCACTTCGGATATCCCCGAGACGGTCTCGTGAAGGGCCCCCTCGATGCTGTCCATGCGGAGGCGGGCCTCCCGGGCATTGCTCGTCATGCGCGAGCCCATGTGCCTGTGAATCAGGATGTAGAGCGGAAGGGTGCAGTAGGCGACCAGGGCGAGCTTCCAGTTCATGAGGACGATCACGACCGTGATGGAGGCGAGGCTCGTCATATCCATGAAGACATTGGTGGCCGCGAGGCCCACGAAGTTCTGGGCCATATTGACATCGGTGATCAGCCGCGAGGAGATGACCCCCGTCTGATAGCGCTGGAAGAATTCAATAGGAAGCCTCTGAAGGTGCCGGAAGAGATCGCGCCGCACATCGAAGATCATCGTCTGGGCCAGCCGGTCGGCAATGTAGGTCCTGAGATGGCAGATGGCCGCGTAGAGGACGAAGAGGAACACCGAGAGCGCCATGAGCTGATCCAGCCCGAGGCCGGTCCGGCCCGGCTTGCCCGAGAGCACGCCGTCGATGACCTCTTTCAGGATCCACGGGAAGATGACCGGGAGGTTGTATTTGACGATCCCGACGACGGTGGAGAGCACCAGGCGCCACCGGTAGGGTCGGGCGTACGCGAGAAAGCGCCACAGGTTGTTTGGTTTGGGACTCAACTCCTCATCCTCGAACGGGAGCGCATGGAGCAAGCTCGAGCCTTCGTGAGAACCCTTCCCATGAACTCTGGTATCACCGGTCTTTCTGCATCCGCCGTGCCAATGACGGGAACACGGCAAGCCTTGGAGGCCGTCTCGAAGGTGCGGCTGTTAACCCTGCACGTACTTCTCCAGGACGGTCATGAGCTGGATCTTATCCCACCCCGTGTAGACTTTCCTTCCCGCGATGATGAATGTGGGGTAGGCGCGGATGCCATGACGGACAGACTTGTAGATCCCGAGCAGCGACTGAGCATCGATGAGCTTGACGACGAGCTGATCCTGATATCGTCTGACCAGCTCTCGAATCCAGTTGCAAAGCCGAAGATACTCCTCTTTGAAATCCGGAGGGTACTCCTCTATCTCCATCTGATGGTGCTTCTTGTCCAGGCCCGCCTGCTCGAAGAAGAACTCACAGTGACGGCAGTGATCGAAGGTGGTGATCACCCTGCTCACAATTTCCAGGACTACAGGTTCCATGGGTTCCTCCCTTGGCCATTACCGCTGATGCGATGCCGGGCAGCGGCTATCGCGGGCGGGGAGCCGAGTCGGGTCGGGAGAGGTCCGGGGAGATGGTCCTCCCGTCCGTGGCCGGCGAGCGCTCCGTTTACGTGCCGGCCTGCCTGCCCGCAGCCCCCTGGCTCTTTTGGCGGAGAGATTGCCAGGTGCGCGGCAGCTTAGCCGCCCTCCATTCCCCGGGCCGGAGAGTTCCCAGCTCCCACGGTCCGACCGCCTGGCGGATGAGGCGCAGCGTCGGATGACCGACCGCGGCGGTCATCCTCCGGACTTGGCGATTGCGGCCCTCGATCAGGGTGATGGCGAGCCAGGAGGTGGGAATGTGGCGCCGTTCCCGAATGGGCGGCGTTCGGGGCCACACGTTCGGTGGGTGCATCACGGCAGCTTGGGCCCGTCTCGTCACCCCGTCACGAAGAGGGACGCCTTCCGTGAGGCGACGGAGAGCATCTTCAGTGGGAACTCCTTCAACCTGGACCCAGTAGGTCTTCGGCAACTTGTTCCTAGGGCTCGCGATCCGTGACTGAAGCCTACCGTGGTCGGTGAGGATGACGAGTCCCTCACTGTCGAAATCCAGCCGGCCGGCGGGATAGACCCCTGGCACCGGTATGTAGTCCGCCAGGGTGGGCCGACCCCTGGCGTCGGTGAACTGACACAGGACCAGGTAGGGCTTGTTGAAGAGGATGACGCTAGCCATAAAGAGTGACCTTACGAAAGGGGGCGCATTCTGCAGCCCCGCGGGGAGAAGTTGGAAGTGAGGGTGAAGAGGCGGATCGATTTCGTCTCAACGCGAAGAGCCCCGCTCCCATTCTCCACCGGCATGCGGATCGCTGTCCAGTGCAAGAGTTCGCGCGGCGATGCGATTGACAATCCATTATGCTTCCAGGTGGCTCGTTCTTGAGTCTTGAGAAACGAAATACCTCCAGAAGGAACGAACGGAAAGCAACGCCGGGACTCCCCGACAATGGGAAGCCCGGCGTCGGAGCCACGGCCGGCGTAGGATGGGCGCTCGAGCCTAGTCGAAGGTCACATCTCCGAGGACCACGAAGACCCGGAGGAAACTATCTATGCTCTTGATCGTTCCCGACAAAGAGCAGGAAGTATTCCTTTGCAGTCGAAGGGCGACATCTCTCGAAACGTCGCAAAAGACCGTAGGCTCATAACCGGCCACATTGATACGAGCCGTGTACGAGGGGGGGCTGAAAAACCACGGCTGCTCGATCGTTACATCGCTCAGCTTCCCGCTCCACCTGACCTGTTGACCTATGAGGGATTTTTCGTACTCCGCGAACTGGGCCCCGGTCATCTCCCGCCAGTTCTTCAGAATCTGATCATAGGCCACGACCCCCTGCGCGTCAGCGCCAAAAACGCGCCCGGCGAAGATGAGGCCAAAGAGCCCGAGGAAGAACAGGTAAAGTGCATGCCGTCTCAACACGGTTTCCTCCTTGTCCCGAAAGGTGGAAGTTTCTGACAACCGGCCGCTCGCCAACACAGGCCGCAGTGATTACTGCCAAGAGAGCATAGTTCCTCAAGGCAGCTTTAATATATGTTACCAGAAGAGCAGTAGCCGGTGGAAGGAGAAAAACCGTCGGCGGGAGCAAAGGAGTTGTCTCCGTCGCTCTTCCTCCGGCCCGCCGCCAGGCATTCCTGATTCCTCTATCGCAGCTTCTCCTCGTCCTCCTGCGCGGAATCACCACCGCCTCTTCAAGGGGCAGGGTGAAGATCTTTCCGTCTCCGATTCTCCCCGTGTGAGCGCTGGTCTGGATGGTGGAAACGACCTCATCCGTCATGTTGTCCGGCACCGCTATCTCGACCTTTACGTTCGGGACCGAGGCAACCTCACGTTGGGCACCCCGATAAAGCTCCAGGTGTTCCTTTTGCCTCCCGAATCCCTTTGCCTCAGGCACCGTCATGCCCTGCACACCCAGCTTGTCCAAGGCAGCCTTGGTCTCATCGAGTTTGGACGGACGTATGATCGCCTCTATCCTTTTCATACGTGCCTCCCTGAACTCTTAACCAAATCCGAAAACCCTTCGGCTCACTTTCCGACAGCACATCCGGGACGAATCGAGAAACGGGCGTCCGATTTGTCAGTTCTCTTATCCAGTGTCGGGCCGATTGAAAGACCTTCCGTTTGGACCTATCGTTTTGATTTGGTTTTTGTGGCGATTTTTGTTAAGATCGCACCCGGCAACGCCGTGCCGCGCACGGAGATGGAAGGTGCGTCTTACGGGGACAGTGGAAGACAACGTTATAGCGGATTTAATGAAGAGGTACATCGAATCTCATCAAGATGCAGCTCATGGGAACGAGCTCAAATTGTTCTCGGGTTTTGCAGCCCCACCCTGTAGGCGGGATTCTTCCCGTTTTGAGGAACTTTACAAGACATGCCGGAAATAGGAACGATTTTTGAGAACAGCTATAAGCTACTTGCTTCCTTAGGTCATGGAGGATTTGCCGGCGCTTTTCTGGCAGAAGACCTTCACTCCAATGAGAAGGTCGTAATCAAGATTCCCGATATTTCGCAGTTGGGAGATCCCGCTATTTATGAGCGTTTTAAGCGAGAAATGGCGATCGGTAAGTTGCTGGATCATCCCGATTTGCCGGCGACGCTCGCGCTTTCAGAAGGGAGCCCCCCTTATTTGGTTTTGAAATACATGGAAGGCGAATCATTGGCAAAGATTTTAAAGGAAAAGGGCAGGTTCCCTACTGACCAGACTGTAGCGATGGTGGCGAACCTGCTCGATGCGCTCTATTACTGCCATCAGAAGGGCATATATCATCGGGACTTGAAACCGGAAAACCTATTGCTTGCTCCTGATGGCCATTTGAAGATCGTAGATTTCGGAATTGCGATGATGGAAGGCGCGCCGCGAGTAACCTGGCGGGGCTTTTCTGGTCTGGTGGGAACCCCCGAGTACATGGCACCCGAACAAATCAAAGGAGAACGCGGCACCGCCGGTAGCGATATTTATGCCGTTGGCTGCCTCACCTATCACCTACTGTCCGGCACCCCTCCATTTACCGGCGATAATCCTCTCACCGTCATGTATCAGCATATGACGGATGCTCCTGCACCATTAACTGCAATATTGCCGGATTTGCATCCGGGAATCTGGGCCGCGATTCAGAGATCATTACGGCGGCGTAAAGAGGAGCGCTATGCCTCTGCCAGGGAAATGGCGGATGACTTACGCCACCCCGAAAAGGCAGATCTCAAGTGGATCGATGAACCTGATCCTCCGATGATGGCCGTTCTTCCCAACAGGCGGAACACTTGGCTCATAATCGGTGGGTCCGTGCTGCTCGCCATTATTCTCGCGCTTTTCTTGGTTTTTCTGAGAAAACATTAAACGAACTGTTTCCATCGAAATTCCATAAGCGGTGAATCAGCCTCTCGGGGCGTACATGATGATTACTACCCCGATGAGTGTGACGGCGCCTCCAATGAGATCAAATTTGTCAGGTGCGACGTTGTCGATCTTCCATCCCCACAGGATTGAAAGAACTATGAAAACCCCACCATAAGCAGCATAGACCCGTCCAAAATTGGCAGGCTGCAGAGTGGGAATCACACCATAGAGGAAGAGGATGAGCGCACCGCCAATCGCAGACCAAATGCCCTTGCTCTCCCGCAGACAGAGCCAGACGAGATAGCCTCCGCCGATTTCGCATAATCCGGCGGCGATAAAGTAGAAGATAGATTTAATCTGCTCCACCTAAATGGCCTTCTCGCCGGTCTCGCCGGTACGAATACGGATGGCGTTCCCGATGGGATAGGTGAAGATTTTTCCATCTCCGATCTCGCCTGTGCGGGCAGTTTTGATGATCACTTTGACGACTGCATTCACCACATCATCAGAAACGACCATCTCTACTTTTGTCTTTGGAAGCAGATTAATGTTCAATTCCTTGTTCCAATTTGCTTCCGTGTGGCCCTTTTGCAACCCGCAACCGATTGCCTCAGTGACAGTCATTCCCTTGATGCCCAGTTCTGCGAGGGCATTCTTCAATGCCAGGATCACACTCGGGCGCAGAATGCATTCAATCTTAGTCATTTTCCCACCGCCTTATGGTTTGTATCCTTTCTCATCTCGTCATCATTGAGATGACGTCCGGCCTGTCTTAACGCGTTGCTGCCATTGCGAGAATGCGAATGATTCAACGCTCCCCGGTAATGCTAGAACACGGCAGCGTTGCATGTCAAGCGCATAACCACCGGGGCTTACTGCGGTTTCCCCAGTGGACAAATTTTTCTACGCCAGTTGCCTGATAGAACCTCTCTAACTAATGCGAATACTAGTACTATGGTCCTCCGGATCCGCAAGAATGAACCGCCGGATGCTCCCCCCTTGAACAGGTTGATACCGCGCCACAAAACGGTCTTCTGTTGTCAGAGCCGAGGGAAGCTCCAGTATAATCGGAATACGCGTCAGCAGGGCACTCCGTTAACTTGCACGGTCAGGATGGTCATGTTGTCATAACCGCCCCGTCTGTTGAGTTCAGCTATTAACTGGGCCAATGCCTTTTTCGACGAACCATGCTCCAAGAGAAATGATTTGAGCTCTTCAGGGCTCGCATGTTCCAAGATGCCGTCTGTTATTAGGCAGAACAGATCTCCGGGTGCGACGAATCCTGAATAGAAATCCGGCAGTAACAGAGGCCCCTCACCGACAGCCTTCAGCAAGACATTCCTGTTGGGATGGGTCCGGGCATCGTCTGCCGTTATTAATCCGAGGCGCAGCAGTTTGCCCACAAGGCTGTGGTCTTTGGTCAATTGAATGATGTCATCGCGTCGCAGCAACAGGATTTTGGAATCGCCCACGTGGGTGATGAAAAACCGGTCATGTTTCAGGAGAAGGGTCGTTAGCGTACATTTCATTTTATGTGCCGAGGCATGGCTGGTCGATAGATCGTAAATATGCAATGCGGTATGTTGAAATGCTACCTTGAACCTATCCGGTACCTTTTCGGTGTGATCGCCGAAGTAATATTCTTGGAGCAAAACGTTAACCGCCTCGGCGCTCGCAGCCTCCCCGGCGGCGCTTCCGCCGACGCCGTCTGCAACCGCAAATAGACTGCCGCGTTTATACCTTAGTCTGGTTTCGGTGGGTATGTAGTAGCCGAAATAGTCTTCATTATTGGCGCGAACACTGCCCTTGTCGGACAATCCGTATACCTGTAGCGTAGGCGGCGGGTATTCTTGTTTCAAAAGCGAGTCCCCCATCGGTCGCGCCTTCAAACGGGAGGAGGCCTCTTACGAAGAGGCCTCCTCCGCAATTTATCGGAGTTCGAAAGAATTAGCCCGCCCTAATTATGCGGCGCGTTCTGCGACAATTTTGCGCCCTGTCCGAGCACTTTGAACAACAAAGTACACAATACCAAGGACGAGCCATACACCGGTAGCTATGATTGCCATCAATGCGGCAACTAGAGTATCGCCGCCACCGAGAATCCCGAGATACAGGACCGCGAGCAGCATGGCTATATTGGCTACGAACCCCACGATGGGTACCAGAATGTGGGTAACCGCATTTCGCTGCGGATGGCGGAAAAATGCCACCAATGCTATGAGATTGGTCATGCCGTAGAGTATGAAGGTCCCAATGTTTGACAGGAGGCCAATGGCGGTCAGGTTAGTCACAGATAACGCGCCAAAGCCACCGATAATTGCTGATGCGATGACCATTGCCCATACGGCTGTGTGGGGCGTCGCATAACGAGTATGGAGAATTCCTAGGAAGCTCGGGACTTCCTTATCTTTTCCCATGGCGTACGTTACGCGGACGCCGGTATTCATGCATGCCAGAGTGGTCCCGATCACGGCGATCGCGACTGTTATTGCCACGAGCATCATCAACAGAAATCCCATATTGCCAAGCAGTACATCACCAAGGTTCTTACACATGTCGCCTATGGGAGCGCTCGAAGCGGCAGCGGCGTCCATACCGCTCGCCAGGACACCTCTCGCATCCTTTGTGGTATAGGACGTATTCAGCCAGGCATTGGCGCCGAAGTATTCAAAGAGGTAGAAGATCAACCCCTGAAGGACCAGGGAGATGATGACCCCGCGGCTGACGTGCTTGGGGGATTTGGATTCGGCCGTCAAGGCAGTGGCTGATTCAAAACCGACGAGCAACAATATGGCAATGGTTGCTTGGAACATTACGTTCGCGAAACTGTGCGGGAGTACAACCGATGATAGGATGGGATGAAGAAATGTAACATTCTCCGGGTTCTTGAAGCGGTAGACCAATGCCAGGACCGTTATGAATACGAGCGAGACGATCTGGATGACGTTGATCAATATACTGAACATCGTCGAACCCGTTATGCCGCGATATGCCACATATCCTATTACGAACGAAAACATCAGCGCTGTCATGACCTGCCAGAAAGGCGAGAGCTCGACCCCGAATTGACTGAACATATAAGTTATCAGGGTCGCCATCATCGCCACCATGACGCCCGGATACACCCAGTAATAAAGGTGGGAGAACCACCCCACGACGTACTTGGACAATCTAGAGAAGCGGGATATTCGTTTCTCGTTCAATACCGCTTGTTCCGTGAAATAATAGGAACTGCCCGTGCCGGCCTCGGGATATAGCTCGGCAAGCTTGGCATATGAGATTGCCGTCAAGAACGCCAAGATGAGCGCGAGAAACAGACCGGCAAACATGTCCATGGCGGTAGTCTTGCTGGCAAAATCCACCTGGGCCGCCTGCATCTGGAAGGTTATCCACAAGAATGCCCCCGGTGCGATCAACGCCATGGCGTTTACCGTGACTCCGGTTAGCCCTAGGGTCTTTTTCATTTGACCTTGTGGTGAACTCATATTCATCCTCCTTGTCCTTCTTGTCCTTGCTCGAAGAACCTTACCAGTCACCATGTAGCTTGAATGTGTCTAGCTACAGTCCGAACAGCGACAGATTGATATCAAGCTGGGTAGTCCATTTCCATTTGCCATTAATGTCTTCGTCATTGAACCAGACCGGCCCGGTCAGCAGCGATATGTCTTTGGTGAAGTAATAGTAAAGACCAAAACCCGCCCCGCCGATGGCGTTGTTCCCGGAGGCATAATCGGCGGCAAACACAACTCTGTTATACTCGTTGTCGCTCTGGTCCTTCACAGGTACAAAACCGCGATCGAAAGCGACCATAAAACCAGTATTTTGCTTGTGTCCTCCGCCGTCGCGCAGCGCGTCCTTGTTGCCTATGTACGGTCCGGCTGAGAGTCGCCCCCCTATCCCGGGGATGGTCTTTCCGATAACTCCGTACACGACATCCTGATTAGTAACGTGTTCGTTGGTGCCCACATTGAAAATTCCGATCTGAAGCGCCGGGCACCACTGCGCCAAGGCTCCCTCCGGAGCTCCGATTTTGGCATTGAAGAACCAGGGATCGTCTGACGGTTCAAGAAGGTCCACTCCGACCTCCATCTGAATTTTTTCAAAGGGCAGCACTCCCATGGTGAGTCCTACATCCGTCGGAAAAGAACCGGAGCCGTCGTGGGCGGTTCTGAAAACGGTAAAATAATTGTCAATGCCTACATGGAGAACACCATAGGACTGAATGTCTGGGGTCATGGGCGTCCAGTATGTTGTCGAAGGGGTAGCGTACGCAATTCCAGACAACAAAAGCGCTAGAAAGAGACTAAAGACAACCGCTTTGGCAAACTTCATCACATTCTCCTTTCTCAAAGACAAGTTGCCGCGTCACGGGCTGCAAATAGGTTGGGACTTGTTCCTTTGACTAATCCAAAGGGAAACCGCTTAATTTAGGATGCCGATCATGAGGAACTTCCTCGTCATCATTTCCCGCCTCCTCGCAGAAAGAATTTCACCAGTTTTGCGCCAGGGCCGCTTCATCTGGAAGTCTCGAGCCTGGCAGATAGTGTCCATGCACTTGGGCAAAACGGATGCCACTGTATGCTCTCGCAAGAAAAAATGTTTTATTTTCGCTAGATAGGCATGAAGAGCAGATCGCAGGAGAGGGTGATGAGCCAACAAAACTGTGACGACTTTTCCCCTACCGGGAGCTTGCTTGCCTTTCCGGTGAGCCTGGGTGAGGCTCGCCTCTTGAGGGAAAGTCTCGCGCTCCGAAGAGGCTGGCAAGGGCCGAAATGTGGGTGTTTTCTCAGGGCAAGACCCTTGAGCAGAAACAACAAAATTAGAGGGCTGAGTGCTATTTCCTACTCTTTTGTTGCCATGGAGTCAGGAAATTACAAAAATGGCGTAACGCCTCCGGCAGGGTAAAGCGGAGCGAGACGGGCGCCGCCGGGGGCGGGTTGTCGGTCGGCCTCGGATTGGGTCGTTCCGTGGGGGTTATCTGAACTCCAGGAGGATACCTTGTAGAGCAACGAGAGGATGCTCTTCAAGCTTGTCGTGGAACTCGATGACCCCCTTGACCGCCCCGGTGATCTTTCCCCTCGCCTTGCTCCCGTACTCGCGGAGCGGCGCATGGGCTTCTATCCCCTTGCCCTCCGGGGCCACGTTTTCCTCCACCTCGTAGCCGACGATGGAAAGGCCCTCGGGCAGATTGGTGAAGAGCCCTTTCAACTCGTCGCCCAGCTCTTGCGCAAGTGCCTCGTAAATAAAACCAAACTGGGCTCCGGCAACGTCCCTGGCCGCAAGCAGTTTCAATGGCAAGGCGTCATGGACGTTGGCGAGGGCGTCCTGGAGTAGTTGGCACACACTCTCATCCGCCAGGACGCGAACCCGATCTTCCTGCCCGGTGAGTGTGCAAAAGATATGCTTGATCTCCGGGTCATGCTTGACGTGATGCTCTTGGGCAAAGAGTGCTGCCCCTCCCATACCTTTGCCCTCGAGAAACCCGACGACGAAACCTTTGATGAGATCAAAGTGCCCCTCCACCACGAGTTCCCAACATCTTCCGGTCATATGACGGTCCTCGATAGCCTGCATCATAGTCGTGTCCTCTCGTCCGTCAGATCGTGAACCCCAGCGCCACGAGCAGCGCGCGCCAGCGTCATATCGGGAACCCCCTAAAGAGGCGACGGAATTGCAGAGGGAGGCACGGGCAGGCATGGACTCGGCGCGTTTCTGTGCTCCTCCACGAGGGAGTACCCGAAGAGCGACGCAAGCCGGGACCCAATTCTCTTTGGCGCTCGAGGTCCCGAAAAATGTCAAACTTGGGGTGGATTGATCTCCCGCCGGGGTAGGCAAAAGGAATGTCGTTTGGCACCAGCAGGTTGCTGAGGAACCCGTCTCATAGTCACGAAGGAAGCTGCGAAGGGAGACCGGGTGATCTGCGGCGGCAAAACGCACCCGGAGCTACGTAGGCATGAGGCACACTCAGCGTTTTTCGGCAACCTGCCGGAAAAGGAGTGTTGATACGGGTGGATGGGAGCCGTGACATGAGCCGGTGCCCCTCCGTCTGTCCTATGCTTTGTTTCCATCAGGACCGCGGATTTTTCCTTTCCGGAGAAGCCGTTCTCACTTGGTTGACCGACAGCGAAAGCAGGCGTGAAAACCAGATGGACGGCTCAGGGCTATCCAGCTTGGCGGCGTGCCGGCATTGGCACAATTTGTGCTGCACTTCGCAATGTATACGCGCGTTCAGAAGGTAGGTTCAGCGTTCGCGGCACCTGGGGGAGACGGTCTCTGACGCCATGGGACCCCGGTATTTCGAAGCGCACGAACCCTCCAGACACCCGACCGCATACGTAATCTTCCTGGGGAGCAGGGACGCATGGATCTCTCCACCCGTGAACTGCCCGGGTTGTTCTTCCGTAAGGTTATCCGCGATGACATGGGGCGAGTGTCCCTTGACCGTCCTATGGTTCGGCTCCTCCTGGCTATCGACGAGAACAAGCCTATCGGCAAGATTGCCCGCGAGGTGGGGATGAACCTAGTCTCCCTCAGGGAGACTTTGCAGAAACTCGTGAGACTCGGTCTCGTGGAGCCGGTCGAAAAGGCCGGTGCGGTGCTGAACGGGCACTTCATTGCCGATCTGAGGGCGCAGCTCGCCCGCGCCGTGGGTCCCATGGCCGAGGTGCTGATCGAGGAGACGCTGGATGACATGCGGCTTTCGCTTTCCCGCATTCCCGTTCACCTGGGAGCGGATCTCATTGGCAACCTGGCGCGTCAGATTCCCAGGGAGGAGAAGAGAGTCGAGTTTCAGAGGGCGATGATTGAAAGAATTCCTCGCTAGGGAGTGTTTCTTATGATGGTCATTCGCTGTGAAAAATGTGGTCAGGGGTATCGAATCGACGAGACTACGATTCAAGGGGAGACCATAAGGGCCCGCTGCAAGGCATGCCAAAACACCATCGTGGTGACGAAACCGGAAGCGCCGGAAGACGCTCCGTCCGACAGCGCGGTGGAGTCGAAGGCCGCCCCCTCGTCCGGAGACCTGCGTACACACCAGCCCTCTGACCCGGGAGCTGGTCCGTCGCCCTCACCAGATAAACCTGCCGACCGGGAGCCGGTGGGGAAAAGTATCGGGCCGCGGGCCACCGCCGGATACGAGGGGAAACGACAGCGGCAAGGCCTTGGGCTCACTGCGAAGGTGATGGCCTTGATGCTTGTCATTTCCCTGGTCCCGCTCGCGTTGTTCTGGGTCATTCAGTTCAAACAGATGAACGAGAAACTAAGGGGGGACATCGAAGGTCTGATGGCCGCGACTGGTACAGGGATGGCGGGGCAGGTCGATGAGTGGGTGGATAAGAACCTTCGCGTCTTACAAGCATCGGCTCAACTCTCCGACATCATCTCCATGGATCGCAAGAAGCAGGAACCGATACTTAGGGCCATACAGCAAGCATATCCGTGGATGTACCTCGTCTTCACGACAAACGCGAACGGCATGAATGTCGCCAGGAGCGACCAGGAACAACTCAAGGATTACTCGGATCGGCAGTATGTCAAGGACATCATTGCAGGGAAAGACGCAAGCTGGCAAGTATCGATCGGCAAGACATCGAAGGTTCCCGCGCTCATCCTGGCTATCCCCATACAATCAGAGGGAAAAGTGGTAGGGGTCCTGGCGAATGCCATGACCGTCCAGGACATCTCCAAGAAGGTCGCAACGTGGCGCCAGGGAGGCTCCGGATTCGCTTTCTTGGTCGATGAGAAGGGCAAGGTGATAGCCCATCCCGTGGAGGAGTATTATCTGAAGGAAAAATACCTCACCCAGCACCCACTCATCGCCTCGTTCATGGCAGGTCGGAACGGCTCCCTCGCCTTTGCCGGCGACGGCGGTAGCCCGTGCATCGGATATGTGTGCGGCACGAAGTACCGGTGGGCTCTCGCGGTTCAACAGGACGAACAGGAGGCGCTCAGCACGCTGTGGCGCATGCAACAATTCGCCTACATTCTGCTCGCCACAACCGTAGGCATAGTCCTCGCCGTGGCGTGGTTCCTAGCCCGTTCTCTCGTCCGACCCATCAGGAAATTGACTGATGCGGCGGATCGCATGAGTCTTGGTGATTTGAACGTCGAGGTCAAGGCGACCTCAAGGGATGAGATCGGCAAGCTGACCGAGGCGGTAGCGCGGATGCAAGATAGCCTGCGTCTGTCCATCGACAGGCTACGTCGTCGGAAGTAACCCGTCTGCTCCGCTGTGCGTTTCTCCGTGGTGTCCCATGTTCGAGCATGACCGGCATCCGGTTCCGGGCGGAGCCCGGGCTCTCAGGGGGGCTCCCGGGACGCGCCTGCAGTCAAGTGGCACTGCCAGGCCCTGCTCGGTGAACCGAGCACGGGAAAACCAGCCGAAAGGCGCAAGAGAAACAGTCCAGCATGATCCCCAGAGTCCTCATCGCGGATCCTGATCAGGCCTTGCTCGAGACGGCAAGAAAGTCCCTCGAGCGGTACCGGGATATCTTCGTCCTCCATACCGCGATCGCAGCGACGGACGCCGTCCTGGCCCTCAACGATGAGACCTTCTCTCTCCTCATCACCGATGCCAGCGCCTCAATAACGAATGGCCCGCTTCTGGTCGATTACGTCGCCCGTCGCTATCCCCTTCTGCCGGTCATTGTTACCGGTCGGCCGGAATCTTTAGGTGCATGCGCACGGGAGGTGGGGAAGCGCTACCTTGCCTGCCTGAGGAAGCCTTTTGAAGTCCACCGGCTGGCGGAAAGGATCCTCGTCGCCATTGACTGGGAGGCAGACGGCGGCACCCTGCATGAGGTCTCCACGTTTATCGTTCCCCAGATGATAGAGATGGAGAAGAAAACCTGTACCGTGAAGGTGACGAAAGTTTCATCGGCGAGACACGGCATCCTCTTCTTCTCTCGGGGCATTCTGGTTGACGCCTTATGCGAGGGCGAAACCGGGGAGGCTGCGGCCTGCACTGCTTTTTCCTGGGACAAGGTGAAGATCGTCATTCACAATTCCTGCTCCTCCGTGGAACGCAGGATCAACAGTCCTGTGAGTGCGATCCTCCTCGAAGCCATGAGACTTCGGGACGAGGCCCTGGAGAACCAGCGTAAGGAGCGAGCAGAATCGCCCGGTGCCTCCGCCGCGCTGGAGCAGATTTCCCGCCAGGGGGGACTGGATGCGGGCACGCGAAGCTCCATGCTGGACGCTGAGAAGCTCATTAGGGCGCTGGCAGCCACGAAGGGAGTCGAGGACACTTATCGCGACAGCTCGTGGAACTACCTCCTCGAGCTTGCGCACCATGTGGGAGGTACGCTCAAAATCGGAGCCCTGAAGGCGGCGTTCGTTTCCAATGAAGCCCAGGATTCGAACCTTGTTCTGGTGCCGGGGAAAAACACGACCGTCGTGCTTATCGAGAAGTACTCACTGAAAGAAGAGATATTGGAGAAAATTCTCTTATTGACGAAGAAGCGATGAGGCCGCTGATCGCGACGAGGTCGCCTGGAGAGCTTCTTGCTCCTGCCTGCTGCGATGCCTCTGGTGACGATGAACAGTCCCCCATGAAGGAGGCACGGTAACCGATGAGGACCATGTTCCTGGACATCTTACACCTGGATGATATGAAGGGTGTACTCGTCCTCGGTCAAGATGGAGCCGTGCTGTTCCACGAGTTCCTCCAAGCCCCGGTAACCGACCTGAAGAACCTGAGCAGGCTTGCCCGGGTGCCCGAGCTGGGCAAAGCCCGTGAGGTAGAACTCCTCTATGAGCATGATCGCCTCTACCTTCGGAGGCTCGGCGGGGGGCTCATTATCGTGTGGACGGGGGTCTTTGCGTCGATGGCAATGGTGAGGCTTTCCTGTGACGTCTTGATTCCATCCCTTGAGAAGACTCTGGCCTCAAAAGGCTGGCGACGGTTCTTGAAAAGATCTTGAAACGGGTTTGTCGGACCATGAACGTGAGGGCAGGGGGTTACCCTGTTCTCAGCCAGGGCCACTCTCCGGTTGCAGCCTCAGCTCGACATATCCCATGAGCGCCCGGGAAACTTCGCCGCCAGCAGCGTTCGAGACTACGCAAGCTGGAACGGGACGTTGCATCAGCCGTCCGGCCCCGCTTCATTCGCGGACATCGGGGGTCGCCTCCAGGATCACGTGGGGGAGCCCTCGGAGGTTCCGAAGGAGGTCCTTGCCGGTAGGGTGAAGGCAGAGAAGGAAGCAGGCTTGCCGACGGAAAGGCAGGTTGACTCGCTATGCGGGCATCTCAGCTCGCCTGAATACATACATATCCCGTGGGGAGCTGAACGCGCAAAACGGCCGCAAAAGGCAGACGGTGGGAACAAGGGGAACGTCGTGGCCAAACCTCCTCCCAAGTGGGCGTACCTCGCTCACTCGAAGCGAGATTCCCGACGACCGTCACTTGGTGACGGACGTCCCCTCTCTCCGTTGCCCCCAATTTTCTCTTAGCCCGGATTATTCATGAAGATCCTTCGACTTCATGAACAATCCGCCCCTTGGGCTTCTACTCCGGGCTTGGTAGCCCTCCACTCAGGGTTTGCTCTGAGCCCGTCGAAGGGTTAACCTTGAGCCAGCGCGAGGCACCGTGTCGAAACCCGCAACAAGGGAAGTCCCCTTTGTCCTGGGGGCTTATTCACGAATCCCTTAGGGTTCGTGAATAATGCACGTTAGCAACTAACCTAGTAACGGGGCCTGCCTCCACCCGAGGAACGCCCCCCCGGGCGACCGCCCCGCCCCTTATCAAACCGGCCTCCCCCTCGGTCTTCCCGAGGGCGGGCCAGATTGACCGTGAGAGCACGGTCATGCAGGGAGGAACCGTTCAACAGACTGATGGCTTTCTGGGCCTCGGCCTGCGTGTCCATTTCCACAAAGGCGAAGCCCTTGGACCGGCCCGTGTCCCGGTCTTTGATGAGGGTGACTGACTTCACCGCGCCCGCTTGCGCGAACAGCGTGCGCAAGTCGTCCTCAGTGGCCGTGTAGGCGAGGTTTCCGACGTACAGTTTCGTTTCCATTCTTCCTCTCCGGAATTGGGTTGACCGTTCACGAGCACAGGACCGGTACGGGGGTCATGACTCGACCATAATACTTTACCACTGTTAAAAAAAAAATCAAAACATCTCTGTTGCCTCAATCCATACGAATTCGCGAGGAGGGCTTCCGCGACCCCAAGTCGAGAGATTCCTAACCCCTTCCACCTCACTCCGCCCTCCCTGGGAGAGGGACATCGTAGGGGAGCCGAAAATTCCCTCTCCCTTCTCGACGATCTCCGCCGCAGGTGGAGGATGGGTGAGGGCGCGGTTCAAGCGACATCAGGAAGGGGCATGCGTTCGACTTCATTCTGCAGGGCTTTGAGATCTTCGAGAAACCGCGACCTCTGTTCCTCGATAAACTGACAAGCGAGGCAACGGTAGTATTCGATCCCGGCAATAAGGTTCCGTTTGAATTTCTGGAAGTATTCCGGTGTGCGGGCAGACAGCTTCAACGAAAACTTCCTCTTCTCCTCACGCAGGTAGTCTACATAAAGCATGAGCTCCTTGATGAACATGTGCGGGCGCTCCGCATTGGCAATGAGGGACAGCCGCCCATATATGTGGGCCACCATCTCCTCCAGGGTGGCAAGCCTCCTGAAGTTCAGAACGTTGGGGCCACAGCAGATAGCAGGCGTAGCCGTCGGGCTAAGGTCGTATTTCAGCATGGTGCCACCGGCGAGATCATGACAGATGCACGCCTTGGCGAGAACACTCTCTCTGGCGCTAGCAAGTTGTTCCGTCGACAGGTTCTGTTCGGCGAGGTGGTCGAGCTTGCGCTTGACGTACCCCCGGGAGGCCGGGCAGACGGGAATCTCGGTGAACTCCGTATTCAGGGCCGCGAACCCTTTCGGACAGGCGCTTCCGGGTTTACCTTCTACGATTCTTTGCCGACGCGCCTCCTCGCTTGCGGAGGTGCGGAGGTTCCAAAAGGGAATACCGAGAGGTGAGCTGTCGCTCAGGCAGACATCACCGTTCGTGGCGCTCAGCAGTTTGTCCAGGTGGGCCGGATCGACGTTGGTCACTTCGGGCACGAGGAGAAAGGGAGTTCCCCAGCCGGTGCCGTCAAGCCTGTAGTAGGTAAGGAGGAACGCGTTCTCCAGCGCAGTGCCGATGCCGCCTTGCGCAGTGATTCGCACTCCATGGTCCACATCGGGTACCGGAGCGCCCCGACTGGCGAGGGCCTTGCTGTAGATGGGATGGAGAATCTCAATAAGTTCCTGGCGCTTTTCTTTGAACTCCTCCAGGACCGGACCCAACAAGTGGCCCTCAGTGGGGAAGGCGTGCCCGCCGCAGTTGAGGCCGGATTCAATACGATACTCGGATACCCAAAGCCCGCGCTTGGCGAGGAATTTTCCCTGCACCAAGGCTGATCGGTAATCGCTCACCTTCAAGACGATCTTCTTCTTGATCTCATGCTCTTCTCCGGGGAGAAAGTCTCCAAAGGCGGCGATGTAGGTGTAAAGCCGCTGATTGATGCCCGCGGACAACACAACTGATGAACACAGGGTGCTGTTGGCGTAGCCACGGAGGGCGGCCATAGCGTCGCCAAACTCGGGCGCAAGTCTCTCGCCATTTACGTAAGCGTCGCGGTCGACCTTGGTCATGATATTCACGTCGATACTGCCCGGGACCGCCTCGCGACGAAGCATCTCCTGTTTTTGCCGCCTCTCCGCCGGCTCGGAGGTTGCGAGCATCTCCCGGTAGGACGCCTTGAGTGGCGTCTCCGGCAACATCTCGTAGTACCGGGTAATATCACTGCCCTTTTCGAACGGCGAGGCTTGGACGGCCTCGACTTGCTGCCGGACCAACCGTTCCACAAGATTCAGATATGCGGTGATGCGGCGAGCCCGGGCGTCGGGGTCGCGACCGTTGATTTCCTCATACGGTTCGCCGTACTTCTCACAGTAAACCTTCCGCACCTGTTCGATAAGAACGTCGTCTACCAGGGAAATGACCGAGGAGATGCCGTACTTGGCAACCCGCAGCGGAGTATCGATGGTGAACCCGGTTCCCATGACCGGTATGTGAAACGAGTGGGG
>Ga0187774_10000183_pt1 | contig 20915 bp, 19 predicted proteins | sample 0216_BV02_MP05_2_FD_133152 | JGI IMG/M metagenome (GOLD analysis project Ga0187774, IMG submission 133152) | Tropical peat soil microbial communities from peatlands in Department of Meta, Colombia - 0216_BV02_MP05_20_MG | ecosystem: Environmental > Terrestrial > Soil > Wetlands > Peat | place... | reverse complement strand
GTGTACTGGGTGAGCAGGCTGTAGCGGAGCCCGAGGTCCGTCACTTCCTTTACCCGGGCGTCCTCTTCGCGCAAAAGGTTCAGGTCGGAAAGCTTCATAATCCGGTGCCGGGCCCACAGGAGGCGGAGGGCGGAATTCCTGGGCGAAGCCATGTCGGTCCCGATCCGGATAACCTTCCTGAAATCTCCTGCCACCGTCTTCCCCGCGATCGCGATCTCGCCTGACGGCTCGCCCTCGTACTTGCCGAAGACTACCACGGGCCTCAGGGCAAAGAGGTCGGGGAGAGCGGCTGGTTCCACGTCTCGCGCCTTGAAGCCTCTGAAGGTCACGGTGATATTGGTGAGCACCGGGCTCTCGATGTAGCGGCGGAACCTAGTCGCCTGTCTCGGTGCTTCCGCCTGGTTCAGAACCACGAAGGGCTCGCCTCTTCCCACTCTGGCCATCCCCTCGATGAGGTGGCGATTCACGGCAGTGCCGATCCCGAAGGCAAAGAGGTTCGCCTGGCCGAGCCTGCTTCGAATCAGCTCGAATGCCTCGGGCTCCACGCTCACGTAGCCGTCGGTGGCGACAACCACCACACGGGAGATGCCTTCCGTTTTGGGGAGGTCGAGGGCTCTCTTCAGGGCGGGAAGGAGCTCAGTTGCGCCGCCGCCGTGCTGGGACCGTATCCAGGCGATCGCCTTGTCCTTGTTCTCCTTCGTCGCCTTGAGTGAGCCGCCGCCAGCGAAAACGGCCGAGCCCCCGGAGAAGAGGATCACGTTCATGAGATCATCGGGCCTGAGGCCGCTGATAATGTCCTCCATGAGGCGCTTGGAGACCTCGAGTGGAAACCCATGCATGGACCCCGACACATCCACGATGAAGATGTACTCCCGGGAAATCACAGCCTCGGCCTGGACCCGCGCGGGGGGTTCCATCATGACCAGGAAGAAATTCTCCTCCTTGCCGCGATAGAGAAGGGCGCCGGTCTGAATCTGGTCCCCCGCGAGGCGATACCGGAGGACAAAGTCCTTGGTGCCCGCCTTCCCGTCGTCCTTGACCACAACGTGGGCCCGGTTCTTTGCCTCGTATTCCACCGAGATCTCATGGCTCGGACTGGTGAGCTGCGCCATGGGTGTGCCGGTATCCATGTCCACCGTGAGCCCGAACGGGTATGGGCTGGGCTCGCCTGCATGGAGGTAGGGGTTCTCAACCCACCGCTCAGTGTCCGGCGCACCCGAGGCAGGAATGTTGGAGTAGCGGGGACCCACCACCGTGGGGAAGATGAACTCGTAGACCGCGTCCTCAGACTCGATTAGCTCCGTGTACCGGAGGACCACGCGGATCTCGTCGCCGGGGAGAATGTTGGCCACATTCATCTGGAACACGTTAGGCCGCTGCTGCTCCAGGAGGGACGCGGTCCGGCCTTGTTCCTTCGCATCCTCATAGGTTTTCCTCGCCTCCTGGCGCTTCATGATGTCCGCTTCGATCACGCGCTCGCCGAGGGTCATCCGCATGGCATGGACGGCCGCCCGGGTGGAGCCAGGGAAAATATAGATCGCTTCCAGCGTCCTTCTGCCCTCGTTCTTGTACACCTGGGTGACCGTGACGTCGGCGATAACGCCGGTGATCTTCACCGCCGCTCGGGTGCTCTTCAGGGGCAGTCGGTCCGTTCCAGGATCGTCGCTTCGAACGAAAAAGTAGGGCGCAAGGGTCTTGTCTGGCGTCGACTCAGGCGACGCCTTTTCCCCTTGGGCCTCCGCCTGCCCAGAACGAGCCAGGGCCAGGCCGAGGAGCATGGCCATGAGGACCAGGGTTCTCGTTTTCCTTTTCATCGGCGAATCCTCCTTTGTCTTCTTCCATCTCGTTTTCTGGAACCGCCTCTGAGCTCTCTTACGCACGAACCGCCCCGGGGGGTCTAATCAGCCGGGAAGAGCTAGCGGTACTCCCTCGGACGACCCCATATGGTGGGCAACTTCAATGTAGGGTGGGCATCGCCCACCAGAAGACGGCAACATTCCATGCGGTGGGCAGTGCCCGCCCTACAGAGTCAGACCCAGAGTGTGCTGATGTGCGTATACGTAGATGGGGGGATGGATGGGACGAAATTGCATTCGGATATCCGCCATGCTAGGCTGGGTTCGCTCACAGCTTACCCGTGGGAGATCCGCCTCGCGTGTCCGAACGATTCCCTCGGCTCCATACCCTGTCCGACGAAGAGTTGATGAGCCGCTACGCCAGAGGTGAGGAGGCAGCCTTCGAGATTCTCCTCTCCCGGTACTCACGGCCCCTCTTCACCTTTTTGTCCAGGTATCTCGGCCGGCCGGACAGGGCGGAAGACGTTTTTCAGGAGGTCTTTTACGAGGTTATTCGAGGGAGAAGTGGATACCGACCCCGGCACCGGTTCGCCGCCTGGCTCTTTCGCATCGGCCGGAACCGAGCCGTGGATCGCCTCAGGCGAAACGGGGTCCGCAAGATGGAATCTCTTGACCATCCCTCGAACCCGCGTGAACATGAAGGTGAGAACCGGGTGACCAATGTCGTCGCCGGGGATCCTGACCCGGAGAACGAGGTCCAAGGCCGGGAGTTGAGCAAGGCCCTAGAGACGGCCCTGGCGAGCCTGCCTGCCGAGCAGCGCGAGGTGTTCTGGCTGAAGGAGAGGTCGGGACTGAGTCTCGGGGAGATTGCCGACATCACCGGTGTTTCGCAGAATACGGCAAAGAGCCGACTCCGGTATGCCCTGGAAAAGCTGAGGGCCACTCTGGTCCAACAGGGATTCGAGCCATGAACTGCCAAGGTGCCGAGAACCTATTTATCGAGTACCTCTACGGCGAGTTGGAGCCGCACCAGGCGGAGTCCATGCGCGCCCACCTGGACCGGTGCGGGACCTGCGCGGCTCGCCTGGCCGAGCTGGCCCGGGTGCGGGAACTGGCGGCCACGGCGCCTGATCCCGAGCCTCCGCGGCTCACGATCAACCGGGTCATCGCCCGCGCGCGCGAGGAGGCCGAGCGGCCTCGCTCCCTCTGGACCTTCAAATGGGTGAAGGTGCTCGCGCCTGTCTGTCTTGCCATGGTTGTTGGCGGTCTGGTGGCCTATCAGCTCCGCATCGGTCTCGCGCCAAAGCCTGTGGCATACACCCCGGCCGGAGAGGAGCAGCGCCAGTCCGCCCCGACCCAGGACGCGGAGAAGAAGGAGACCCACGCGCCAGCCGGGAACATGGGGAAAGAAGCCCTCCCCGCTCCCTCAAGGGCAGCTAAGGAACCACCGAGTCAGAGGGAAAAGGGGGCCGCACCCGCCCCAGGTCCGTCGCCCCCTTCCCCTGGCCCATCAGTAGCCCGGGAGAGCGCGAAGCAGGCTCTGCCCCCCGACGCGGAGAGAGGCAAGGTCATGCAAGCACCGGGTGCGCCTGCAGCCGAGTCGGCTGTTTCTGCGCCGGCGGCCCTCCTCTCCACTCGAAAGGAGGTCCCCGCACTCCCCGGCGCAGGGGTGGGCAAGGCCAAGGTGGACGCAGCCCCTCTTCCACAGACCGTTTCTCCGGCGGAAAAGGCGTTGACGGATGGAGGAAACAAACGGGATGGGTCGGTCCCGAAGCTTCTCAGCGAGGGAGAACAGGCTCTCGAGGCCGGAAGCTTCGGCGATGCAGGGCAGCTCTTCTCACGGGCACTTGACCTCCTCCCCCCGGGCCACCCCGATCGGCCCCGTGCCCTGTTCGGTCTGGCCCGGGCGCAGGAGGGGCAGAGGGATCTCGCCGGCGCGCTCCGGACTTACAGGGAATTGGCCAAGGAATCGCCCACCCACCGCGAGCTGGCCGAGGGCAAGATGAAAGAGCTTTCCGGAGCTGGGGTGAAGTGACGACAGGCTGCCACCTCATCACGGCGGCTTCACCCTGCCGGCGCGCTCTGCCGCCTGCCGCGCACGTATTCCGCCGCCACGGAAATCGCCTTCCTCATGCCCGCAGCACTTGCTTTCCCCGTGCCGGCTATGTCAAACGCGGTTCCATGGTCCACGGAGGTCCGCAGGAAGGGCAACCCCAGGGTGACCGACACGGTCATCTCGAAATCAACGGCCTTGGTCGCGATGTGCCCCTGATCATGGTAGAGGGAGAGAACCGCGCGATACTTCCCCTCGAGGGCCTGATGGAAGACAGAGTCCGCCGGCACCGGGCCGACCACGCGGCAGCCGCGGCGCTGTGCCTCCCTCACGGCGGGCTCGATGTGGTTTACCTCCTCGTCTCCGAAGAGGCCGTGCTCCCCGCTGTGAGGGTTCAGTCCGGCCACCGCCAGGGCCCCCTCCCTCTCTCCCAGCCGGCTCAGGGCCTCAGAGCACTGCATGATAGCCTGGAGCACCCTTTCTCTGGTGACCAGCTCACACGCCCGTCGAAGGGATACGTGCCGTGACAGGAAGAAGACTCTGAGACCTCGAACCTGAAACATGGTGAGGGGTTCGCGTACGCCTGTGAGCCCGGCGAAGATCTCCGTATGGCCTATGAAATCGACCTTCGCCGCTCTGAGGGACTCCTTGTTGATGGGAGCCGTGGTCACGGCGTCAACGCGCTTCGAGGTGGCAAGTTCGACGGCCTTCACCACGTACTCGAAGGCCGCCCGCCCGCACATTTCCTGCACCGCTCCGACCTGAAATGAACCCAGGTCCACGTTATGGAGATCCAGAAGGTCAACTGTAGGTGGTGTGTAGGCCCCCTCCTCCGGGCCGGCCACCACCCTGATCTCCCCCTGGAACGCCGCAGGGCTCCGCGCCTGCTCCAGCACTCCCCGGTCACCGATCACCAAAGGCCTGCAGGCCGCCATCACCGTCTCATCCGCGAGTGCCTTGAGGACGATCTCGGGGCCGATCCCTGCCGGGTCGCCCATGGTCACCGCAATGAGTGGTCGCTTCGTCCTTGAATCCACGCCTCTTTTCCTTCCTCCCTTCCCTGCTCCCATACTCGCCATGTCCTTACTGGACACGTCACCCGCCACCTGTGGGGGGATCTCGGCTTACCGCCACCGCCTCTCCGCGCACCGGCCGACCCCTCGGTCCCGATTTCGCGCTCTGTGTGCTATAGTACATACCGTAACCGGATGCCGGGAGAAATGCCATGGGAAGCACGTCCGATCAGCACGAACCTCTGGCCGATATTGAGCGGGAGCTGGAGGCCCACTATGTGCACGATCTCCACATGATGGGGCTGTCGCCCTCGGAGGCCAGACGGGCCTTCTGGCACATCATGAATGAGATTAAGGAAGAGTCTCTGAAAACGGGGACCTCGACCCTGCCGAGAGACTTCGGCGATTGGCTTCTCGAGCGGGAAAACACTGATGAGAGAGTCAAGGCCATGCTCGCGAAGAGAAGAACCGAGGGGGTTACCGATCAGGACATCCGATGGTGGTGGAATATGCACCACCTCCAACGAGCCGTGATGTGTAAGCTCGATGATCTCAACCGGCACGCCCTGCTCACGCGGTTCATGGAAGGAGATGGGCTGAGCCGGGAGGACGCGACAAGGAAACTGGAAAGATATGACCCCCTGTTTGGCGAGCCGGATGAGATGCATGCCGACCGGCATATGGATCAACCTCTCCCCTATGAACTCAAGGAGAGAGTCAGGAGGTACGCCCAGAGAAGATCGATTCTCGAGCCGGAGGCATTCGCCAAGGACATGGAAGAGTCGTCCAGCCTAAACGCGTTGATACGGCAAGAGCTACAAAGGGGAAACCTGTAGAAGACGGGGTCGCGCTTGCAACCCAAGGCCTGACATCGAAGTGTGAACAAGGAGGCGCTGATGACCATTGAGGTTCCCCACGATTTTCTCCCCGTCCTCGAGCTCCTCAAGCTCAAGGGGTATGATTTCGACGGCAGCAGGATTCTCAAAAAGCTCCTTGACGCTGGCCTGGAGCAGGTGCAATCAGACACCTTCCGCGGTGCCGGAGACCAGAGGGATCGTTACTCCTCTCTCTTCAACGCGGTCGAGACCCTCAGGAAGGGTATTTTCTTCCTCATCGATGACAACGATTACACCTCCAAGACCCATACGGTCAGCGCAACTTGGGGCCGTCCCTGGGAATTCACCAAGACACTCCTTCTGGTTCTGGGCATGACGCGGGACGGCTATCGTTTCCTTAGGTACGGGTGTAAGGATTACGCCGAGGATGCCAATTTTCGCATGATCGTGGATAAGCTCTCGAAGGACCTCGCCCTTGGCTCACCAGGCGACTCGGCGCCATGAAACCGCGCTCCGTGGGATGCACGAGAGCGCGGATACATTCGTTCCACCGTCATAGTGACGCTCACGGCAGTCAGTACCGTGGTGCACACCATCCGCTTCTCCCCATTGCTCTCCCCTCTCCGGCTTACCGGTAGATCGCGCCCCATCCCCGGTTACCTATCGCGGTCAGCTTCCCCGGCTGGCCGTTTCGGGCCTTGTCGGTCGTGCTCCTCAGCTTCAAGGCACTACATCGTAGACTCCTCGACCCGTCAGCAACCGCCTCCCGTGCCCGCGCGGGACTACCGGCCCGCCAACACGTGGTCTAGGGAGGTCAGCATCCTTGAGCCTCGTGAGGAGAAGATGGCGGCGAAACTACCATAGTGCTGTCGGCGGGGACGACCGCTCTCACGAAGCAGAACAAGCAAGGAGGCGGGGAGGGAACTTCCCTCCCCGCCTCCTCTCGATCCAGGCGGCACCTCGACCGCCGGTACCGCCGTCTTCTCCTCAGATCCACTCGTACCAGGCGATATCCTCGCTCAGGGAGTTCGATGATGCGGGAAGCTGCCTTCCGAGATCGGATATCTTCCGATCGAGGCCCTCGACCGCCGCGTGGAGTTCCCTGATCTCAGGGACGAGTTCCTCGGCGCTTCCGCTCCTAGCGGCCAGCTCATTCAGTTTCCTGCTGATATGGAATACCTCGGCATGGAAGCCGCTGATCTCCCTGTGCGCACTGACACATGCATCCTGAAGTTCCATGGATCTCACCTCACTTTCGTTGGAACGACCCACCGGGTCGGACCTTTTTCCCGTACGGGGCTTCCCTCCACGGGGTTCCCGATTCAACCGTAACCGACCCGAGCCCGTCCATCAAGAACCATACACCGCATCGAGGGAGTTCCGCATGCGGGAGACCGACTTGTCCGCGTGGCAAGGGTTTGATTCCCATGGCACGGCATGCCAGTCCAGCCGCTCACAGGACACCCATAAGGATCAGTGTTCCCACTCCTATTGCTATTCCCACCCGGTAGTAACCGAACAGGGAAAGGCCGTGGCGGTTCAAATATGACACCATCCATTTCACGGAGAGCACGGCCGAAACGAACGCCACCGCGAATCCCGTGATCATGGAGAGAGAGTCGTAAATCTGGAACATAATTCGGCCATATTTGAGGGCGTCGTAACCCGTTGCTGCGCCAAGCGTAACCATTCCGAGTAGGAAGCTGAACTCCACCGCGGCCGACATAGACAGCCCGACCAGCAGCCCGCCGACGATTGTTATCAAGCTCCGGCTCACGCCAGGCCACATGGCGAGACACTGGGCAAAGCCGATCACCAACGCCATTTGCCAATTGAGCCCCTCCAGGGGCTTGGCGGGTCGGGACTGTTGAGGGCGTTTTTCCCGCCACCAGGCTACGCCAAGGATCGCCGCCCCGCCCACAAACCATGCTGCCACTACCGGCCGCAGCCCGAAGAGGTATCTCTTGATCGAGGACTCGAACAACAAACCAATCACCGCTGCCGGCACGAAACCGGCCGCGATATTCAATACCATCTGTAGCCCAATTGGGTCCTTGCCCATGATGCCGATCACCATCTGCCTGACGCGCCTCAGATAGAGGCCCAAGACCGCAAGGATCGCTCCCGCCTGGATGCAGATCGCGTAGGCGTCCGCCGCCTGCTTCCTTCGCTCCTGCTCCTGCGGCGGATCGCCTCTCGACTTTCCGATGCCCATCAGGTGTTGCGCCAACAGGAGGTGCCCCGTGGAGCTTACCGGCAGGTACTCCGTCAACCCCTCCACCAGACCGAGCACTGCCGCCTGCCCTCGTGTCATAGCCGGAGCTTCATCCTTCTGCGCCGCTGAACTCGCCGCGACGGCTTGGCCCGCCTTCACCCCGTAGGCGGCGGTAAGCAGCAAAACGGCAAGTGCCAAGAAGAGCATCCTCTGTTTGGGTAATCGCTCCCGTCGATAAGATCTCACGTTCTATCCTTTCCTGACCGGCAAGGCCCTTTTCCCACCGCCGGATGATCGTTTGCCGGCATATTACTCCAAATCAAGAAAAGTGGAAGCATCACCGCCATGAGCTTATCACCAAGCTTCGCAGCGCTCACTTCACCTGCAAGGGTAATCGAGGATTCCACTGAGCCCTTGACAGCGGGCGATTGGCATCGTATCATTAGCAAAACTAACTATTAGATGGTGAAACTATGTCGCTCTCACCCTATGAATGCGCTCGCGAGATGGTGGAGGTAGTGCCGCTTATCATGCGCACCCTGGTTGGCGAGATGCGGAGGCATCGCGCCACGGACCTCTCGGTGCCCCAGTTTCGGACCCTGGCCTTCCTCAATCGGCATGAAGGAGCGTGCCTATCTGATGTGGCGGAGCACATCGGGTTGACGTTGCCCTCCATGTCGAAAATGATAGACGGACTCGTCACACGGCGCCTTGTTTTACGCCATGTCCATCCCAAAGACCGACGCCGTGTCACCCTCGCACTCACCGAGCGGGGAGGAGGAGCGCTGCAGGTCGCCCGTGAGGCCACGCGTGCCTTTCTGGCCGGGCGGCTCGCCCCACTCCCGGAACCGCAGTTGGCCGCTATTGTGCAAGTGATGGGGGTCCTGAGGCCGATCTTCGATGGTGGCCGTGCCGTGGGCAGGGAGACGCCGACCTAAGGGCATGTCTATTCTGATGAAAGGCGACCTGCTCCCTCTCATTCGCCACTGTGGGCTTCGCAGGCGCGAGTTGGCTTGACCAGAGCGATGGATGGTGGGCTATGAACCGTTTCCGCAAACAGGCCATTCTCGGCGTAGTTGTGGTGGGATTCGTTGCTTCCGCTGCGTTCATCTACCAGCACCGAAGCAGCCAGGATTCCGCCTCGTTCCGGACCGTTCCCGTAAAGCGAGGCGATCTCGCGGCCACCATCAGCGCCACGGGTACGGTGGAGCCGGAGGAGGTGGTTGACGTAGGGGCCCAGGTGGCGGGGCAGATCATGGCCTTTGGCAAAGACAAGAACGGCAAGACCATTGACTATGGTTCGGTCGTCGAGCAAGGCACGGTGCTCGCCCAGATTGACGACACCCTGTATGCCGCCGACGTCGCTCTGGCCAAGGCCCAACTCCAGCAGGCTAAGGCGGGAGTGGACCGGTCCGAAGCGGACCTGGGTCAGCTTCAGGCCAAACTGGTTCAGGCGGAGCAGGACTGGAACCGGGCCAAGGAACTCGGCCCCTCTGATGCCCTGTCGCAAAGCGATTACGATGCCTCCCGCTCTGCCTATGAAGTCGCCAAGGCGAATGTTGCCGTCGGCAAGGCCGCCATCGTGCAGGCAAAGGACGCGGTCTCCCAGGCGGAGGCGGCGTCGAAGCGGGCCCAGCGCAATCTCGACTACTGCACCATCAAGTCCCCGGTCAAAGGGGTGATCATCGACCGCCGCGTCAATATCGGCCAGACGGTAGTCGCAAGCCTCAACGCCCCGAGCCTCTTTCTCATTGCCAAGGACCTCAAGCGCTTACAAGTTTGGGTTGCAGTGAACGAAGCGGACATCGGCAACATTCGGCCCGGACAGCCGGCCACCTTCACCGTTGACGCTTATCCGGGCCAGGTGTTCAAGGGGGAAGTGGGCCAGGTGCGCCTCAACGCCGCGATGACTCAAAACGTGGTGACCTACACCGTAGAGGTCAACACGGACAACAGCGACGGGAGGCTGCTGCCCTACCTGACCGCCAATTTGAAGTTTCTAGCGAGCGAGCGGCAGAATGTCCTTTTCGTTCCGAATTCAGCCCTGCGCTGGGCCCCCCAGCCTGGTCAGGTGGCGCCCGAGAGCCGCGATAAGCGAAGCACCGGCTCCGGCGGCGAAGCCCGGCCCCGGGGGGCGTCTGCGCCAGGGGCAGTCGGCGAGGGGCAAGTCCGCGGGACTGTCTGGGTGCCGGCGGGCTCTCTCGTACGGGCCATCCCCGTCCAGATCGGTTTGACCGACAGCTCCTTCACGGAAGTGCGAGGCGACGGACTCCAGGAAGGCACCTTGGTAGTCGTGGGCGAGCAGCAGAAGGAGGCGGGGAAGTCTGCCTCGTCCAGCCCATTTACGCCGCAGCTCTTCCAGCAACGCGGGCAGCGGCAATAACCGTCCAAGCTTGGGAGCGTGCTGAGGCCGCTCGCCATGAGGAGAGACAGGTTGTGAAACTGATTGAACTTCGCAACATCCATAGAACCTATCATGTCGGCGAGATCGACGTGCCGGTCCTCAAGGGCGTCTCGCTCACCGTGAGCCGTGGGGAATTCGTGGCTCTCATGGGCGCGTCCGGTTCCGGCAAGACCACGCTCATGAACATCCTCGGATGCCTGGACCGGCCTACCTCCGGGGAGTACTGGCTCGAGGGGCAGGATGTGGTGCACTTGCCTCCTGATGAGTGGGCATTGCTCCGGAATCGAAAGATCGGGTTCGTGTTCCAGACCTTCAACTTGCTCCCCCGGACGAGCGCCCTGGAAAATGTCATGATGCCCCTCCTCTACACGACGGACTCCTCCTTGGACGGCTATGGCCAGCAGCGGGCGGGCGAGCTCCTTGAGCGCGTCGGGTTGGGGGAGCGGCTGGACCATGAGCCCTCGCAGCTCTCGGGAGGGCAGCAGCAGCGGGTTGCCATCGCTCGGTCTCTTGTCAACCGGCCCTCCCTACTTCTGGCTGACGAGCCTACCGGCAATCTCGACTCCCGGACCAGCGAGGAAGTGCTCGGCGTATTTCAGCAACTGAACGAGGAAGGCGTTACGGTTGTCATCGTGACCCACGACGAGGAGGTCGCACGCCGCGCCAAGCGAATCGTCCGAATCCGTGACGGCGTGGTCGCAGGGGAGGAGACTCGCTCCCCCGGTACCTCGGACGCGAGGGATGGGGAGACCCCTGAAGAGAGCCCGGACAGGAAGAGGGGGCGTACCGTGGGAGGCATGGTGCGGCTGCAGAAGATGGCCCGTACCGCCCTGAACGGCCTGCGGCGCAATGTCCTCCGGGCCGCCCTCACGACCCTCGGGATCATCATCGGTGTCGCCTCCGTGATCGCCATGATGGAGATCGGCCGCGGCTCCTCCACCGCAATCCAACGAACGATCGCGAGCATGGGGGCAACCAACCTCCTCGTCTTACCGGGCACCGCATCGAGTGGCGGCGTAAGCTTCGGCTCCGGGAGCGTCATGACCCTCACACCCCAGGATGGCGACGCGATCGCGACCGAGTGCCCTGCGGCGCGGGCGACTGCCCCGATCATCCGGGCGCGTACGCAGGTCGTCTACGGGAACCGGAACTGGGTACCCATAACCATCTATGGCACCACCCCCGCCTTTCTCAGTGTTCGAGAGTGGGGCCTGGCGGAAGGAGAACCTTTTACGGACCGAGACGTCCGCAACGCGAGCAAGGTCTGCCTGCTCGGCCAGAGGCTGGTCCGGGAGCTCTTCGAGGGGAAGTCCCCGGTGGGGCAGGAGGTGCGGGTCAAGAACGTCGCTTTCAAGGTAATCGGGGTCTTGGCAACCAAGGGGGCCAACATGATGGGGATGGATCAGGATGATATCCTGCTTGCACCTTGGACGACCATCAAGTTCAGGGTAACCGGCTCGACCCTTGCAAACGTCAACCAGAGCGCTGCGACGTCATCGAGCACCGACACCTCGCAGCAGGTGAATACCTTAAGTCAGATCTATCCCAACCAAGGAAACAGCCTCTATCCCCTGCAGTCTGCGGTCCAGGCTGCCGACACGCCGCTCCCGGTCCGGTTTACCAACGTAGACCAGATCCTGGTGTCGGCACGGTCCACGGCGCAGATTCCCGCCGCCATCCAGCAGGTCACCCAGTTGCTCCGGGAGCGGCACCGGGTTCACCAGGGCGACCCTGATGATTTCAACATCCGGGACATGACCGAAATGACCAACGCTCTCGCCTCTACCACCACCATGATGGGAAAGCTCCTCTTGGCGGTGGCCTTGATCTCCCTGGTGGTCGGCGGCGTGGGGATCATGAATATCATGCTTGTCTCGGTGACGGAGAGGACGCGGGAGATCGGCCTCCGTTTGGCCGTCGGGGCGCGGAGCCGAAATATCTTGCAGCAGTTCCTCCTTGAATCCGTGCTCCTTTGCTTCTGCGGCGGGATTGCCGGGATCGTGGTCGGGCGGGGGGTCTCCTACATGATCAGGGTGGTGCTCCGCTGGCCTACGGAGTTGTCCCTGGACGCCATTCTGGCTGCCTTCGCCGTTTCCGTGATGGTGGGGATCATTTTTGGCTACTATCCGGCGTGGAAGGCGTCGCGGTTGGATCCCATTGTTGCCCTGCGCTACGAATGAGAGCTTCGCAATGCGGCACATAGCGCGCCAATGGTTGGGGAGAATTCCTGATGTTACCTCGAACTCGAACTCTAGCCTGCGCAAAGATAATACGGCGGATGGCTCTCTGGTGGGCGGTGTGGCTGCCGGTGGCCGGCTGTGCCGTGGGACCGGACTATCACCCGCCCCATCCCACGGTTCCTGAGGCCTGGAGTGGGATGACTGCCCCAACCCCCGCCCAGTCCAGTGTTGCCACAGCCAACCCCGCCCAACTCGTCGAGTGGTGGAAGGCCTTCGAGGATCCAACCCTCACGTCGCTGGTAGAGAGGGCCATTGACGCCAACCTCGACCTGCGCCTCGCTGAGGCTCGCCTTCGACAGGCCCGGGCCGCCCTTGGCGTCACGGTCGCCGGGTTCTGGCCCACCCTGGATGCCTCGGGTTCGTACCGGCGGAGCTACGGGAGCAGCGTCTCCGCCAGTGTCTCCGGCGGTGGCACGTCCGTTGGCTCCGGAGGGGGGGGCCAGAATTCTAGTGGTGTGGACCTCTTCCGGGCTGGTCTGGATGCCGCGTGGGAACTGGATATTTTCGGCGGGGTGCGGCGAAGCATCGAAGCTTCCAAGGCCGACCTCCAGGCGGCCGTGGAGGACCGCCGCGATGTGCTGGTGAGCCTTGTAGCCGAGTTGGGCACCGACTATATCGGCCTCAGGGGATTCCAGCAGCAGATCGCCATAGCGCGCAAGAACCTCGAGGCCCAGCGCCACACGGCGGAGATTACCAGCAAGCGTTACCAGGTCGGATTTGCAAGCGGCCTCGATGTGGCAAACGCCAATGCTCAGGTGGCCACCACCCAGGCCCAGATCCCGGTATTGGAGTCCTCGGCTCGGGCCGCCATCTACGGCCTCAGCATCTTGCTCGGAAGCGAGCCGGCCGTTCTGGTCGACGAACTGGCCGCAGAAGCCCCAGTTCCCCCTACCCCGCCCGAGGTACCAGTCGGCCTACCTTCGGAGCTGCTTCGCCGCCGGCCCGATATCCGCCGCGCCGAGGCGCAGATGCACGGGGCGACCGCCCGGATCGGTGTCGCCACCGCTGATCTATTTCCCAAGTTCTCTCTTACAGGCTCTTTCGGTTATTCCGGTAACACCGTGAGCAGTCTGACCCACTGGGAGAATCGCTTTTGGGCCGTAGGTCCCTCGGTGAGTTGGCCGATCTTTGATGCTGGCGCGATCCGCTGGAACATCGAGGTCCAGAACGCCCTCGAGGAACAGGCCCTCCTGACCTATCAGAAAACGGTGCTCACGGCGCTCAAGGATGTGGAGACCGCCTTGGTCGCTTACGCCAAGGAGCAGGAGCACCGGCAGGCCCTTACTGAGGCCGTTGTCAACAACCGGAAGGCCGTGGAGCTGTCACTGATGCTCTACACCGCAGGGCGAACGGATTTTCTGAACGTCCTCACCGCGCAGCGGTCCCTCTATACTTCCGAAGATGCGCTGGTCCAGAGCGTCCGCGATGTGAGTGGGAACCTCGTCGCCCTCTATAAAGCCCTCGGCGGAGGGTGGGAAGAAGAACGAGATTGACAGTCCGGCCAAGAGTGTCTATCCTTGCGTTCCAATCGAGCGCGAAGGACAGACTTCACGAGGTAACTATGGTTCCGGCCGCCGCCCGCGTGGGCTTCAGATGCTTGTTCCTAATCCTCCTCTCCCTTCTCCTGCTTCCTCCTTCACCCTGCCTTGCGAAAGGCCTGGGAACCCAGCATCTCTTCAAGATCGAACGGAATACGAACGCGAACGTCGTCCAGTACGATGCCCAGCTCGCGCCGGACGGCACGCTCAACGGCAAGGAGCCGATCGTCGCCTACTGGACAATGCTCGCCGAAGACGGCCGCAAAGAGGACCTGAGTCTGGTCGAAGCGAAATTGGCTTATGGTTTCAAGACCTGGTCGGAGGCCGCTGATCAGGGGGTGCTCGTGCAACTGGTCGCCTACCCTGAGAGGAAGCTCAGGATCTACCAGGCAAACGGGTCTTATCGAGCAGAGATCCTGATTGACGGACACCCGGCTTTTCTGGAAAGAATCTACGTGAAATCGGTTAACGCCGCGATTCTGCCCAAGGTGGAATATCTGGAGCTTTACGGTCGCGACGCCGGAACGGGAGCCAGCCTTTACGAAAAAATCCTGATCAACTAGCCTCGCCCGCAACAGCGATCTGTCCGTATTTCTTCTTGAAGGCACCAGCCCAGCAGGTCGCGCCTACTCGCCGTCTGCCCCTCCCCTCCTCACATGTTCTCTCGAATAGAAGGCGGCGACTCGCCGCTATCCAAATTGAGCGATTCCAACAGAAGGAGTCAGGCCAGGGACCGCTTCCTTGCGGGCGGGGATAGCCTCCTCCGCCACAGTCCCCACGTGTCGGGATGAAGGCTGGAAACCCCGCCCCTGCCGAAAAGGTCGGCCAGGCTCTCTTAGGGGCGGGTTTTAGGCCCGCCCGAACCGCTTGTCCGACCCCCCAAGTCGCTCAGATTGGGCCCTAGTTAAAGAATGACCCGCATGCGTCGGCAGCGGTAGGGCCCATCCCGTCTGAAACATCACTACCCTTCCCCACGCCGCCAAAGGGCAGCGCTGTGCGCCGGTCATTTGTTGTTGGCGAAGAGGCTCAAGTACTTGCCGTATCCTTCCTTTTGCAGGTCCTCCATGGGGACAAACCGAAGGGCGGCGGAGTTCATGCAGTACCTCAGGCCTGTGGGCGGCGGCCCATCCGGAAACACATGGCCGAGGTGCGAATCGCCGTGCTTGCTCCGCACCTCAGTCCGCACCGCAAAAAAGCTCCGGTCCTCCCGCTCCACGATATTTGCCGGCTCGAGGGGCCTTGTGAAACTCGGCCAACCGGTCCCTGAGTCGTACTTGTCCAGGGAGCTGAAGAGCGGCTCGCCCGAGACGATGTCCACGTAGATTCCCTCTTTCTTGTTGTTCCAGTACTCGTTTTGGAACGCTGGCTCCGTCCCCTCTCGTTGGGTAACCTTGTATTGGAGGGGGGTTAGTCTCTGCCGCAGTACCTCGTCGCTCGGTTTGGTGTATTTCGAGTTGTCTACGTGGCTCACGACTTTCTCCTTCTCCTCACCCCATACCCGTGTCAAAAACTGATCGCGACCTGAATTCCACCGGTAGAACTTGTATCGAACGGGGTTCTTCTTGTAATAGTCCTGGTGATACTCCTCCGCTGGATAAAACTTCGTAAAGGGCAAAATGTCAGTCACAATGGGCTTGGCGAAGCGCCCGGATTTCTCGAGCTCCCGTTCTGATTCCTCGGCCAGCCGCTTCTGCTCCTCGTCGTGGTAGAAGATGACACTTCGATACTGCGATCCCCGGTCGACGAACTGGCCGTCGGGATCCGTCGGGTCCACGTGCCGCCAGAAGTAATCGAGGAGCAGCGTGTAGGAGACCTTTGCCGGGTCATACGTAACCTGCACCGCTTCCACATGCCCTGTTCCGCCGGCGGAGACCTCCTGGTATGTCGGGTTCTCCTGGTGACCGCCGGTGTAACCGGATATCACTTCGACGACGCCGTCCACTTTCTCGAAGTCCGCCTCCACACACCAGAAACAGCCGCCGGCAAAGGTTGCCGTGCGGAGGTTGCCCTGGGCTTCGCCCGCCGGCTCGCCCCTTCCTTGTCTCTCCATGGCGTTGCCCTTGAAATTGGCAAAGCGAAAGACAAACACTCCAGCAAGAAGCACGATTGCAAAAACGAGAATCGATCTCATCTGAATCCCTCCTCAATTGAGGCCGCGCCCGGACAGGCGGTTACCCGTCAAGCACGGCCGTCAGGCTTTTCGTCGCTTCCGCTGAAAGATAACCACCTGCGGAGGGAAGAGGCGTAAAGAAACGGTAAAGTTTCGGCAAAAGATGTCAAGGTGCCGTATGCCGCGCTCGACCGGTGTACTCATGACACGCTACGATGAGCCCTCCTCTCAGAACCAACCCTGTCGGTGGCGTCTGTTCACATCGTCCACGAGCTTTCCGGCTCCCGCCTCGGAGAGGCCGAGGGTGCCCACCTCCCTCTCCAGATCATCGGCCGTACCGTAGCCTCCGAGATAGCCGTTTACCCGGGCCGCGGCAGTCGAGTTCACGAAATCCCCGACATCCGGGTACATCGCCCTGAAGTCCTCCATGAGCTCTGGATCCTGCTGCAACTCATACTTCTGATGGTACGCCTCGGCGAGGTAGAACCCGGAGAACGGCAGAACTTCCGTGTAGATTTTCCCCGGGGTCTCCGCCGCAACGACGCGGTCCCTGCTCTCCAGGGCCAGTCGTTTCTGCTCCTCGTTGTGGACGAATACAGCGGCCCTGTACTGCCGCGACCAGGATCGATTGCCTGGATTGTGGCTTCTCCAGAAAACCTCGAGCAGTTGCTCGTACGATATCTTCGTGGGGTCGAAGTCTATCTGGATCGCCTCCGTATGGTCACCCAGGTTGTGGTAGGTGGGATTCTTGGTTGATCCCCCGGCATATCCAACCCGGGTCCGCACAACTCCGTGGATGCTCCCGAACCGAGCATCTGGACCCCAGAATCAGCCCAAGGCAAAGGTCGCCGTTTCCGTCCGGGCGGGTGCCGTGGCGTCTATGGGTGGTATGGTCTTCTCTCCTAGAGTCTCCTGCCGCACAGCTTCCATGGCTGTTCCCTCCGTCGTTGACCCTGAGATCGTCCCTGCGAGGTCAATACGATTGGCCAGAATGGCGCCTGCGAGAAAGGCGATTGCCATCAACAGGGCGCGGTTCAGACCGCGCCGACCGGTACTGATAGGAGCCTTCACTGACCCGCTCGTATCTCCGGCCATAGGTACCCCCCTTACCATGTCGGTTCAGCCTGTGGCGTCGAGCCTCTCCTTGTAAGAGTTGAGGCTACTCCGGTCGCGCTCCAGGAAAAATCGCTCCCCTGGACGCGAATCGGTGTCGCCTTAAGTGTAACCAACGCCGGTGCAAAAATGGTAATGGGGACGTAAAGAGTCGGTAAAGACTGGACCCTCGTGGCCCGGGAGAAGCTACCCCAAGGGTAGTCGGACGGTACTCTGGAGGTTCCGCCGCCCTTCTCCCTCTCCCTCGCCAGCGAGGGGAACGAGATCTTGCTCCTTTGTCATCGGCACGGGTGCCCTCGAGGATGACGGTGGCTGAGCCGTGCTGCACGTTCAAAAGAGAGGTCTTGTGGCGCCGCGGAGGGTCCGACCCGGTCCAGAGGATTTCTCAGCAAGCTGCTACTGTCGGGACTTGAGGCCTTTTAGGATGTCTTTCAAGGGGTTGGATGGCACCGGCTGCTGGCTGTCCTGCCCTTTTGGCTCGGTTTGCAGTTGCTGCTCCAGCTTCGGCAGGAGACCCTTTTTTAGACCCTTCTCGACCAATCCCTTGAGGTCAGGTTGGAAGCTTGGAGAAGAAAAGGTTCCAGTCACAACAACCGGCACGGTGATTCCACTTCGCTCTCTGGTATCTCCCTGGCCCTTAAGGGTGCCAACAAACTTGGGCTCTACCCTGAAATCTAGTGTCTCTTCCACCAGATTTGCCTTTCCGGCAGCCAGCACACGAACAAGCGGAGAAGCAAGGGTTGTCTTTGTGGTGCTCGCTATCCCATCTGTGATGGTATAAGGAACACTCAGCTCCGAGAACTCGGTTTTAGGTCTCTCCTCTCCCTTCGCGACGCCAAAGGCAGCTTTTACGTTCCGCACCATCCCTGGCAGGTCGATTCCCTTGATTGCACCATTCCGAAGGAGAAGCTCGCCTTTTCCGTTCAGGCTCCTCTTGATTCTGTCCGGCTCAGTGCCTGCCATGCCGATGACTGTGTCGAAATCTCCAATCCCGTCGATAAAATCCTTTCCGGTTAGGTCCTTAACCAACGAACCGGCTTGAACCCCTTTCACGTGGAGATTCACGTCGGTTTTCGGGATGTCTTGGCTTACGTCCACGCTCCCTTTGGTGGCTAGGGTGCCCTGGTAAAGCTTGGCCGTCACCGGATCGAGGAGGAAAACCCCATTCTTGCCAGCCACCTTCAGATACAAATTTTCTATTTTCGCCTTCTTCGCCGTGAGTGACCCGATCTGAACGCTGCCCTCCAGGATAAGCTTTCGCAGAGGGGCATAATCCGTCTTCTTGGTCGTCTTCACCTCGCCTTGCTTGCTGCTGTCTCCACCCCCTTTCTCCCGAGAAGGAGGAGGCAAGTATCGGTCGAGGTTAATCTTATCCACTTTGACATCAACGGATAAATCAGGCCGAGAGAAGTCCTTAGCTTTCAAAGCGAAGTCCAGCTTTGACTCGTCAAGTTCAAGAACGCCGTCAGCAACATTGACGCTCTCCGGATTTCCTTTCACCTTGCCCGTGAGAGTGACCCGGTTCAGGACTTGAGGGTCCGTGGTGGCAACTGGGAACGGCTGCCCCATCGTGGACATGAGTTTTCGAGGTGAAAAGGCGGAGACTTCAAACGCCAGGTCAAATTGCTTGTTGGCGGCAGGCTCGATGAAAACCCCTTTCACGTGGAGGTCCACTTCCTGGAGAGCCTTCACGGAAAGGTCGAAGGGGATCTTTCCTTTGCCGGGATCTGTCCCTACGGGCCCCAGTTGGCCCTCGACAGACACGGGTTTGCCGTCCATGGAAGCTGAAAGAGCCAGACGAATCGGTCGGTCCAAGGAGACGTCCTTCAGGCGGAGGTTCACATTCGCAAGCTCCTGCTTTGTCCCTGAGGCATGGTCCAGGAAAAGGACAGAGCTATTCGCAATGGCAAATTCGCCCACTGTAAGGGCCTTTATGGGAAAACTCCCCTGGGGTTCTCTCTCTTTTCTCCTCTTTTCTGTTGGCTCGGGAACCCTCTCCTCTGGCCCCTTGCCTATCCCCTCCCAGTTGCCTCGGCCTTGTTTGTTCTTTTCCAAAACCACCTTGACGCCATCGAGCACGAACCGTTGTATCTGGATGTCCTTGGAAAAGAGGGGCATGAGCCTTACCTTGGCATCAAAGGATTTCACGTCGAGGAGATCCTTTTCCGAGAAGCCAGGAGGGTTTCCCAGGTGGAGGTCGGAAAAGGCAAGACCGACCCAAGGGAAAAGGGAGAGTCGTAGATCGCCCCCGATACTGCATGGCCTCCCTGTGGCCTTTGTCACCTGGTCTTGGATGGCGGGCTTATATTTCTGCAGATCCACCAACATGGGGATTACAAGCAGGACAGCAACGATGAGAACGATCAGGCCTCCCCCAATGATCGCTGTCCACTTGATCGCTTTTTTCATGGTTCACCTCCACCTCCCATGGCTTTCCCGGCTGAATAGGATTTGTGCTCCACTTGTGAGGCAAAATATCCGCCCGGAGTCGCCACATTATAGTGATGCCGTCTCAGCACGGCAAGGAGGGCCCTGTTTTCCCGTTTCACCGAAACCTCTGGCCGCTTATCTGTCATGGGGAGCGGCATTTCCTCGGAGCTCTGGACCCGAGAGAATCGATCCTTTTTCCAATCTGTCATTGGGGCAGATGATTCGGCTGACGGAGAGGAGAGGCTTTTCCTCAGCTCCGGCTGACCTTCGACTGTCGTCGGCCGAGGAAAGGAGAATTTGGCGGTCTCAGGTCGCCATAGTTCCGGTCATCCCGTTTTCTCCCGGGGGAGTCGGTTCTATGCCCTTCACAGGGAAGGGAAGCGGTGCATACCATCAAAGGCGCGGGACTTCGTGCATAGGAGAGACCACGGGCTCCAGGTTCGACGGGCAATCCAAAATGGCCAAAGCACGGGGTGGAGACCCTCTCCCAGCAAGAAAAAAGCCGAGTATTCACCTTGATGAACACTCGGCTTTTTCTCTAACGAGTTTCCTTGGTTGTGGAGTCTACATCTTCTTCTCGGGAGCGGGTGCAGGCGCAGCCGGTGCAGGCGCAGCCGGAGCAGGAGCGGCCGGAGCCTTCTCAGGTGCAGGAGCAGCAGGTGCCGCCGCGGGCGCCGGCTTCTTCTCCTCTGCCTTCTGCTGGCAACCTACGAATGAGAACGTAAAGACCAATACGAGGCAAAGAACGAGCGCTGATACCTTCTTCACGAATCCCACCTCCTTTCAGATCTAGTCTCTTGTTCGACGGGTTCGAGAAAAACATAGGTAATCTAGGGTCAACTGAAAAAGACCCCCCTTCGTGGAAACGAAGTCTATGACTAACAGCCATTGTGTGTCAAGCGTCAATCGTGGGTAAGTGTCGCGGGCTGTGTTTTCGCGAACCTGGAGGTGGGTCTCAGTGAGAGTCGCGGCTTCCCCCTTGGAGGCCTGACGCCGAGGAGGGCCTGGGGGTCCCAGAGGTGAGGTTTAGGTCTTGAAATGTGCATTGTTTGGCGTTCACGATGCCGCTGATGGCACTGTAGCGGCGACCTGCGGCTCCGGCAATCCCGGAGAGCGGACAGTCTGTGCGCGCAGCTAGTTGGACTTCTCGACCACCGATGTGAGCAC
>Ga0187774_10000182_pt1 | contig 20960 bp, 18 predicted proteins | sample 0216_BV02_MP05_2_FD_133152 | JGI IMG/M metagenome (GOLD analysis project Ga0187774, IMG submission 133152) | Tropical peat soil microbial communities from peatlands in Department of Meta, Colombia - 0216_BV02_MP05_20_MG | ecosystem: Environmental > Terrestrial > Soil > Wetlands > Peat | place... | reverse complement strand
CGACCTTTGGCATTTTTCCCATCCGGGTCGACAGTAATAACACCTTGAATCTGCATGCCGATGGACATGTAGCCGACCCTGGGCTTGGTGTCTTTACCACCTTTAATGAGGTCGATGTAATAGCGGCGGATGCCTTCCTTGCCTTTATAGACGCCGTAATCGCATTCCTCGACGGACTCTGTATTATCTGAGAAGAGGTCGACCACCTTTTCCCATTCCTCATAGTCGCAGTAATAGCCATAAATTCTCTGGAGTTTTTCAATCTGCTTGATGTCTTCGAGACGTTGTATTCTTTTCTGTAGTTCTTCCAGTGTCGCCATAAATACCTCCTTTTTAAAAATAAAATTTAGGAGCGACATCTATTTGTGAAATGCCTGTTTTAATGCCCGGTGGATATCTGCGTTAAACCTTTTGGAAATACCGGAATCCGGCACGAGCATATCAAATGCGTGGCAGCCTCCAGGATAGACGTGGAGCTCTGTGGGGACGCCGGCGGCAATCAATCTTCTGGCATAATCGATGTCTTCCTGAGCGAACAGGTCAAGATCGCCAACAGTGATGTAAGCCGGTGGAAGCCCTTCCAAGTTTTCCGCCCTGAAAGCGGCTGCGTAGCAGGAAATTCCACTGCTGCCCGGCTCGCCGCCGAGATAAGAACGCCAACCTATCAGATTATTTTCCCGGGTCCAAAAAAGCGTGTCAGGTAAGGCATCACTGGCAGGCGCGACATTACAATCGTTAAGCATGGGATAAACCAGTAATTGAAACATTACCGGCACTTCAGCCCGGTCACGTGCCAGAAGAGCTAAGCTGGCGGCAAGACCACCCCCAGCGCTGGCGCCTCCGACGGCGATGTGGGAAGGGTCGATTTTAAGGTCACGAGTATGGGCTGCCAGCCATTTAAGAGCGGCGTAACAGTCTTCCAAAGGGCCGGGATAAGGGTGCTCCGGCGCCAGCCGGTATTCCACAGAAACGACAACGCAATTACCGGCTAAAGAGAATTGCTTAGCTGTTAAGTCTTCCTGGTCAATTTCACCGAGTATATAGCCGCCGCCATGGATCCATAACAGGCACGGGAGCTGTCCATGCTGTTTCTCCGGGCGATAGATTCTCACGGTAACATCGGGGGACCGGGCAGGACCTGGAATAACTCTATCTTCAGTTCTAACACCGGAAATGACTGGCCACTGCATTTTCATAGCTGCCATCATCCCTTGGGATGCGGCTCGGGCGGCGGGCAAATTATCGAAAGACATCGGCGGCATCTGGCTTAACATCTTCTTGATAGGTCCTTTTAGTTCGGGGTCCAATAGTTCGGAAAGATCACGTTGCATTTTTTACCTCCAAAACTTTCGGGCAGGACTTCGCTGACTCTTTGAACTTGATTAATGCTTAATCTTTCCAACCTGTGTGAACAGCTTCAATGTATACGCCACGTCCCAGTGTTCGGCGATTTTCCCATTCTCAATGCGGAAAATATCAACGACCTCAAAATTGAGTTTGTTGCCGGTAGGAGGGTTTCCCAGCCACTCACCCTTATGGGTGGCGGTGGTGGTGGAATACATCATCACGATATCGCCTTCGGCGATGATCTTTTTTACCGTGTAGCTGAAATCAGGCAAGCCTTTGAATATCCCTTCGAAAAACTCCTTAAATCCGGCTTTACCCTGAGGCGTATCCTCATTGTGCTGGATATAATCGTCTCTCATTATTTCGTCGAGTTTGCTGAAATCATGCTTTTGAAACACAGATTTACAGAGTGTTTCGACGAGTTTTTTATTCTTCTCAATCTTTGACATCGAGGTTTACCTCGTTGTTAATCAAGATTAATGCTCATTTTTTGATGATTAAGTCTTCTCTTTTTACATATTTAGAAGCAATTGTCGTGTGGAAAAGAATCACAGGTTTATCGACTCTTTTGAAGATAAGCGGGCAGTGGACAAGTCCGGCGGGAATATAGACGCTGGCTGGCGAGGTGATGGTATGCATTTCCTGTTCCTCACCAAGGCCAATTTCGATTTCCGCAAAAAGGTCATTCATATGTTCGTAATCGTAAGATACAAAATGAAGATACATATCAAAATCATGAGAGTGGGGATATTCCTCCATCTTACATGGCGCCATGACCCGCGTAACTATAAATGTGATATTAGATTTATAATCGCTTTCGCCAGTCCATTCCAGCGTGGGCCAGGGTTCCAGTTTGGCCAGTGATTTTCTTACTACATACTTACCATATTTAGTTTTCTTCATTGTTTAGCAACCTCCTTATATATTTTTATGATTCAAGTAGTCATGCCTGATATTAAGAGCATAAGTTTGCTGATAGAATAACAGAGTGAAAAATCATTTTCAAGTTGCGTAAACGCTGAGGGCTGATACTCAAATGCGCTAAATCTTCCTGATTATGATATGATATTTGCTGGTCCCATTGAGAGGCCACATATTTTAAAACGGAGGTACCCATGGTAAATAAATATAAGTTTATTTTTCCCGGTGAAGGTGCCTGGTCCGACGGCCGTGAGCGATTGCTTTGTCTGGATACCGGGAGCTGGCGGGTCGCCAGGCCGGTGCTCGATAAAGAAAAGTGCAACTACTGCAGTCTTTGTGCCCTCTACTGCCCGCCGCAATGCCTGAAAGACCAGGGTTATTTTTATTCCCCGGACTTGAATTTCTGTAAGGGATGCGGGATTTGCGCCAGGGAATGCCCGCGGGGGGCGATTTCCATGGTGCCGGAAGGAGAGTTCGCCGATGATAGCGCAAAAAGGTAAGATCAGGGTAATCACCGGGAACGCCGCCGCGGCCTATGGGGCCATGCTCTGCCGGCCGGACGTAGCGACTTCTTACCCCATAACACCGATGAGCGAGGTGGCGGAGCAGCTATCGGCGTTCCGTGCCAACGGTCTTATGGAAACGGAGATGGTGGAGGTCGAGGGAGAAAACTCGGCGATGAACGTGGTCGCGGGGGCCAGCCTGGCCGGGGGCCGCACTTTTACGGCCACTTCTTCCTGGGGGCTGGTGTTCATGTACGACGCCGTGCAGCAGGCGGCCGGTTTCCGAGCGCCGATAGTCATGGTTATCGCCAACCGCGAAACGCCTGGTATCCTGGCGGTATCCGGCGGCCAGCAGGACATCATCAGCGTACGGGACACCGGCTGGATCCAGATAATCGTCGAAGAAGGCCAGGAAATACTGGATACCATCATCATGGCTTACCGGCTGGCGGAGGACTTCAACATCCAACTGCCGGTAATGGTGAACTATGACGGATTTTATCTTTCGTATATGGCCACGGCCATAGAAATCCCGGAGCAGGCCGATGTCGACCGTTTTCTGGCGCCTCTAAAGAAGCAACCGGCACGTCAGGTGCTGGAGCCTGGAATCGCTCTGGGATGCGGCACGCACGGCATTGAAAAAGGATTCGTGGAACTGCGCTACCGGCAATGTGCCGCCATGGAGCGGGCTGCCGCGAAGCTGGATGAAATCGATAGAGAATTCGGGGCACATTTCGGAAGGAGTTATGGCGGCCAGGTAGAGGAGTATCGCGTTGACGATGCCGATATCGTGGTGGTCGCGTCGGGCGGGGCGGCCGGAACGGCTAAAGTGGTCATCGATGCGAAAAGAGCTGAGGGGATTAAAGTGGGACTTCTCAGGTTGAGGATGTTCCGTCCTTTCCCCCGCCGGCGCCTGGTCGAAGCGCTCAAGGGGAAGAAAGCGATAGGCGTCATCGACCGGAGCGTCGGTTTCGGCTGGAATTGCGGGCCGATGTACATGGAACTGCGGTCACTGACGCCGGAAATTGGCATTGTGCCGATGTTGAGCTATATCGACGGTCTGGCCAACATGGATATCACCATCCCTCACATCGAGAGGGTTATCGACGAAGTCCGGTCCGCCGCCCTCGGCAAGCCTTACCAGGAAGTCACCTGGATTCCGCTGGAAGAGTGAGGATGACCATGGCAGAACAGAAGAAGAAACCCAAGATTTTCGATTATTTCCGGGAGGCTGAAGACCCGTATGCCGGAGGGGTTGCCTGGTGCCCGGGTTGCACACTGGAACTCACCGCCAGGTTCGTGCCTAAAGTGCTGGGCAAGGACATCGTGCTCGTCGGCTGCCCCTGTTGTGCGGCGCCGGTACTGTACGGGCAGAACCTGGGCGCCTGGCATCGCATGTCTTACTTCAGCGCCCTGATGACCGGGGTTGCCTCCAGCGCCACCGGCATTTCCCGCTACTACCGCAAAAGCGGCAGGGACGCTACCGTCGTTTGCTTCACCGGAGATGGCTGCTCGGCCGATGTCGGTTTCCAGCCCCTCAGCGGGGCGGCGGAGAGGAACGAGCGCATCATCTACATTACCTATGACAATGAGGGCTACATGAACACCGGTTACCAGAGAAGCAGTACCACGCCTCTGGGAGCCTCGACCAGCACCACGCCAGCCGGCACTGCCAGCCATGGCAAACCTACCCCCGCTAAGAATTTGCCCCTGCTTATGGCGATGCACGGCGCGGCTTATGTCGCCACAGCTACCTTGAGTCACCTGGATGATTTTGCCCGGAAACTAGCAAAAGCGAAGGAAAAAATTAAAGAAGGCTTCGTCTATATTCACATATTTGCCCCGTGCGTCATGGGCTGGCGCATCGAGACCGACATGTCCATCCAGGTGTGCCGCATGGCCGTGCGGACCAACTATTTCCCACTATGGGAAGCCGAAAATGGCCGGTTCATCACGACCCATGAAGTGTCATCTCCCAGGCCTATCCATGAATATCTTAGGTTGGTACGTAAGTTCAGCCACTTGAAAGAAACCGATATCGCCGAATTTCAGCAAATGGTAGACCAAAGGTACGCTATTATTAAGAAACTTTGCGCGACTGAGTAACGGCTGGACTATCACAATCTATTATTTATCCTTGATAGTTTCTTGATTGGCCACACTCTTTTCTTGACACATCCTTGACCTTCACATTGCTACAATATTAAAGTTTGATGTTTTATGAACGACTTCACTTTACTATTAATCATCTTATTGTTTCTTCTGATAACCTTTGGGTTAGTAATTATTTGCCAGCGTCTGATGAAGTGATAATATGAACGTCCTGTATATAATTTCGGGCATCATCGCTCTTGGCTTGCTGGTTTATCTCGTCATCGCCCTTCTGAAGCCGGAGTGGTTCAAATGACATTTTTCGATTGGTTACAGATCGGGCTGTATTTGCTTGTCCTCATTTTACTTGTCAAACCGCTGGGGGCTTACATGGCGCACGTCTACCATGGAGAACACGTGTTCCTGACGCGAGTGGCTGGACCAGTCGAGCGTTTTATCTATCGCATCGTGGGATTACGTGCTGATGAAGAAATGGATTGGAAGGCTTATGCTATCGCCATGTTGCTTTTCAATGCTGCCGGCCTGGTTCTGGTTTACGCCTTGCAGCGCCTCCAATCCGTACTCCCGCTTAATCCTCAAAATTTAACGGCCGTCAAGCCCGACCTGGCATTCAATACGGCGGTAAGCTTCGCTACTAATACCAACTGGCAGAGTTACGGTGGTGAGACGACATTGAGTTATTTCACCCAGATGGTTGGACTTACCGTACAGAACTTTGTCTCCGCGGCTACTGGCATGGCCATCCTGGTCGTTATGGTGCGTGGCTTCATAAGGCACTCCGCCAAGACGGTAGGCAATTTCTGGGTGGACATGACCCGCAGCGTTCTCTATATACTGCTGCCACTGGCGATAATTCTGGCGATAATTCTGGTGTCGCAGGGCGTGGTGCAGACCTTCAGCGGTTCGCAGGAGGCGACGCTCGTCCAGGCGACCCAAAATGCCAGCGGACAGACTGTCACCCAGCAACAAATAGCCGTTGGCCCGGCGGCCGCCCAGGTGGCTATCAAGCAACTCGGCACTAACGGTGGCGGCTTCTTCAACGTTAACTCCGCCCATCCCTTTGAAAACCCCACTCCCCTTTCTGATTTCCTGGAGATGCTGGCGATTCTCCTTATTCCGGCGGCGTTATGCTATACGTTCGGGAAGATGGTCGGCGATACGCGTAAAGGCTGGGCGGTTCTCGCCGCGATGACTATCATTTTCGTGGCGATGATATCACTGGCCGTGTGGTCGGAGCAGCGCGGCAATCTAGCCTTGAACAAGCTTAACGTCGACCAATCGGCCAGCGCCGCACAGTCCGGCGGTAATATGGAGGGCAAGGAAGTGCGCTTCGGCGCGGTCAACTCGGCCCTGTGGGCAGTATCAACAACAGGCGCTTCGAATGGCTCGGTAAACTCCATGCATGATTCTTTTACGCCCCTGGGCGGACTTGTCCCCATGTGGATGATGCAGCTCGGGGAGGTGGTCTATGGCGGGGTCGGTTCGGGCCTTTACGGCATGCTGGCCTTCGTCATCATCGCAGTGTTCGTGGCCGGCCTGATGATAGGTCGAACACCGGAATACCTGGGCAAGAAAATCGAAGGTTATGAAATGAAAATGGCTTCGCTGATGGTGCTCATTCCGATCTTGCTGATACTATTCGGCACTGCCATCGCGGTCCTTACGCAAGCGGGCAAAAACGCGGTTCTTAATCCCGGTGCCCATGGCTTCAGCGAAATATTGTACGCCTTTTCCTCGGCCAGTAATAATAACGGCAGCGCTTTCGCCGGTCTGGGCACGAACACGCCTTTCTATAACGTTGCCCTTGCTTTTGCCATGCTCTTCGGGCGTTACTGGCTGGCGGTTCCGGCGCTGGCTATCGCCGGTTCCCTGGTCCAGAAGAAGAAAGTGCCGGTGACTTCGGGCACCCTGCCGACCCATACCCCGCTCTTTATTTTATGGCTGATAGCGGTGGTGGTTATCGTGGGGGCGTTGAGCTTTTTGCCCGCCCTCTCTCTTGGCCCCATCGCCGAACATTTTCTTTTAAGGTGACCCAAAATGACACAGGATGCACAACGAGACTTATCGGAAACAGCTAAAAGGGAACCACACCTGGGGTCGCGTTTATACCGCCGGGCGATTATCGACGCTGTCGTTAAACTTAACCCGCGCTGGATGGTGCGTAATCCCGTCATGTTCGTCACCGAGGTCGGCAGCATCCTGACCACCGTTTTATGGCTGCAGGCACTGTTCGGCCACGGCGAGGCGCGGGCGGCCTTCATCGGCGGGGTGGCTTTATGGCTGTGGCTATGCGTGCTTTTCGCCAATTTCTCCGAGGCACTGGCGGAGGGCCGCGGCAAGGCTCAGGCAGCGGCGTTACGCCGGACACGTAAAGAAACTCAAGCCAAACGACTCTCCCAACCGAAGTTCGGAGCTAAGTACGAACTGATATCTTCAGGCGCGCTGCGGCGGAATGATGTCTTTTTAGTCGAAGCTGGTGATATTATTCCTTCTGACGGCGAGGTGATCGAAGGCATCGCCTCGGTCAACGAGAGCGCCGTCACCGGCGAGAGCGCCCCGGTTATCAGGGAGTCGGGCGGCGACCGCAGCGCTGTTACCGGTGGGACGCGGGTCCTGTCCGACTGGCTGGTCGTGCGCGTAACCGCCAATCCCGGCGAAGGGTTCCTCGACCGCATGATTAGCCTCGTGGAAGGCGCCAAGCGTCAGAAGACACCAAACGAAATCGCCCTCGATATACTGCTGGCGGCATTTACTGTCGTTTTTCTCGTCGTCTGCATGGCGCTTCTGCCTTTTTCACTTTATAGCGTTGACGTTAATCAACAGGGCACTCCGATAACGATTACGGTGCTGGCGGCACTGCTGGTCTGCCTCATCCCCACCACTATCGGCGGACTTTTACCTGCCATCGGTATCGCCGGTATGGACCGCCTCATCCGGCGCAACGTTATCGCACTATCGGGCCGGGCGGTTGAGGCTGCGGGGGATGTGGATGTCTTACTTTTAGATAAGACAGGCACGATAACGCTCGGTAACCGTGAGGCAACCGAGTTCATCCCGATAGGTGAGGTAACCGACCGTGAAATCGCCGAGACGGCCCAACTGGCTTCTCTGGCTGACGAGACTCCGGAAGGACGCAGCATCGTGGTGCTGGCAAAAGAAAAATATGGCTTAAGGGGAAGTACCACCGAGAAACAACATAATATGCGTTTTATCCCCTTCTCCGCCCAGACCCGTATGAGTGGGGTGGATGTGGATGGGATGAGCATCCGCAAAGGGGCCGCCGATGCCATTGCTGCATATGTTCAGGAACAAGGCAAGACTATGCCGCCGGAGCTAAAAACAGTGGTAGACAATATCGCGCGAACTGGCGGCACTCCCCTGGTAGTAGCGCGTAACGGCCAGGCCTTGGGCGTCGTCCATCTCAAGGACATTGTCAAGGGTGGCATTAAAGAGCGATTTATCAAAATGCGGAAGATGGGCATTAAAACGGTTATGATTACCGGCGATAATCCTCTTACGGCGACAGCCATAGCTGCTGAAGCCGGCGTGGACGATTTCCTGGCGCAGGCTACTCCCGAAGCCAAACTCAAACTCATACGCGAGAACCAGGCCGGGGGACGACTGGTAGCCATGACTGGCGATGGCACCAACGACGCCCCGGCCCTGGCCCAGGCCGATGTGGCCGTGGCGATGAACACCGGAACGCAGGCAGCTCGGGAAGCGGCCAACATGATTGATTTGGACAGCAATCCTACAAAGCTTATTGAAATCGTGGAGACGGGCAAGCAATTGCTGATGACCCGCGGCGCGTTAACGACTTTCAGCATCGCCAATGATGTTTCCAAATATTTCGCCATCATTCCGGCGGCATTTGCTTCCACGTACCCTGCCCTAGGGGCATTGAATATCATGCACCTGGCCTCGCCGCAGAGCGCCGTTCTCTCGGCGGTCATATTCAACGCCCTGATAATTATGGCGCTGGTGCCGCTGGCCCTGCAGGGCGTGCCTTACCGTCCTCTAGGTGCGGCCAGACTTTTACGAGATAATCTCTTGATTTACGGGGTCGGCGGACTAATCGCCCCGTTTATCGGTATAAAACTGATCGATATGATATTAACGGCCTTGCACTTGGTATGAAGAAGAGAAATATATGTTAAAACAACTTAAAATTGCCCTGATAATGTTGGGAATATTCACGGTAATAACCGGGGTTATCTATCCCCTTTTCATAACCGGCATTGCTCAGGCTTTCTTTCACCATCAAGCCAACGGCAGTCTGATTGAGGAAAATGGCACTGTTGTAGGCTCAGAGCTGATTGGCCAGCCCTTCAGCGATCCTAAATATTTCTGGGGCAGGCTCTCGGCGACGGCACCGTTCCCATATAACGCCGCCGCTTCTTCAGGTTCGAACTACGGGCCGTCCAATCCAGAATTACTTGCCGCCGTCCAGGCGCGCATCGATGCTCTAAAAGCGGTTGACCCGGATAATACCGCACCCATTCCGGTGGACTTGGTAACTGCTTCTGGCAGCGGACTTGACCCGGAGATTAGCATCGCCGCTGCTGAATATCAGGTTGCCCGTGTCGCGCGCTATCGCGGCTTAGCCGAGGCGGAGGTTGAAATTCTGGTGACTAAATGTACCGAAGGTCGCCAGTTAGGCATTCTGGGCGAGCCGCGTGTTAATGTTTTAAAGCTCAACCTCGCGTTAGATGCCTTAAAATAGACCTGGGGCGCGATAAGGTATAAAATTGCGTTGGAGCAACCGTATGGAGGAAGACTATATTCGCCCTAATCCCGATGAACTGCTGAAACAGGTAAAAGCCGAAGAAGCAGAAAAGAAGCGCGGCAGGCTAAAGATTTTCTTCGGCTATGCCCCCGGGGTGGGCAAGACCTATACCATGCTGGAAGCGGCGCGCCTGAAGAAAAAGGACACGGACGTTGTCGTTGGTATTGTGGAAACCCACGGACGGGCCGAGACCGAAGCCCTCCTTGAAGGTCTCGACGTCATACCGCGCCGGCAGGTGGAATACCGCGGGATTAAACTGAATGAAATGGATGTTGATGCTGTTTTTAAACGCCATCCGCAGCTAACCTTGGTAGATGAACTCGCCCATGAAAATGCCCCCGGCTCACGTCATCCTAAGCGATACCAGGATATCGAAGAACTGCTGGAAGCCGGCATCGATGTCTATACCACGCTCAATATCCAGCATATCGAGAGCGGGCGTAATGCCGTGGCCCAGATTACCGGTATCTGGGTGCGCGAAACAGTGCCCGACAGCTTTGTGGACAATGCTACAGAAATCGAGATGGTCGATCTTCCTCCCGACGAGTTATTACAGCGGCTCAAGGAAGGCAAGGTCTATGTCCCGGAACAAATTGCCCCGGCTATCGAGTCATTCTTCCGTAAGGGGAACCTGACCGCACTACGCGAGCTAGCTATGCGTACGGTGGGCAAACACGTCGATGAGCAAACTTTGGCTTATATGAAGACCCACGGCATCACCGGCCCGTGGCCATCTGGCGAGCGTCTTCTGGTCTGTGTTGGCGCCGATCTGGCCGGTGTTCGCGTCGTACGCAACGCCCGTCGCCTGGCCTATCAACTTGGCGCGGAGTGGTTTGCGGTTTACATCGAAACCCCGGATGCTCATCTGCCTCCTTATCGCCAGGAACGATTGGCCAGTGCCCTGCGAATGGCGGAGAGGATGGGAGCCAAGGTCACTACTATCCAGAGGTCCTCCGTTATTGAAGGTATTGCTGAGTTTGCTGCTAAGAACAATATTACCAAGATAATAGTCGGTAAATCGCGGAGAACTTGGTGGCAAAAGTTGATGCGCCGGTCAATCGTTAATCAACTCATACGACGCAGCGAACATTTTGATGTTTTAGTCGTGGGTGGGCGCGGAGAGTCTACCCAGGCTGTACCGACCATCCCTCCGAGGGAAAAACAATCGGCCAAGTGGCGGGGTTATTTACTAGGCCTGGGGCTGGTTGTCCTGGCTACCTTAATTGGTCAGCCGATGCATAACCACTTTACCCCCACGTCTATCGCCATGTTGTATTTGCTATGTGTCGTCGTCACCGCTTATTTGTGGGGGCTAGGGCCCTCTATCGTGGTCTCCATCGTGGGTGTACTGGCGTTTGATTTCTTCCATGTTCCACCATTTCTTTCCTTCGATGTGGCCGATACGCAATATATTTTTACTCTTCTCGCATTGGCTGCTGTAGGCATACTTATTAGTTATCTATCCCTGCGGGTCCACCGGCAAACGGATGCAGCCATACGTCGCGAGCACCAGACGGCTGCCCTTTACGCTCTGGGGAAAGACCTGGCAGTGTCCAATAACCTTGAATCATACATCCATGCGATCATCATGCGAGCCAAAGAAACTTTCGGACACGAAACGATAATTTTTTTAACCGACCCTCAAAATAAAGAAACTCTCAAACCGTACACCGGCAACCAGAATATTGCTGTCGACGAAAATGAACTCGCCGCCGCAATATGGGCTTTTCAACACCTGCGGGCCGTTGGAAACGGCACCGATACCCTCCCCAGTGCTAAAGCACGATACCTGCCGATGGTTACAGCCAGAGGCGCGGTGGGAGTCATCGCGATATTAGCTACCGATAAAAGCGTTGAATTGACGATCGAACAGGAGCGTACTCTAGAGGCATTTGCTGACCTCGCTGCTGTCGCTATTGAAAGCATCAGGCTGGCTAATGAAGCGCAAAATACTCAAATTTTGCGTGATACAGAAAAACTCCAAACCGCTCTGCTTAATTCGATTTCTCATGACCTGCGTACCCCGATGGTCTCCATCATCGGGGTTTTAAGCAGCCTTCAACAGGAGGGGATGCACTTAGATGAAACCGCCAAGCTAAACTTGATTCAAGTAGCCCGTGACGAGGCGGAAAGGCTGAATGACCTGATCACTAATCTCCTCGATGTATCGAGGGTTGAGTCTGGGGCGATTATGTTATTCCGGCAGCCATCGGACGTGCAGGAATTAATCGGAGCCGCCTTGGATCAATTAGGCAGTCGGGCTAGCGATCACAAAATTAACATGGATATACCGGCTGAGTTACCTTTAATTTCGATAGATTTCGGGCTTATCGTGCAAACATTGGTAAATATTCTGGATAATGCTTTGAAGTACTCACCGGTCGGCTCGTCTATTGATATCAAAGGGCGACAGTTTGATCCCAGTGTACAGATTGAAATAGCCGACCGCGGTATCGGCATACCGGCACAGGACCTGTCGCGTGTTTTTGATAAATTTTATCGTGTACAACGCCCTGAAAATGTGGTTGGCACAGGATTAGGGCTCTTTATCAGCAAAGGAATTATCGAAGCTCACGGCGGACATATAATTGCGGAAAACCGCCAGGGCGGCGGTACGGTGATTAAAATAACTTTGCCTGTAGCTGAGCCGGAATCTAACCAAGGGAAGCAACCTTATGTCTGATGAACGTGTGTTGATAGTGGATGACGAACCGGCCATCCGGCGATTCTTACGGGTGACCCTGACAGCCCAAAGGTATGATGTTGCTGAAGCTACTTCCGGGCAAGAGGCCCTTGACAACGCTGCCGCGGAAAAGCCGGACATTATAATTCTGGATATCGGATTACCGGATATGGATGGAGTTGAAGTGACCCGGTTACTACGCCAGTGGACAAATATACCCGTTATTATATTATCGGTCCGCGGCTCGGAAGGCGATAAAATCGCCGCGCTGGATGCCGGAGCAGATGATTACCTGACCAAGCCTTTTAGTGTGGGAGAGTTGCTGGCAAGGCTTCGGGCGGCTCTAAGACGTGCGATGCAAAAAACTGGCGGCCCGATTTTTACTAGCGGTAGCTTAAGTGTAGATTTGTCACGCAGATTAATCACCTTGTCTGGCCTTGAACTGCAACTGACGCCGACTGAGTACGAGTTACTACGAGTGCTGGTAAATCACGCGGGAAAAGTACTGACCCATCACTTTCTCCTGCGTGAGGTATGGGGAGTGGAATACGGTGGGGAATTACATATGCTTCATGTGAATATCAGTAACCTCCGGCGTAAAATCGAGCCGAACCCCTCACGTCCCCAGTTCATTATCACTGAACCGGGCGTGGGCTACCGGCTGAGAATTGACTGAGACTCTAGTGAGAAAGCTATTTACTTGAACTGCGGAGTAAAGGACTATGAAACGTTTATTGAAGACCGATAGTATGGTGCAGTCACCTATTGGAAAGAAGCAATTGGATAGTACCAGTTCTGCCGTCGGTGCCGCCCGCATGAACCCTGAAAATACCTTTAAACGCATTACCGACCTCCTTCAAGACTATATCAACAACAATAACGAACGTGCCTGGCAGGAAATCAAGAAAATAACCGATGACATCTACACTACTGTTACCGCCGCCATGGATGCCCTTGAAGCCGAAGAGCCCTTTTCCCCGGTGGTGCTTCAAGACTTAAAAACTGACAAGAAGCTTTTGTTCAAGGTCAACCTGGTAATGCTACCGCATATCGATTATCAGACTCACGGGTTGGGAATACCTGGGGCAGCCACGGAGTGGGCCTTTACCGCTGCGGTCATGCGCTGGTTCCATGATAGGCTGGGGATAACCTATCACCAGATGTCGGTCGGGGAGGCTGGGGTGACTACCGGTGCCGGCGCCGAAATGATGTCGCAAATAACGGGTAACCATATCACTCGCGAGGCCATCATGGAAGGCAAGTTTCCTGGTGGATTTGGGGGGTGGGGTTTTTACTTCGCCCGGAAATATCTGCAGGAGTGCCACGACCCCGCCCATACCGATGACCCCATGAGCGGCTATCAGGAGAGCCTGGGTGGTTATAATGTGCCGCCGGGCCGGGTAACCGATAAACTGATGCTATATGACTACAATATCGTGGATGAGAAAAACGGGCGCGAGGTGACGGTGGCCGGGGGCGTTAACTTTAAAACGATTACCATGCACAAAGTCATCGTTGGAGGGGACCCCGCTGATGCGCAGGACAGGCGCGACTGGCCCGGCTGTTTCCTGATAAATGTCCCCAAGATGAAAGTCCATGTATCCGAGAATTTTACCTGCGCTGTCAAGAACATCGGCATGGGCTTTTACTCGATTAACGTTAATGAGAGCCAAGAACCGGGTAAGTATAGATGGAAGTACAGCGCCCCGAATCTGGAGCATCCCAACTTTAAGCTCAACGTTCCCCACGGCCGTTGGCTTCTGGAGACCGACCCCGATACTCTCATTCCGGTTCGCGATAAAAATGGTGACTATATCTGGAAAAAGACCGGCGGTATGCAGGCGACCATGGCGGATGCCATCCAGGCTGTGAAAGGGCAGGGCATAAAAATGCTGCATGTTGCCGACCTTATCGAGATGGTAAATTACAATAATAGCGGCCCCGAAGCCGTTACCGTCCCGGAGGGTTTCGTCCTGGCCAGCGCCGACCCGGTAGCTCTGGATGCCTGTGCCGCCCGCTATATGTTCACCATGGTGCCGATGGCAGATGTGAAAGAAATCCAACGAAAATATCACCTTAAATCTGATGTAATCCAGAAAATCCCCATGCCGGAACTAAATGGAAATGATATCGTCACCGGAAAAGGTTACGACTCTTCGTTTTCGCGTTATTACGCTCTTAAATACTGCGAAGAACGCGGATTGGGCCAGCGCCGGTTCTACGTGGTCGGCCGGGACCTGTGGCAGGGCGGCCGCCTGGTATCTTTAAAGCAGCGCCTGGGCCGCGTGGAAAAAGGAGTTTTTCACGAGCTTCTTACCACAACCTTGTACTATGCCCCGAGAAAAATACTCTATGACTTTCAAGCCGCTGCCTTTAAATACCTTGAACTCAATGATAAGCTGACTGGTTCCGACTATAAACGGCAAATTCTGGAATTGCTTGACGAAAATCGTGACGGCGTCATCGATTATCTTGAGCGCGGGAAGGAGACTTCACCGGTTATGCTGGCCTTGCAGACCAGCCTGATGAGGCAGAATATCGGCCCCGATATTCTCGCCAGGCTGCGCTTTCTATTAATCGCTACTCAGATGAAGTTAAGTCATAAAGAATGGAATACCGGCGGGCATAGCTTTGGTGGCGGATTCACGCTGGCACAGGCAATTTCTACCGCTTTGGAAATGTCCCAATCTAAAGAAGAACACTCCGACCCCCCTTGCCCCGGACGGCAATGGGGCCGAGGCAAATGGCCAAGCCTCCAGTCAGTCCTGCGGCAAATGCAGTTTGGCCGGATTTATGGCGCGGGCTTTCCGGGACGTATCGATGCCTCGTCTCCATACGGGCAGGCGTTCTACTATGCCGACGTTAAATATAATGGCGGTAAGTACTGCACTCCCGTGGCGATAGAAAGGCGAGATGTTATTGCCAGGTACTTTGAAGACATCAACAAAGGCTTTTCTCCGCTGCCTTTTACCGTCTACGTACCGCCGGGATTGGGCAACTATGGCAACCGCGCCATACCAAATGTAATAGAAACAAGCGACCCCGCCCTTATTCTCACCGCCCTTTTCGGCGGGAAAGAAGCCTGGCGGGAACTGCGTTTATCCGAATACGATTTGAAATAGCGCTCCGGACTTTATCATGGTGTAAAATTTTTGGAGCCATATCTTCTTAATAGCTCTGGTTTGGAAAGCCAGACCTCTTTGAGTTCAATGGGCCTGTTAGACCTGAAATCTTCATTTCGTCGTGGGTCATATACTTGCACCAGACCGGCGAGATAAAACTGGGCCCATTTCTTCCACTTGGTGTCGGGCAATTCTTCGACCTGAAATCCGAGACGTCTGGCGCCTCTGCCAAGATGGGTGCAGCCGTGCAGCGCGGCAACGTCACCGAATATTCCGTAGTCTATTTGTCTCGTTAAAATGCTCAGGTCCTTAGCAAACGACGCCAACATTTGCTGGACCAGTTGTGAGGCCGTCAGATTAAGATTGCGTCTCTCTTTGAACCACTTATTATTCAGATGAAGCTCCAGGATGGTGTCGCCGGCTTTTATTTCAGAACCATCGGCTAGAGTGAGGGTATTTTTTTTATAGTGCCTAACTTCTATGGCCATGATGCCACTACCGCCGTGCATAAGCTTGATGTGATGATATCTGCACAGCCAATAATCAATAAATGGCCAGAGAAACAGAACAAACCCCGGTGGCTTATCCATGCGTACCCGAAACACTGACATCACCCGTGTCTCATCGTAATACCTTCGTTATTGTAGCAGATTTCCCAATCTAGCGTCTGAGAATTTGACCAATACCGTGTTAAGTAGTAATATGTCGGCTATGAAGGAAAGGGCGCTTTCTTCGGACGGAGTTTTATCTACCAGGGAGCACCTTAATTTAAGTCTGTACTGGTTTTCCTTGAACTTCCACTGGGGCGCCATGCTGGCGGTAGTCTTACCCATCGAAGTGCTCAGCCGCGCCTCGGGAATCAACAAGGCCCTTTACCTCGGGCTGGTTTCGGGCATCGGTTCCCTGATAGGCATGGTCGTACAGCCGGTGGCGGGAGCTTTTTCTGACCGATGTCGGAATCGCTGGGGGAAGAGGCGTCCTTTTGTCCTGGGTGGCGCTTTGATTAATGTGGTCGGATTACTTTGGATGCCACGAGCGGATTCACTTTACGAATTAGCGGCGGCCTTCATACTGGTGCAGTTAGGCAACAATATTAGCGGGGCGGCTTATCAGGGCTACATCCCCGACCAGGTGCCTCTCCAACAGAGAGGTAAAGCTTCCGGATATATGGGGCTGATGTCCATGCTCGGCACCGTAACCAGCTTCGGCGTTGCGGCCGCGCTAGTCAGTCCCGGACACACTTCTCACTTCTATACCGTACTGGTCGTGGTGCTGCTCATCGGCGCCGCAGTGACAATCTGGAAAGTACCTGACAGCCCGGCGCCGGAGCGGGGAACTTCTTCCCGGCTTTCCTGGATTGATTCTCTGAAGAACCATGATTTCCTCTGGCTTTCATTTACCAGGGCGCTGGTGATGTTTGCCCTTTATAGTATGGTCACTTTTGTGGAATACTTCATCCGGGACACGGTAGGACTACCCAATTTCGTGGGGGCGACTCTGGCCGTGTCCAGCATCGCGCTGGGAGGTTCACTGGCCAGCGCCCTCATTGCTGGCTCGTTCTCGGACCGCCTGGGGCGTAAGGGCATTGTCTGTGCCGCGAGCCTGGCTATGGCCATCGCCTTTTCGGTTTTTGTCGCTACACCTTCCTGGATTATCATCCTGACCATAGGAGTCCTCTTTGGTCTGGGCTACGGTGCTTACACCAGTGTGGACTGGGCCCTGGCTTTAGATGTCCTGCCGGATAAGCAATACGCCGCGCGGGACCTGGGTGTATGGGGCTTTGCCTCTACTCTGCCGCAGACCCTGGCCCCTTTAATAGGTGGCGCCGTGGTATTTTGGCTGGAGCCCTTCGGCTGGGGTTATCAGGGCGTTTTTCTTCTCGCCTCTCTGACATCCCTGGCCGCGGCGGGATTAGTCTGGCGCATCCGGTCAGTTAGGTAATCCTTAGTTCTGTATATGCGTTTGGTTTACCTGAAGACGAACCGCCGGGAGTTGTCTTGTGGCATGGTTGTATGAACAACTGTCCCGATTAAGCTATGGTGTAAACTGGGGAAACCCGACTACGCTGGGTGTACTGTTTTCGCTGGGAATTTTAGGGGATATCGGGTTTCCCCTGCTCTTTACCGTGGAAATGTTCTTGTTTTTCGCCAGCTACAATGTCGGTCCACTCTCAACCCAGACACTGCTCATTGTTTTAATGTTGTTGTTAGGAAGGGAAGGTGGCGCGGCTATACTTTACTGGGTCAGCCGCCTCGTAGGAAAACCTCTTATTAACCGAATTGGCAGGCGCTTCCCCAGGCTGCCTGACTGGATGGAACGGGTCAGGCTCAAACTGAGCCGGCATTCTGTACTGTCGGTCGTCGCTGTGAGGTTAACCCCGGGTATGCTGCAGATACCGTCGCTGGTGGCGGGAGTCATGCCGATACGTTACCTCGAATTCATTTTGGGAGTTGCTTTTTCGTCACTTATATATGACGTTGTGCTGATACTCCTGGGGCTCAGCGCGCGATTCGGATTGCGGCATTGGCAGGTAAAGCCGGAAACTTATCTTATGACAGGTTTCATCATTTTTATTACAGTTGTATGGGTTACTCTTTACTTGGTATACCGGCACAGCCTTAAACGCGTGAATAGACAATCAGGATAGCGGCAACAGCAATCAAGTTAAATAAGAGACGAAAAGGGAAGCCTCCGAACCAAGGAGGTTTCCCTTTTACTGATTAAGCCCGCGGTTATCTATTCCCAGCGGAAAAACTTTATAGAGATAGCCAGACAGGCCATTGTCCACCCCGCCAGGACAAGCAGGTGCTGCCAGATGTCCCCGATGCCGGCACCCTGGTAGAACACCATGCGAAGGGCGTCATTCATATGCGTCGAAGGTAGTATATTGGCCACGTAGCCTAGGAACTTGGGCAACATGCTTGTCGGGTAGAAGACGCCGCCCAGGAACATGAAAAAGAAGAATGGTATCTGAGCAATGGGCGTAGCGCTACGCGCCGTCCTGACCAGGCCGGTGAGGGCAAAACCGACACTTACAAAACATAACACGCCGACCGTCAGCACCAGCCAGGCCAGTGGTATGTTACCGGATATCGTAATATTGAAACCGAGGATGCCGATAGTCAGCACCAGTAATGTCTGCATAATGGTTATGCTGTAGTGATGTACTATCTGGCCGCCGATGAGTGATTGTCTTGTCAGCGGGGTCAAAGCCAGGCGGCGGTAGACCCCTTTCTCACGTTCCGTGACGAAGGCTATCAATGTATGCGTGATGCCCGTGGACATTACGCTCATTACCACGATGCCCGGCAGGAGATAGTCCACGGAGCGGATGTCCATGCCCGGCCATTTGGAATTGCCGTAGATAAGCCCGAAAAGACTCATGAAAAATATGGGGAACAGGAAGGTCCAGAACATGGTGTCTTTTCTTCGAAAGAACAGCTTGGTTTCCAGGATTGCCTGACTTGCTAGCGCGTTCATTTTGTTGTTTCTCCTTCTATTCGCGTAGTTTATGGCCGGTCATGGCCAGGAAAACGTCTTCGAGTGTCGCCTTTCTGACCGAAATGTTCTCCAGGTCGATGTGGTTTTCGTAGCAAACATTGGTCAGGTCTTTCAAAATCAGAGAAACGGCTTTCGTGTTCACGGAATACTTATGCGCGGTCCCGTTGTTGATTTTCTGGATGCCGGGAAGGGTATTCAATAAACCATTCAATTCTCTCGACGTGGAAAATTCTATCGATGTCTCCAGTCCGGCGCTATCGACCAGGCTTTCCGGTGTTCCCATGGCGATGATTTTACCCCGGTCGATGATGGCGAGACGCTGGCACAGGCGTTCCGCCTCTTCCATGTAATGCGTCGTCATGATAATCGTTTTGCCGCGGTCGCGGAGCTTTTCTACGATGCTCCAGATGTTATGCCGTGCCTGCGGGTCGAGGCCGGTGGTCGGCTCGTCCAGGAACAGGACTTCCGGGTCGTTTACCAGCGCCAGCCCCACGCAGAGACGCTGCTTCTGCCCGCCGGAAAGCGAACCTATCCTGCTTTTACTTTTATCCACCAGTGAAACCTCTGCCATAATTTGGCCGGTGGGGACGGACTTTTTATAATAGCCGCCGAAAAGGTCGATGGCTTCTTTAACGCTGATATTTTCATAGATACTGGTAGCCTGCAGCTGCACTCCGATTATTTCCTTGATACGTCGGGATTCTTTTAGGGCATCAATATTGCATACTTTAATACTGCCGCTGTCCGGTTTGCGCAGACCCTCTATCATCTCTACGGTGGTAGTCTTCCCTGCCCCGTTGGGACCAAGTATCCCGAAGACCTCGCCCTTCGATACGGTAAAACTCACCCCGTCAACAGCTTTAACGTCGCCATACTTTTTTATCAGGTTATTGACTTCGATGATGTTGTCCATCTTTTTCTCCTCAACGAATTACTGTTATCTCCAGTATAAAAAGAAATCCCCCCGTTTACGCCGTGCCTTCGGGGGGATTTGGGCTGTGGAGATAACCAGATTAAATACTGGTCACTTGACCAGTTTGTATTTTATCGCGAGCGCTACCGCTTCCGTCCGGCCGGTCACACCGAGCTTGGAGAGGACGTTGCTGACGTGGAACTTTACCGTGGATGGACTGACAATGAGGCGGTCGGCGATTTCATTGTTGGAAAGTCCTTCGACCATCAAGGCCAGGATTTCTTTCTCACGGTCGGTCATGTCCTGGCCGGGGGGCGGTGGTTCGTTGACTTTCTGAATCAACACCTGGGCGGCTTCCGGGGAGAGGCTCGGCTGTCCGGCCGCCGCCCGGCGAATAGCGTTCACCAGTTCCTCCGCAGAGACGTTTTTAAGGAGGTAACCGCTGGCCCCGGCTTTTAACGCCCCTTCCACGTATTCTTTTTCTTTAAAGCTGGTCAGGGCGATGACCTGTATTTGCGGCCAGCGCTCTTTAATCACCCGCGTCGCCGCCACGCCATCCATTTTGGGCATCAACAGGTCCATCAGCACCACGTCCGGCTGGAGGCGCTCGCAGAGGCGAAGAGCTTCCTCCCCGTCTCTCGCCTCACCGACCAACTGCATATCGTCGTAAACCGCCAGTACGGTGCTCAGGCCGCTGCGCACCACCATGTGGTCGTCCACCAGTAGGACTTTTATCGGATTGGATTGTGTCATGGCGTCACCTCCCCGGCACCTTCATGCCAGTCGATAGTAATTTCCGTGCCCTGATTTATCTTACTCTCAATTTTAAGTGAAGCTCCGATCTGGCCGGCGCGTTCCTTCATATTGCTCAGACCGAAGCTGCCCGGGGCCGTCTGTGATACATCAAAGCCGTGCCCGTTGTCGTTAATCTGCAGGGTAATGTGGTGCGGCTGGCAGCGTAAACTTACCTGCGCCCGGCTGGCTCCCGAGTGTTTGGCGATATTATTCAGGGCTTCCTGGGCGATCCGGTAGAAGCCAATTTTCACGTCGGGAGGGACTTCGCAGGTCCCTT
>Ga0187774_10000180_pt1 | contig 21028 bp, 19 predicted proteins | sample 0216_BV02_MP05_2_FD_133152 | JGI IMG/M metagenome (GOLD analysis project Ga0187774, IMG submission 133152) | Tropical peat soil microbial communities from peatlands in Department of Meta, Colombia - 0216_BV02_MP05_20_MG | ecosystem: Environmental > Terrestrial > Soil > Wetlands > Peat | place... | reverse complement strand
TGGAAGGCGAACACCTCGCGCAGCAGCGCGAGCGAGCGCACGTCGAAGCGCGAGTCCTCGGGCGCGCAATGCGAAAGGAACCCGGCCGCGCCGAGCTCCTTCACCAGCCGCCGGCACACCGCGTCCTCGTCCTCGTCGTGGTCGATCGCGAGGTTCTTCCTCGCCCAGGCCTCGGCCTTGCGCGCGAGCTCGGCATGGCGCGGCTCGAGGAACGGCCACTCGAGGTGGGCGAAGCGATCCATCAGTCTCCTTCGATCACCGGCTTCTTCTTCGCCGCGAGCGCCTCGCAGGCGCGGTGGAAGTCCTTCATCGCGTGCAGCCTAGGCTTCCCCTCCCGGCTTGTCCACTGCTTGACTTCCCGTTCCGCCGCACATAACGTCTAGCGTTTTCCGCCGTGGGAGGAAGCCGTCATGAACAGACTCGCCGCAGCAGTCGCACTGATCGCCGCAGCTTCGCTGCCCGCGCAAGGCGCCGACAAGGTCAAGATCGGCTTCATCAGCACGCTCTCGGGCCCGAGCGCTGCGCTCGGCGTCGACATCCGCGACGCCTTCATGCTCGCGGTGAAGATGAACGGCGGCAAGCTGGGCGGGCTCCCGGCGGAGGTGCTGATCGGCGACGACCAGTTCAAGCCCGACGTCGGCCGGCAGCTCGCCGAGAAGGACGTGAAGCTCGACAAGGTGAATTTCCTCACCGGCTTCGTGTTCTCCAACATCATGCTTGCCTCCGTTCCGGTCGCGTTCGAGAACAAAGTCATCTACGTCAGCCCGAACGCCGCGCCATCGCCGCTCGCGGGCAAGCAGTGCAACCCGTACTTCTTCGTCGCGTCCTGGCCGAACGACGCCTACCACGAGGCTGCGGGCCAGCACGCGACCGACAAGGGCTACAAGTCCGTCTACATGATCGCGCCGAACTACCAGGCGGGGAAGGACTCGCTCGAGGGCTTCAAGCGCTTCTACAAGGGCCACGTCGTCGGCGAGGTGTACACCCAGCTCGGGCAGCTCGACTACTCGGCGGAGCTCGCGCAGGTGCGCGCCGCCAGGCCCGAGGCCATGTACATCTTCCTGCCCGGCGGAATGGGGATCAACTTCATCAAGCAGTTCGTCGCGGCCGGCCTGTCCAGGGACATCCAGCTGATCACCCCGGGGTTCTCCTCCGACCAGGACATCATCCGCGCGGTAGGCGACGCCATGCTGGGCACGTTCGACGCGGCGCACTGGGCGCTCGACCTCGACAACGCCGCAAACAAGAAATTCGTCTCCGCGTTCGAGAAGGAATATCAGCGCCTGCCGACCGTCTACGCATCACAGGGCTACGACACGGCGCTCCTCATCGACTCGGCGGTGCGCGCGGTGAAGGGCAAGATCGAGGACACCGAGGCCGTGCGCAAGGCGCTCAAGGCGGCGAAGTTCCAGTCGGTGCGCGGGTCGTTCAAGTTCAACCGCAACCAGTATCCGATCCAGAACTACTACCTGCGCGTCGTCGGCAAGGACGCCCAGGGGCGCCTCGTAAACAAGACCATCGGCACCATCTTCAAGGACCGCGGCGACGCGTACGTTCAGGACTGCCCGATGAAGTAGCCGGGTCGCAGGCGGTCCTGCGGCTCCATGTCCTGGGTGCTGATTCTCGAGCAGACGCTGAACGGCCTGCAGTTCGGCCTGATGCTGTTCCTGCTCGCCGCAGGCCTGACGCTCGTGTTCGGCATCATGGACATGATCAACCTGGCGCACGGGTCGCTGTACATGCTCGGCGCCTTCCTCGCGGCCGCGCTGGTCCAGGCGACCGGGTCCTTTGTTCTGGGCGTGCTGCTCGCGGTTCCCGCGACCGCGGTGCTCGGGATGCTTCTCGAGATGTCGGTGCTGCGCACGCTCTACGCGCGCGACCACCTGTCGCAGGTGCTCGCCACGTTCGCGCTCATCCTGATCCTGAACGAGGCGGTGCGCATCGTGTGGGGCCCGGACGTTCCTCTTACGATGCCCGCCGCCCTGTCCGGACCCGTCGAGCTGCTCCCGGGCCTGTTCTATCCCTCGTACCGCCTGCTCATCATCGGCGTCGGCGCGGCGGTGGCGCTCCTGCTCTACGTCCTCGTCGCGCATACGCGCGTCGGCATGCTGGTGCGCGCCGGCGCGTCCAACCGCGAGATGGCGCTCGCGATGGGCGTCGACGTGCGGCGCCTGTTCACGCTGCTGTTCGGCGTCGGCACGGGGCTGTGCGCGGTCGCGGGGGCGCTGCTCGGGCCGCTGCTCGCGGTGCAGGTCGGCATGGGCGAGAACATCCTCATCCTCGCCTTCGTCGTGATCGTCATCGGAGGCATCGGCTCGATCCGCGGGGCGCTGGTGGGCGCGGTGCTCGTCGGTCTCGTGGACACCATCGGGCGGGCGTTCCTGCCGCTGTTCTTCGGCCTCTTTTTCCAGCCGCGGGTGGCGAGCGCGGCGGGACCCGCGATCGCCTCGGTGCTCGCCTACGTGCTGATGGTCGCGGTGCTGTACTACCGGCCGCGCGGCCTCTTCCCCGCGCGCGGATAGCATGCGGCGCTACGCGACCGCCGCGGCGCTCGTCCTCGCGCTCGCCTTTCCGCTCGCGGCGCCGGAGAGCTACTACCTCAGCTTCGCGAGCCGGATCTTCGTCTACGCGCTCGCGGCGACGAGCCTCAACCTGGCGCTCGGCTACGGCGGAATGATCTCGTTCGGGCACGCCGCCTTCGTCGGCACCGGCGCGTACGTGTCGAGCATCTTCCTCGCGGAGGGCGTCGCGAGCGCTTGGATCGGCTGGCCCGCGGCGGTCGCGGCCGCCGCGCTCGCCGCGCTCGTTATCGGCGCGGTGTCGCTGCGCACCCGCGGCGTGTACTTCATCATGATCACGCTCGCGTTCGCGCAGATGATGTACTTCCTCGTCAACTCGATGAAGGCCTACGGCGGAGACGAGGGCCTGACGCTGCCCGCCCGCGCCTCGGCGGGGCTGGGCGTCGACCTCGGCAGCGACGCAGTCTTCTATTACGTCGCGCTCGCCGCGCTAGCTTGTGCGGTCTACGGCCTGCACCGGCTCGCGCACTCGCGCTTCGGGCGCGTGATCCAGGCGATCCGCGAGAACGAGGCGCGCGCCGAGGCGATCGGCTTCCCGGTGTACCGCCTCAAGCTCGCCTGCTTCGTGATCGCCGGCGCGGCCGGCGGGCTCGCCGGCGTGCTGCTCGCGAGCCACGGCAAGTACGTCAACCCGAACGTCCTGCACTGGACGCAGTCGGGCACGCTGATGGTGATGGTGATCCTGGGCGGGGTCGGGCGGCTGTGGGGCGGGGCGGTCGGGGCCACGGCCTACCTGGGGCTCGAGGACCTCGTCGCCAACCACCGCGTCGAGTGGATCGCAAGCGTGTTTCCGAACTACCAGCAGCACGCGAGCCTCGGCGTGGGCGCCGTGCTGCTCGCGATCGTGCTGTTCGCGCCCCAGGGCATCGCGGGCGCCTTCGCGCGGGGGCGGCGTGCTTGAGCTCTCGAACGTGTCGAAGCGCTTCGGCGGCGTCGTCGCCACCGACGGCGTCGCGCTCGACGTGAGGCGAGGCGAGGTGCACGCGCTCATCGGGCCGAACGGCGCCGGGAAGACGACGCTCATCGCCCAGATCGCGGGCGATCTGAGCTGCGACAGCGGGGCGATCATGTTCGAGGGCGCCGACGTCACGCGCGCGCCCCAGCACGAGCGGGTCCGTTCGGGCCTCGCGCGCAGCTACCAGATCACCAGCATCTTCAGGCGCTTTTCCGTGCTCGACAACCTCGCGCTCGCGGTGCAGGCGAGGAGCGGCTCGAGCTTCTCCTTCTGGCGGCCGGTCGCGGCCGAGCCGGCGCTCGCCAATGAGGCGCGTGCACTCGCCGCGCAGATAGGCCTGGCAGGGCGCGAGGAGGCCGGCGCGGCCACGCTCGCGCACGGAGAGCAGCGCGCGCTCGAGGTCGGGCTCGCGCTCGCCACGCGCCCGAAGCTGGTGCTGCTCGACGAGCCGCTCGCCGGGATGGGGCCGGAGGAATCGCAAGCGATGATCGCGCTGGTCGAGCGCGTGCGCTCCGAGGTCGCGGTGCTGCTCGTCGAGCACGACATGGACGCCGTGTTCCGGCTCGCCGACCGCGTCTCGGTGCTCGTGTCCGGACGCGTGATCGCGACCGGGCTGCCTGCGGCGATACGCGCCGACGCCGGGGTGAGGAAGGCCTACCTCGGGGAGAGCGCCGCGGCATGAGCGAGCTGCTGAGGATCGAGAACCTCTCGACCGCGTACGGCTCGAGCCAGGTGCTGTTCGGCGTCGACCTCGAGATCCGGCCGGGCGAGGTCGCGACGCTCCTCGGCAGGAACGGCATGGGGAAGACGACCACCGTGCGCTCGATCATGGGGCTCACGCCGGCGAGGGGCGGGTCGATCCGCTTCCTCGGGCGAAGCATCGAGGCGCTGCGCCCCGACCGGGTCGCGCGCGCCGGGCTCGCGCTCGTCCCGGAAGGCCGGCAGATCTTCCCCAACCTCACGGTTCGCGAGAACCTCGTCGCCTTCGCCGCGAACCGCAGCGCCTCGACCGATCCCTGGACGCTCGACAAGGTGCTCGACTTCTTTCCGCAGCTCGATGAGCGAATGGACCATCTCGGCAACCAGCTCTCGGGCGGCGAGCAGCAGATGCTCGCGATCGGGCGCGCGCTCATGACGAACCCCCACCTGCTGGTGCTCGACGAGGCGACCGAGGGACTGGCGCCGCTGGTGCGCGAGGAGATCTGGAAGTGCCTCGCCGCGCTGAAAGGCGCCGGGCAGACGATTCTCGTCATCGACAAGTACGTCGAGCGCCTGGTCGAAGTCGCCGACCGCCACACCATCCTCTCGCGCGGGCGCGTCGCCTGGCAGGGCAGCTCGAAGGAGCTCGCCGCCGACCGCGAGCTGTGGCACAGGTATCTGGGCGTGTGATGGATGTAAGGTAAGCGGCAGCAAAGGGGGCTTTGTGACCTTCAGGGATTCGTCAAGCAATGTGATCGATAGTGGCTCTTCGGCCATTCGAGGATGGGGTGCCCGCATTCGCTTCCAATCCATGGTGCTGGCGATTGCACGATCGTCCTTTGCCTTCGCGACCTTGTTGGCTACCATTTCGGACGCTCAGGTCCCGCCACCCGGCTTTGTAAACAAGCTCATGCTCGTGAGTCCCGTCAGCGGCGATGAGGCCAAAGAGATGGCGTTCAACGACATATCGATGGCTCCCGGATCCACGTCGCCGCGTCACACGCATCCCGGCGACTGTTACGGCGCGGTCATCGATGGCACGGTCGAGCTTCGCATCGAAGGCCAGGAACCGAGTCTTTTCTCGGCGAGGCAGGTCTGGCACGTTCCGCGAGGGCTGGTTCACGAATTCAGGAACATACGAGATACGCCGGCCCGCCTTGTGAATACTCTCTTGGTCGACAAAGGCAAGGTCCGAACGCAAATAGTGCCCGCATCGCAGAAGTGATGGCACCCACAATGCCCGGAACGCCACTCCGGGTACGCGTGTGATAGGCTTTTCGTCCCCGTAGGCACCGCTCCAAGGAGTCCGCAATGCTGCACGAGCGCATTCCCAACCTCACCGCCTTCGTCGAGCCCGACCGGGTGCGGCGCGAGGTGTACACCGATCCCTCGATCTTCGAGATGGAGATGGAGCGCATCCACGAGCGCGTGTGGATCTACTGCGGGCACGAGACGCAGGTGCCGAAGGCGGGTGACTACTACACGGTGCAGGTCGGCCGCCAGCCGATGGTGATGGTGCGCGGCTCGGACGGCAAAGTGAACGTGCTCTACAACCGCTGCCCGCACCGCGGCAACATGATGTGCGGCGACCTGCACGGCAGCGCCGGCGAGTTCTTCCGCTGCTCGTACCACGCCTGGACGTTCCACCTGGACGGCAAGCTCAGGAATATCCCGATGATGGAGTCGGGCTACGCCGGAACGCGCTTCGGCAAGGACAGCCCGGAGTGCAGCATGAAGCGCGCCGCGCGAGTCGAGAGCTACCGCGGCTTCGTCTTCGCGAGCCTCGCCGCCGACGGCCCGACCCTGCTCGAATTCCTCGGCGAATCGAAGGTGGCCTTCGACGACATGTGCGACCGCGCCCCGGAAGGGGAGGTCGAGATCGTGCCGAACTGCTTCCGCGTCATCCAGCACTCCAACTGGAAGATCTTCCTCGAGAACCAGCTCGACGCATTGCATCCGTCGGTGACGCACCAGTCGACCGGCCGCGCCGCGCACGAGGTCGAGAAGGTGCTCGAGAAGAAAGCGAAGAAGGGCCAGGTGCCGCTCAAGTACCACATGCTCTCGGCGTTCGCCACGGTCACCATCGACAAATGGGACAACTTCCAGACGCTCAACTATCCGCACGGCCACTGCATCCTCACCGGCTACATGGGTCTGCGCCCGCAGGACCCCGACACGCTCGCCTACGACAAGGTCATGATCAAGGCGTACGGGCAGAAGCGCTTCGAGGAGATCGTCGGGGTGAACATCCACCACGTGCTCATCTACCCGGGCCTTTCGGTGCAGTCGCCGCTGCAGCAGCTGCGCGCCGTGCGCCCGCTCGGCGTCGACAAGACGCTCACCGAGATCTGGCACTTCCGCCTGAAAGGCGCGCCCGAGCCGATCTACCGCCGCTCGCTCGCCTACTACAACCTGGTCAACTCGCCCTCGACCATGATCAACGCCGACGACCTCGAGAACTTCTGGAAATGCCACCAGGGCCTCTCGTCGGACGGCGGCGACTGGGTGACCTTCGGCCGCCACTTCGGGCGCGACATCGAGAAGGACGGGCGCGTCGAAACCGGCCCGAACATGGGCACGTCCGAAGCGCCAATGCGGAACCAGATGAAGGCCTGGACGAAGTACATGACGGCGGGGCGGTGATGGCGAAGAAGAAGGCCCCGAAAAAGAAAGCCGTTCGACGCGCGAACGGCGGCGACACCCAGCACGCGGTCGAGCAGTTCCTCTTCCGCCAGGCCGACATCCTCGACGGCAAGCGCTGGCAGGACTACATCGACCTCTTTACCGACGACGGCGTCTACTGGATGCCGCCCGAGCCCTCGTACACCACCTGGGACGGAACGCCCGCGATCTTCGCCGAGGACAAGAACCTCATGACCGTGCGCATGGGGCGCGTGCTGCACCCGGACGCGTGGTCGCAGCGGCCGCTGTGGGGCACCAACCACGTCGTCGGCAACGTCGTCATCGAGAAGGAATCACCGAACGGCGACGTGACGGCGCGCTCGCGCTTCCACATGATGGAGCTGCGCCGCGACGACGTGCGCCACTTCGCCGGCTCGTACACCCATCACCTGAAGAAAACCAAGGACGGCTACCGCATCAAGCTCCAGCGCGTCGATATGACCAACGCGCAGGCGGCGTACGACTACGTGCTGCAGGTGTGGGTGTAGGGCGCACTCGCGCTGGCATGGTCACTTCCTAGTAGTCTGTTCACTGGCCTTGCGCATTGCACAGCTTTGGCGCTATCCGGTGAAGTCGTTCCTGGGTGAGCGGCTGCCTACGCTACGCCTGGTCGGCGATGGCGTGGACGGGGATCGTATGTGGGGCATTCAGGATCGCAGCGACGGTCGAATACTCACCGCCCGGCGCGAGCCACGCTTGCTATTTGCGTCGTCGCGTGTCGCGCAGGAGGGTGGCCTTCCCGTGATCACCTTGCCCGACGGTCAGGAGATCAAGGGTCCCGGCCCAGACACAGATGCCGCACTTTCGGCATGGCTGGCCAAGCCGGTCACATTGGTGGCCACCGCGGAGAGTGACGCGGCACGCGCCGAATATTTTGCGGATGCCACTGACGACTCGAGCCGAGCCATTGAATGGACCATGCCGAAGGGGCGCTTTGTCGATGCCTTCCCCATGCTGGTCATGACCACCGCCGGCTTGCGCGCCGGTGCTGCTGCTCATTCCGGCGGCACTTGGGACGCGCGTCGCTTCCGCCCGAATATCTTGATCCAGGTTGATGGCGAGGGATGGCTCGAGGACGCCTGGGCGGAACGTCTGCTGAGCGTCGGCTCAGCACAGCTAGTCCCACGCCGGCGATGCATACGCTGCACGATGGTGAACCGAGCCCAGCCGGGGCTGGAAAGGGATGTGAACATTTACAAGACGCTACATCGAACCCATGGGGGCGAAGCCGGGATGTGGACCCAGGTCGTCCAACCTGGGGTCATCTCGGAGGGCGACTCTGTTCAGCTTGCATAGCTACCTCACTCATCGTCTTCCAGCGCTTTGTTACAGCGCGAGTAATTCCGCTTCGATAGATTCGAAGTCGCGCTGCATTGCTAAACGGCGATTTTGTCGATCAGGCCTTAAATTTCGCCGCAAGAGCTTCGCTGCCGCGCGCGAGTACGCCGGTATCCGCGCCGACCGCCACAAACAGTCCCCCACATTCGATCCAGCGCCTGGCGTCGGCTTCCACGCCGGTGAGGATGCCCGGCGCCTTGCCGGCCTTGCGGATGCGCCGGATCGCGTCGTCGATGATCGGCATCACCTTGGGGTTATTCGTCTCGCCGGCGTAGCCGAGCGACGCGTGCAGGTCCGCCGGGCCGATGAACACGCCGTCGACGCCGTCGACCGCGGCGATCTTCTCGAGGCTGTCGAGCGCGGTCTGGGTCTCGACCTGCACCAGCACGCAGATCTCCTCGTGGGCGCGCTTGGCGTAGTCCTTCACGCGGCCGAAGCGCGTCGCGCGCGTCGCGCCGGCGACGCCGCGCACGCCCGCCGGCGGATAGCGCGTGTAGGCGACCGCGGCCTTCGCTTCGTCCGCGTTCTGCACGTAGGGGATGAGCAGCGACTGCGCGCCGATGTCAAGGTAGCGCTTGATCGTCACCATGTCGTTCCAGGGCACGCGCACGACCGGGTGGGTCGGGTAGGGCGCCGTCGCCTGGAGCTGCTGCAGCACCGACTCGAGATCGTTCGGCGAGTGCTCGGTGTCGAGCAGGATCCAGTCGAATCCCGATCCCGCGACCAGCTCGACCGCGTAGTGCGAGGACAGGCTGGACCACAGCCCGATCTGGAGCTTGTTCGCCTTGAGGGCGCGCTTGAAGGTGTTTGCCGGGAGATCCATCAGACCTGGTACCCCTTTTCCTTGAGCGCCTTGTCGACCCAGCTGCGATCGACGGTGCCCGCCTTGATCTGCTTCATCGAGTTCGTTTCCTTGGCGAGGATCGCCTTCGCAGAGGCGAGGATGGCCTCGGCGTGCTCGAGCGGCACGACGACGAGGCCGTCGGCGTCGCCCACGACGATGTCGCCCGGGCTCACCGGGATGCCGCCCATGACGATGGGCACGTTGATCTCGCCCGGGCCGTTCTTGTAGGGCCCGCGGTGGGTGACGCCGCTCGCGAACACGGGAAAGCGTCCCTCGCGCAGCTCGGCCGAGTCGCGGATCGCGCCCCAGATCACCATGCCGCCGACGCCGCGCTGCTCGGCGCGCGCGCTCATCAGCTCGCCGATGATCGCGTGGTCGTTGAAGCCTCCCGCGTCGACGACGATCACGTCGCCCGGCGCGGCGGTGTCGATCGCCTTGTGCACGAGCAGGTTGTCGCCGGGCGCGGTGCGCACGGTGAACGCCGGGCCGCACAGCTTCGCGCCGTTGTGCATCGGGCGGAGCTGCGGCCCGCCAGCGTACAGGCGCTCCATGCTGTCGGAGAGGTGCGGCGTCACCATCTTCGAGAGCTCCTCGACGAGCTTCCTGTCGGGACGCTTGGGGATGGGGAGGATGCGAAAGCCTATTGCGGTCATTTCAATTGCTCCTAAACAAACTGTACCGCGACGCCGCCGAGCGGGCCGAAGTCGCCGTGCAGCGTGTCGCCCTTGTTCGCGAACACCACGCGGGTGAACGAGCCGGCGAGGACTAGGTGGCCGGCCTCGAGGGTGACGCCGCTCTTGCCGAGGCGGTTCGCGAGCCAGGCCACGCCGAGCGCCGGGTGGCCGAGCACGCCCGCGGCGAGGCCGGTCTCCTCGATCTCGGAGTTGCGGTACATGATGCCGCCGACCCAGCGCAGGTCGAGGTCCATCGGGCCGATCGGGCGCCCGCCCACCACGATGCCGGCCGCGGCGCCGTTGTCGGCCACGGTGTCGAAGATCTTGCGCGGATTCTGCACCCGGGCGTCGACGATCTCGATCGCCGGCACGACGTACTCGGTCGCGCGCAGCACGTCGAGCAGCCCCACGCCCGGGCCCTTCAGCGGCTTGCCCAGGACGAAAGCCAGCTCGATCTCGACGCGCGGCAGGCAGTAGTTCGCGTGCGCCACCTTCGCGCCGTCGGGGATCATCATGGTGTCGAGCAGGTGTCCGTAGTCCGGCTCGTTGATCTGCGAGGAGGCCTGCATCGCCTTGGAGGTCAGGCCGACCTTGTGCCCGATGAGCTTCGCTCCCGCCTTGATCCAGTGCTTCGCGACCGCGGTGGAGATCGCGTAGGAATCCTCGATCGTGATGTGGGGGTAGGTGGTCGACAGCTGCACCGCCTGCTTTTTCGTGTCGTAGGCGTTCAGCAGCGTCTCGACGCACTTCTTGCGTTCGGCTTCGGACAGCGGCATGGGGAATAAGTCCTTCCTTTCGGGAGAGCGGATTCTACACTGGCGACCACCGGGGCTAGAATGGCCGAAACAATGAACGACGAAACTCGTACGGCTGTCTGACCTCGATGAACTCTCCCGCCAAGACATCCTTCTTCCGACGGCTGTTCGGCGCGATCGCGCGCCGGCCCGGAACGGTGCCGCGCTCCGCGGTGCGCCGCGCGCGTCACGCCGTCTCGCTGTGCCATGCGCTGATGTCGGAAAGGGGAGAAGTGTCGGGGGCGCGCATCGCGCGCGAGGCGCTCGCCGCCTACCTGGAGCTCGACGAGGCTGCGCTCGGCATCTACTTCGACTTGCTGGTGAAGGAATTCTCGCCCGATCCGGAGGAAGTCGGGCGCGTCGCAGACGCCTACCGGCAGGATCCTTCGCCGGCCAACCTGATCCAGCTGCAGCGCGCGATCGAGCCGCCGCGCCAGGAATTGTTCCGCCGGCTCAACATGGCCGACGGCGGCACCACGGTGCTGGTCGAGATGCGGCGCCGGCTGATCAAGCTGCTCCCCGAGCGGCCCTACTACGCCGGCATCGACGCCGACCTCCAGCACCTGTTCGTTTCCTGGTTCAACCGCGGCTTTCTCGTCCTCCAGCGCATCGACTGGCGCACCCCGGCGCTGGTGCTGGAGAAGCTGATCCGCTACGAGGCGGTGCACGAGATCCAGGGCTGGCCCGACCTGCACCGGCGCTTGGAGGCCGACCGGCGCTGCTACGCGTTCTTCCATCCCGCGCTGCCCGACGAGCCGCTGATCTTCATCGAGGTCGCGCTGACGCGCGGCCTCGCCTCGCGCGTGCAGCCCCTGCTTTATCTCGAGTCGCCCGTCGCCGACCCGGCGTCGGCGAACTGCGCGATCTTCTATTCGATCACCAACTGCCAGGAGGGCCTGAGAGGCGTGTCCTTCGGCAACCTGCTCATCAAGCAGGTCGCCGAGGACCTCGGGCGCGAGTTTCCCAAGGTGAAGACCTTCTCCACCCTCTCGCCGATCCCGGGTTTCCGCAGATGGCTCGCGGCGATCGCGAAGGACAAGCCGGAAGTCGGCAGGCTCCTCGCGCAGCTCGACGGCGGACGCTGGTTCGACGACCACGCCGTCGCCGCCGCCATGCGGCGCGAGCTGGTGCGGCTGTGCGCGTACTACCTGGTCCACGCGAAGCAGGGCCGCGACCCGCTCGACCCCGTGGCGCGCTTTCACCTGGGCAACGGCGCGCGGCTGGAACGGCTCAACTGGCTCGGCGACGTCTCCGAGATGGGCATGCGCCGCTCGGTCGGCATGATGGTGAACTACGTGTATCGCCTCGACGACGTCGAGCGCAACCACGAGGCCTACGCGCGCGAGCATCACGTCGTGGCGGCGCGGCGGTTCGAGGTGCTGGCGCGCGAATCGCTCGCTGCGCCCAAAGAGAAATCGCCGCCGGTCCCGGCCTAGTCCGGCCTGGCCCTCTCGGGGCGCCGCCCGGAGGCCTTCCGGCGGGATGGAACGTTCTGGCCGCGAGCGGATCTTTCTTAAGCTGGCCTTAAGTTCCGGACCTCACCCTGCGGGTGACGGTAACGACCTTTCTCTTTTCGTGTGCCGCATGAAACCGACCCATCGCGTATACAACAAGGACGCTTACGACGTTACGGTATTGGTATTGCAGGGCGGCGGAGCGCTGGGGGCCTACCAGGCCGGCGTGTTCGAAGGACTGGCGGAGGCCGGGATTTCGCCCGACTGGGTCACGGGTGTCTCGATCGGCGGCATCAATGCCGCTCTCATCGCCGGGAACGCGCCGGACCGGCGCGTCGAGCGCCTGCGCGATTTCTGGAGCCTCGTGTCCTCCGGAGCGTTCGGAAATTTTCCCCGGAAGCAAGATCCTTCGGCGGATCCGCTGCGGCGGGTCTTCAAGCGCATGAACGCGACCGCGAGCGCGGCTTTCGGCGTCCCGGGCTTCTATACCCCGCGCGTGCCTCCAGCGGCAATGATGCCGGCCGGAAACGAAGGGGCGCTGAGTATCTACGATGTCGCGCCGCTCGGGTCCACGCTCGAACAATTCGTCGATTTCGGTCTGATCAATCGGGGCGCCATCCGACTCAGTCTCGGCGCCGCGAACGTCGAGACGGGGAATTCGACGTACTTCGACAGCCTGCACACGCGAATCCGCCCCGAGCACGTCTTGGCAAGCGGCGCGCTGCCGCCCGCGTTTGCGCCGGTCGAGATCGACGGCCAATACTACTGGGACGGCGGCATCGTTTCCAACACGCCTCTGTGGTACGTGCTCGACAATCAGCTGCCGGGGAGAGCGCTCATCGTCCAGGTCGATTTGTTCAGCGCGGCGGGCGAGCGGCCGCTGGACCTCGATCAGGTCATGGAACGCCACAAGGACATCATGTATTCGAGCAAGACGCGCTTCAACACGACGCGCGTGCGCGAGCTGCAGCAAATACGCACTCCCTTGCATCGTCTGCTGCGCAAGCTGCCGGAAAGCTTGCAGTCCGATCCCGACGTGCAAATTCTCGAGAAACTGTGCAGCGAAACGCACATCGATATAGTCCACTTCATCAACCGGCACCGCAGCTATTCCTCGTTCTCGAAGGACTACGAATTCTCCCGCTCCAGCATGCTGGATCGCTGGCAGGCCGGGCTGGAGGACGTGCGGCGCTCGGTCGCGCATCCGGAATGGCTCAAGAAATTGCAGCTGGCCGACGGCATCCGGATGTACGACCTCACGCGCAGGACCGTTCGCGCGGAGGCGGCGTAAATGAACCGACGCGAGGTCAAGTCGCGCGCGTTTGCGATGCCGCTGACCAGTCCGGCCTTCCCGCCCGGACCGTATCGCTTCGTCGATCGCGAGTTCTTCGTCATTACGTATCGCACTGACATGGATGCACTCAGGTCGGTCGTGCCGGAGCCGCTCGAAGTGGTTCAGCCGATCGTCAAGTTCGAGTTCATCCGCATGCCCGATTCGACGGGGTTCGGCGACTACACGGAGTCCGGGCAGGTGATTCCGGTGCGTTTCAACGGCGAGGAGGGCGCGTACGTTCACGCCATGTTTCTCAACGACCATCCGCCCATCGCGGGCGGGCGCGAGCTGTGGGGTTTTCCGAAGAAGCTCGCTTCACCCAGTCTCGGGGTGGAAAAGGACACCTTGCTCGGCGTGCTCGAGTACGGACCGGTGACGGTGGCGGTCGGCACCATGGGCTACAAGCACCGGATCTTGGCGCACGACAAGATCGCGCGAGCGCTTGCGGCGCCGAATTTCCTCCTCAAGATCATCCCTCACGTCGACGGCACGCCGCGAATCTGCGAACTGGTGCGCTACTGCTGCGAGGGCATCGCGGTCAAGGGAGCCTGGGAAGGGCCGGCCGCTCTGGAGCTCTTCGAGCACGCCTTGGCGCCGGTGGCCGGACTCCCCGTGCGCGAGGTGATTTCCGGAACGCACATATTGAGCGACCTGACGCTCGGGCTCGGCACGGTCGTACACGACTATCTGGTTTCCTAGAAAAGGGGCACTCATGAAACTCCAGGGCAAGTCTGCGATCATCACCGGCGCGGCGAGCGGCATCGGCAAGGAGATCGCGCTCGTCTACTCGCGCGAAGGCGCCAGGGTGGCGATTGCCGACATCAACGGGAAGGCGGCGAACGCGACCGCGGGCGAGATTCGCGCAGGCGGGGGCGAAGCGATCGGCGTCGCGATGGACGTTACCAGCGAATCCGCGGTCAGGGCCGGGACCGCCGCGGTGGTGTCCGCCTTCGGCGGGGTCGACATCCTGGTGAGCAACGCGGGCATCCAGACCGTGCATCCGCTCGACCAGTTTCCCTTCGACGAATGGAAGCGCCTCCTCGCGATCCACCTCGACGGCGCATTCCTCACGACGCACGAATGCCTTCCTCACATGTACGCCTCGGGCCGCGGCGGCAGCGTCATCTACATGGGCTCGGTGCATTCGAAGGAGGCCTCGCCGCTCAAGGCGCCCTACGTCGCAGCCAAGCACGGGCTGATCGGGCTCGCCAAGGTCGTGGCCAAGGAGGGCGCGAGGCATGGGGTGCGCGCCAACGTGATCTGCCCGGGGTTCGTGCGCACGCCGCTCGTCGACAAGCAGATCCCCGAGCAGGCGCGCGACCTGGGCATCACCGTGGAGCAGGTGGTGAAGGACGTGATGCTCAAGGAGACGGTGGACGGCGAGTTCACCACCGTTCAGGACGTGGCGGAAGCGGCGCTCTTCTTCGCTTCCTTCCCCTCCAACGCGCTGACGGGCCAGTCGATCGTCGTCAGCCACGGGTGGTACATGCAGTAGCGCTAGTGGATCTCCGGGTCCGGGGTCGGCGCCGTGCCCTCGAGGAAGTCGAAGTCGCAGCCCTCGTTCGCCTGGGTGATGTGCTGCGAGAAGAGCGCGCCGTAGCCGCGCTCGAAACGCTTCGCAGGCGCCTTCCAGGCGCGCTTGCGCTTCATCATCTCCGCGTCGTCGATGAGGAGCTGTAGGCGCCGGCGCTCGATGTCGAGCTCGATCATGTCTCCGTTCCTGACGAGCGCGAGCGGCCCGCCGACGTAGGACTCGGGCGCGACGTGAAGCACGCAGCAGCCGAAGGCGGTGCCGCTCATGCGCGCATCCGAGATCCTCACCATGTCGCGAACGCCGGCCTGCAGCAGCTTCTTCGGGATCGGCACCTCCCACTCGGGCATGCCGGGTGCGCCGACCGGGCCCGCGTTCTTCAGCACGATCACGCAGTCGGAGTCGACGTCGAGCTTGGGATCGTCGAGCCGCGCCTGGAGGTCGTTGTAGTCCTCGAACACCACCGCGCGGCCGGTGTGCTTCCACAGCCGCTTCTCGGTCGCGGCGGGCTTCACCACGGCGCCGTCGGGCGCGAGATTGCCGCGCAGGATGGCGAGGCCGCCCGAGGGCAGCACGGGCTTGTCGCGCGACAGGATCACCTCGGGGTTGTAGATCTTCGCTCCCTCGAGGTCCTCGCCGAGCGTCCTGCCGCTCACGGTCTTCGCGTTCAGATCGAGCAGGTCCTTGATCGAGGCGAGGAGCGCGCGCAGGCCGCCCGCGTAGTAGAAGTCCTCCATCAGGAACTTGCCCGAGGGCCGCAGGTTCGCGATCACCGGCGTCTTCCTCGAGATCGCCTCGAACCGGTCGAGGTCGAGCGGCACGCCGGCGCGGCGCGCCATCGCGATCAGGTGGATGACCGAGTTCGTCGAGCCGCCGCAGGCGACGACGCAGGTGACCGCGTTGTCGAAGGAAGAGGCCGAGAGCAGCTTCTTCGGCGTCGCGTCCTCCCACACGAGCTCCACCGCGCGCTTGCCGGTTGCGGTCGCCATTTTCGCGTGATGCGAGTCCGCCGCGGGGATGGAGGCGGCACCGGGCAGCGTGAGCCCGAGCGCCTCCACCGACGAGGTCATGGTCGAAGCGGTGCCCATGGTCATGCAGTGGCCGAACGAGCGCGCGATGCCTTCCTCGATCTCCTCCCAGTCGCCTTCGGTGATCGTGCCGGCGCGCAGCTCCGCCCAGTACTTGCGCGAATCGCTGCCCGAGCCGAGCACCTGCCCGTGCCAGTTGCCGCGCAGCATCGGCCCCGCGGGCATGTAGATCGTCGGCAGGCCCATCGACAGCGCGCCCATCACCAGCGCCGGCGTGGTCTTGTCGCAGCCGCCCATGAGCACGCAGCCGTCGGCGGGATAGGAGCGCAGCAGCTCCTCGGTCTCCATCGCGAGGAAGTTGCGGTACATCATGGTCGAGGGCTTCTGAAACGGCTCGGCGAGCGCGATCGCCGGCATCTCGACGGGGAATCCTCCGGCCTGCCACACGCCGCGCTTCACCTCCTCGGCGCGCGCACGGAAGTGCGCGTGGCAGGGATTGATGTCGCTCCAGGTGTTGATGATCGCGATGACGGGCTTGCCCGCGTAGTCGCTCTTGTCGTAGCCCATCTGCGCGGTGCGCGAGCGATGGTCGAAGGTCTTGCGATCGCCGGCACCGTACCAGCGGTGGCTGCGCAGCTCCTCGGGGCGTTTTCTTGCGGGCATACGGGCGAACTCCGTCTCGGACGAAAGATTCTAACCGAGAGGATACGCCCTCCCGGTTAATGCGGATCACGAGATCTTACAAGCGCATGCGGCGGGATCTTCACAGACCGGCTTCGCCCGCCGACTCCGCCTCCGATGCACGATGTCAAAATCGGAAGTTCGCTAAGCAAGAAAATATGCTGCGGCGCTCCCGGAAATATAGTGCAAGGTTTCTTCGCAGACGCGGAAATCGATTTGCGCAGCCCGGTTTGACTTGCGGACATCTGAACTCGGTGGGAGCATTGCATGCACGCTTTGGTCCGCTGACCGAGCGCGCTCCCCGCGCTGCACGGCGCACTCAGGCCCTGCGGAGAGGGATGGCAGCGGGGATCGACTTACCAACTTTTCAAAATAGCCTGGGAGGCATTCATGTTCGGTTTCCCCCTCATGAAGCGCTGGCAGGGTCTCGCCTTGCTGCTGTCGACGATACAGGTTCCGGCATTCGCGCAAGGAATTGACTTCAACACCCGCAGTTTCCAGGGCGGGCCGATCAATGACGACACCGTCGGTCGGCTCAAGGTCAAGTGGGTCTACCAGACGGTACCCGACACTGGAACGGTGAATGCTGCCCAGGGCAGCGTCTCGTCCACTCCGGCGGTCGACGGTCGGTATCTCTACTTCAACGACATGTCGGGCTTCCTCACGAAACTGGACCGCTTCACCGGGAAGCCGGTCTGGAGAAAGAACTATGTGAGCGATCTCTCGGCGCCGGGTTTCGTCGTCAAGGAATCGCGCAATACGCCTTACGTCAAAGGAGACCTGCTCATCGTCGGCAGCAACATGGGGCTGACCGATCGCCTTTGCCGGTTGACCGGCGGAACGCCGAGCGCGCTGGGTTGCGCTTCGGGAGACGGCGCCATCGTTCTCGCGATCGACAAGCACAGCGGCCAGGTCGTCTGGAGAGCCAAAGCCGAGACACATCCTTCATCGAAGGTCACCGGATCGATCAGCGGCCACGGCGACAAGATCTTCGTGCCGGTCGGCAACTGGGAGGAAGACTGGGCCCGGGCCTATCCGAACATCTTCGTCGAGCCGATCGACCCGACCTCGCATTATCCGTGCTGCTCCGCGCGCGGCAGCCTCGTGGCGATGGATGTCAATACCGGGAAGATTCTCTGGAAGCGGTATACCAACATCGGCAACGACCCCGATCACGAGTTGTCGCCGACGCTGAGAGCGCTGCTGGGACCGAAGGGATCCTTCGGCACTTCGACCTACGGCCACAATCCGACCGTCGATGTGGCGAGGCGCCAGGTCTATATCGCCATGGCGCAGACGACCACGGCGCCGCAAGTGGCGCAGGACTGCGAGCAGGCCCGGCGCAGCAGCGGCGATCCCAACGCGAACATTCCGGGTTTGCCCGCGGGCGTGACGTGCAACAACCTCAACGAGAAGCTGCACATCTACGCGAACGCGATGATCGCGGTCGACATGGATACCGGGCGCGTCAACTGGGCCTATTGGGCTCATAAGTACGACGCCTGGAATCACGCGTGCGGCGCGCCGGACCTATATGGCTGGTCGACGGTGGTTCCCGCGCTCTTTCCGGTGCCTCTTGCGAACGGAATAGCCAATTGCACGCAGACTCCGATCGGGCCGGACATGGGATTCGGCCAGCAACCGAAGCTCGTGAAAAACGTCAAGCTCGCCCATGGGAAGCGCGGCGACGTCGTAGTCGGCGGCAACAAGGACGGCAGACTCTTCGGGCTCGATCCGGCGACGGGAAGAAAAATCTGGGAGAGCGACGTCGATCCCGGCGGCGTTTACGGCGGATTGCAGTTCGGGCTTGCCACCGACGATGGCAAAGTCTTCTTTGGCACGACCAATTCGCGGAACAATGGCAGGGACAGCAGAACGCGTTACGTCCCGGTCACGGATTTCCTCGACATCAACGGCTTCACGGCGCTCGGCCTGAAGACCGGGCCGTTCGTGAAGCGCGATGCGGCGCTGCCGTCCGAGTACCCGTCTCCGTCGAATATAGATTTACCGTTCCCGGGCCCAAATCTGATTTACGGGATCAGCGACTACCCGACTGCCTTCCCGGACCCGGACGGCATCGGTGGGCCGCCGAGTTTCATGAAAGGTCCCGCCAGCGGCCCGGTCGAGCTGTGGACACTGGTGAATCCGCCCTCCGATGTGAGCGCCGATGGCGTCAGTGTGTTCAACGATCACGGCAGGCTCCGGACCATCAACGGCATGGTGAGCGCCGTGGATGCCGGCACGGGAAAGATCCTGTGGCAGCGGCCCGCGTACGATGGCATCAAGGGCAGTATCGGCACCGGCCAGGCCTTCGGCACGCTCACCGTCGGCAATGGCGTCGTGTTCATCGGCTACCAGGACGGCAAGGGAACCATGGTCGCCCTGGATGCCGTGTCCGGGAAGAAGCTCTTCGAGTTCCATAACCAGATCAAGCTCGCCGACGGCTCCGTGAAGCAGTCGGGCGCTATCGAAGGCGGACCCCAAGTCGTTGGCAACATGGTCTACTGGGGTGTCGGCGCCGAGAGCGGAGGCTTGTTTACGAATAGGGACGGGGTCAACGTGAACGCGGGAAGCCGCGTGTTCGGATTCGAATTGAAGCATGATCACGACGAAGGGTCTGAAGATCGCGACGAAAGGTCTGAATGACTCGCGCGACCGCCGAACTTAGATGAACGGGTGCGGCCTGGCGAATCCGCCGACACGGACCGGATAGCAATATTGGTTGAATGATCGCGCTGGGACTGCCTCCCTGGAACCACTTGCGGGCGAGGAACCGTAGAATAGCGCGATGGTGAACAAGATCGCGGAGGGCCCCGAGGCCGCCCTCGCCGACGTGCGCGACGGCGCGACCGTCCTCGTGAGCGGCTTCGGCGGCGCGGGCGTTCCCGAGGAGCTCGTCGACGCGCTCATCGAGCAGGGCGCGCGCGAGCTGACCATCGTCAACAACAACGCCGGCAACGGCGAGGTCGGCATCGCCGCGCTTTTCAAGGCCGGCCGCGTACGCAAGCTCATCTGCTCGTACCCGCGCCAGGTCGATTCGCACCATTTCCAGGCGGCGTACCGCGCGGGCAGGGTCGAGCTCGAGATCGTCCCGCAGGGAACGCTGTCGGAGCGCCTGCGCGCCGCCGGCGCGGGCATCGGGGCGTTCTACACGCCCACCGGCTTCGGCACCGACCTCGCCAAAGGGAAGGAGACGCGCATCATCGACGGCAAGGGCCACGTGCTCGAGGTCCCACTTCACGGCGACTTCGCCCTGGTGAAGGCGGAGCGCGGCGACCGCTGGGGCAACCTCGTCTACAGGAAGAGCGCGCGCAACTACGGGCCGACCATGGCGACCGCGGCGAAAGTCACCGTCGCGCAGGTATTCGAGACGGTGGAGCTAGGGAAGCTCGATCCGGAATGCATCGTGACCCCCGGCATCTTCGTCACACGAGTGGTGAAAGTCCCACGCCAGGCGCGCAAGATTCCAGCGGGCGGCGTCACGCAGGGCATATCGGGGCGGGCAGCGGCGTGAGCACCACGCGGCTCACGCGGGAGGAGATCGCGAAGCGCATCGCGCTCGATATTCCCGAGGGCGCGTACGTCAACCTCGGGATCGGCATGCCGACGCTGGTCGGCAACCACCTGCCGAAGGAGCGCGAGATCTTCCTGCACAGCGAGAACGGCATCCTCGGCATGGGCCCGGCGCCCGCGAAAGGCGAGGAGGACCCCGACCTCATCAACGCCGGCAAGGAGCCGGTTACGCTCCTCACCGGCGGCGTTTTCTTCCACCACACGGATTCCTTTGCGATGATGCGCGGCGGCCACCTCGACATCGCCGTCCTCGGCGCGTTCCAGGTGTCCGTCTCGGGCGACCTCGCCAACTGGCACAGCGGAGGCGACGCGATCCCGGCGGTCGGCGGCGCGATGGACCTCGCGGTCGGGGCGAAAAGCGTGTGGGTGATGATGGAGCATCTTACGAAGGAAGGCGCCTCGAAGATCGTCCCGAAATGCAGCTACCCGCTCACCGGGATCGGCGTAGTGAAGCGCGTCTATACCGACCTCGCGGTGATCGACGTCACGCCGCGCGGGCTCGTCGCGGGCCGGTTGGTGCAGGGACTTTCGTTCGACGAGCTGCAGCGGGTCACGGGGGTCCCCCTGGTGCAATCCGGCAAGAGAGCGGCAGCCTAGAACGGAATAGCCGTCGTCCGCGGTGTGTTCGCCGATCTGCAGGTCCAAATAACGCAGTCAAACCACCAAGGAGGACGAATGGGCTTTTCCAGAATGGCGGTGGCAGTAGCGGTGGTGGCGGGCATGAGCGTTCCGGCGCTCGCCGAGCAGGCGGACATGACTTTCTTCGTGACTAGCGCCGGCTCGGGCAAGGGGGGCGATCTCGGCGGCCTCGAAGGCGCCGACGCGCACTGCGCGGCGCTCGCCAAGTCAGCCGGCGCCAAGGC
>Ga0187774_10000178_pt1 | contig 21107 bp, 17 predicted proteins | sample 0216_BV02_MP05_2_FD_133152 | JGI IMG/M metagenome (GOLD analysis project Ga0187774, IMG submission 133152) | Tropical peat soil microbial communities from peatlands in Department of Meta, Colombia - 0216_BV02_MP05_20_MG | ecosystem: Environmental > Terrestrial > Soil > Wetlands > Peat | place... | reverse complement strand
TGAATCTCATGTGTCCGACCGCCGACGCGTCCCCGCACCGACTCGCGGGGGATCCGTTCATGCGAAGACCGGGGCAGCATGCCGTACTCGGCCGAGATCCAGCCCTTGTTTTTGCCCCGAAGAAACAGGGGCACGGATTCTTCGACGGTGACCGCGCAGATCACCTTGGTGTCGCCCATCTCGATCAAAACCGATCCTTCAACATTTTTCAGGTAGGATCGCGTGATCTTGAGGGGGCGCAATTCGTCCCAGCGCCGTCCGTCCGTCCGAGGTCGCGGGTGGGGCATGTTGCTCCCTTCTCCGTGAAAAAGTGGGGAGATTATAGCCCAAACCGTCGAGAAATAGCAATCGGCCGTCGGAGAGGAAACCGCGCTGATCTTGGAGATCAGGCCTTGATGAGTGTAAGTTTCAGGTGGGCCTTGACATCGTGATAAACCTGGATCGGGACGCTAAAACTGCCGACCTCTTTCAAGGGACTCTCGAGCTGAATCTTTCGCTTGTCGATCTCGATGCCTTCTTTGGATAATGCTTCCGCAATGTCTTTATTCGTCACAGAACCGAACAGTTTCCCTTCATCGCCCACCTGGACGGAGATCGTGATCGATATCCCGTTGATCTTCTCGGCCAGGGTCTCAAACTCCTTTTTTAACTTTCGGGCCTTGTCGCCGATCAAACGCTTCTCGTGTTCCATAACCTTGACGTTTTTAGTTGTCGCCTCGACCGCCTTCTTTTTCGGAATTAAAAAATTCCGGGCGTAGCCGTCCGAAACATTGACCAGATCGCCCATTCGGCCCAACGTGTCGACATCCTCCCGTAAAATCACTTTCATCGTCCACTCCTAATAGTTGCTTATATATCCATATCCTGTTTGCACAATAGGGGAGGTCAGTATAGTCAAAATGGCAGGGGCTGTCAACTGGGCGGATCTTCTCCAGGCGGCCCTATTTACGTTTCAAATCCCAGTCGTAATACCAGGTGAGGTAGTATTGGACTTTATTCGACTGCTCGCCCGCGGCCGGAAAACGCTCCCAGACGTAGTCCATTCCCAGATGGAAGGGGGACCGTTGGAACTCCAGGCCCGTCGCGCCACTGTAGGCGTTATAAAAATCCTTGTTCTCGCTCCGAAACCGGTACCGAAACTCCGCGAAGGTGTTGAAGGTGATCGCCCCCGGCAGCTTGACCCAGTCGATCCCCTGGTTGATGTAGCCCATTGCGCCGGTGCCCACCAGGCTGTTCACATCGTGGCTTAACCAACCCCACGTCGATCCCGGAAAACCCAAAACCTTCCGCGACCCGCGGTTGAGGTCCCAGTCATAGTACCACCCGAGATAGTATTGGAGATTATTCGACTGATCCCCCTCAACCGGAAACCGCTCCCAGACATAATCCATTCCCAGCCGGAAAGGCGATCGCTTGAATTCAATCCCCGTCGCGCCACTATAGGCGTTATAAAAATCCTTGTTCTCGCTCCGAAACCGGTACCGAAACTCGGCAAAGGTGTTGAAGGTGATCGCCCCTGGCAGCTTGACCCAGTCGATCCCCTGGTTCATGTAGCCCATCGCGCCGGTGCCCACCAGGCTGTCCACATCGTGGCTCACCGAACCCCAGGTCGAACCGGGCAGGCCCAGATATTCCAACGCAAGCGCTGCTGGGCTGAAATACAGGCCGACGGCAAAGAAGATTCCTCCAAGGAATAACCACCGGATCATCGGTTACGTTCCTCCTGTCTGTGGGACAACACTTGATGGAAGTGCGATCCATTTCTTTTCTTTGTCGTAAAGAAAATAGTCCGCGCCTTTTTTGAATATCCGGATTCCCTGGTTTTCGGCCAAAAAATCGGTTGCGGGCAGATGGGCGATTCGGTCGTCGGATTCCAATCCGTCCGACTCGAACGGGCTTCGCTCCACAAAGGAGGCCAGCAGGTACGAAAGCGCGAGATAGCTGGTCGGTTTGGAAACGACGTCTTGAGGACGATCTTCACGACTGGGATTTCTCCCGATGAGTTTGATCCCGACCGGCACCTGGGTAATCTGCTTAAACGGGATATCTCGCAGGCCCGCGATCTGAAGCGCGTTGCCCCGCAGCGCCAAACCGTGTTCCGGAACGAAAATGATCACGGCCTTCCGGCCGGACGACGCCACAAGATCGAAAAACCGCGCGACGTCCCCTAAAAGTTTCTGAGTCGCTTCTCTGTAGTGAGCCGTGCGGTCCCGCCTCCACCATTCTTTCTCTTCGACCCAATGAGCCCCGTCATGCAAGCTGATTGTGTTGTAGTAAACCGCCGCAGCGGGGGATGGGGATTTCTGTCGAAGGGCCCACCACTTTGCGAGCACGTCGTAGTCATCGTAGATGGCCGATCCATCAAAGTCGTAGGCTTGGATCGAAAGATCGGTCGGCAGCAACGGCGTATCCAGATGTCCCAAGGCCTTCACTTGGTCTGCAAAATGACCATAGACCCCGTCATGATTCAAGGTAAAGAAGGTCTCAAAGCCTTGATCGCGAAGCGATTCAACCAGGTAGCAGTCCCGCGGCGTCTCGCGGTAGAGGGCGTCATGACCGGACTGGCCGCAGTTGGCCCTTAGAAGCCGGATGGCAGAGGGGTTGCTGTACGTCGTGACGGAGTTAAAATCGGTGAAAAGGACATCGAATGTCTTGAAAAAGGGATCGGCTTCCATGCCCACCCCTCTCAAATCATCCCAGGCCAGCGAACAGACATGTAAAATAATAATGTCGAAATCCGGGGTGTTCGTTTTTGATTTTTCAAAGTGAACGACTCGGGACGATTCGGATCGGTAGAAGGCCCGAACCTCGCCCTCCATTCCACCCGGATGTTGTCCAAACTCGCGGAGTGATGCGATCAAGAGTAAAACCAAGACGACCGGCGTTAATCGAATATGATTACGCACTAAAATACCCACGGCCAGAACCGCAACCAACCCGGCGACTTCCCAGAGATTGACGAACTCCAAAAGAAATCGGTAGACATATTCCTTGGACGGCATCCCGCCTCCCTCGACAAAGCTCACGGCAACCCAGAGCGGTGGAAGCCAGGAATCATGCCAAAGAAGCAATACACCCAAAATCCCGCCGAAGAAATGTTTGACGACGGTGAGTGACCGGTAAGACTTCAGTTGCGCCGGAACGGAAATGATCAAAAAAAGGATGAAGAGAAGATTCAGCATGAAATCGAGCCGAAGATAGCCTCGAAAATATAGGTACAGTTTGGCTAAGAAATAAAAGCTCCACGCTCCCATGTAACGACCGGAACCTCCTTGACTTCAGGCCAGGGATGACAGTTCGAGATCCTGACGTTCGAGAAACCGGATACCGTAAATCGCTTCCTGTCCTTTCGCCTTGATGCGGCGGACAATTTCTCCCCGGGCGCTGAAAACCACCCGATCCTCGTGATACAACAGGATCGTCACTTCTTTCGCGAGGGTTTCCTCGGTCTTTAGGAGCACCAGGAGACCGGTGTTGCTGATATCTTCCGTGGTCCCTTTGATAACGCGTTCTCCAATCACCAGTTCGCACGTCATACGCTTTTTAATCCGGGAGGAATGTCGCCGAAGGATCTTTTCCTTGACAAAGGCCCGAACCGACGAGGTCACCAGATAGGCAAACGACGCCCATGTGGCGGCGGTGGACTGATGGGCCTCGGCCCAACCGCTCGGTGAACTGTACATCTGGCGGATTAGACTCTGATGCTGCGAATCACTGATGTTTAAAAACCGTACCCCGACGCCGGACCCGCCGGACGGCGACGAATCGTTTCGGATCACCTCCCCCTTGATTTCGGTGATCTCGCCGAAGTCGCTGGCCAGCCGAACCTGAACCACCGGCGGAAGAAGCACGGGGCGATCCAGAACCATCGATAGGCCGCTCTCGCTCAGGTCGGTTGTTTTTCCAACCAGGCTTCGACCTCCGAACTTCAGCTCGCACTCGATCTTCCGGAACAGGCGAGGCGACGTCCTTTTCTGAGGACGCTCGCGGGCCACGATGATCGCGGCCATCAGGATGACCAGATTATAGACGGTCCAAACGACGCTTAACAAGGTGGCATCGAAATTGCCGGTGCGATTCCACAACTGATATCCCCCCGCGCCGAGCCCGACCGATAGAATGGCGAAAAGCAGGATGTGGGGCATCACATACGACCAGGCCAACTGGGCCTTTTCAAACCGCATCATCTTGGGCGTCACGTGAAACTTGGTCCTGGTCGGTGTAAACACGGTTTCCAGAGAGGTCCAGCTGATAAAAAAGCACATCACGGTTTCATAGACATCCGACCAGAAGGGGTTGCGAAACCTCTTGCTGACGACGTTAAAGGCCATGAACGATGTTAGATAGTAGGGCAAAAAATAATTCAGAAGAACGGGAAATGGCGCCACTAACGGAGGGTAATTCAGAAGAAGGTAGGAAAGCGGGGCCGTCAGATAAACCAGACGGGGCCAGCCGTGAAAAAAATAAAAGAGCGAACCGAAATAATGGATCCGCTGCATCACGGTCAGTCCGGGTTTCCAAAGCGGATTGTCCATCAGGAAAACCTGGACCCCTCCTCGAGTCCACCGTTGCCTCTGTTTCAGATAGCTCTCATAGCTCTCGGGAGCCAATCCCGCGGCCAGAATCTTGTTCACATAGACGGACCGGTATCCCTTCGCGTGCAGGACCATGCTGGTATGGAGATCTTCGGTGAGGGTCACCACCTGGAACCCGCCGATGGTTTGGAGGGCGGAGCGGCGGAATATCCCTCCGCTGCCGGCGAAGAAGCTGGAGTTGAAGCCGTCACGCCCGGGTTGTATGACGTAGAAGAACAGGTCCTGTTCATTGACAATCTCCCGTTCCAGTCGAAGATTCCGCTGAAACGTGTCCGGATTATAGAAGTAGTGCGGGGTCTGCACGAAGGCAACCTTCGGATCCTTGAAGAAACCGACCGTCTCTTTGAGAAAGGTTCGGACCGGGACGTGATCACAATCCAGAACCATCACGAACTCCCCGGAGGACTGGGTCAGGGCATGATTGAGGTTCCCGGCCTTGGCATGTTCGTGGGTGGCGCGACGGATGTACTGGCAGCCTAAACGCTCCGCGAGGCGTTTGACCTCTTCACGATTCCCATCATCGAGGGCATAAACCTTTTTAAGACCGTCCGGATAGTCGATGGCCATGCATCCGACAAGGGTTTGATACAGGATATCCAGCGACTCATTGTAAATCGTGACAAAGATATCCACCGTCGGCATTTGGGATTCAGTCGGCGGGCTCGCGGAACGGTCGGTCGGCTTGGCCACCTGAATAAAAAACAAGAGGACCGCGAGGATACCATAAACCTCGGCAATATAGACGATCAGACTGATGCTCGTCGCCCAGGAATCCTCTGTGTTTAACGTGTAGGCGGCCCGCCAGTAGAGGTAGCGTAATCCCAGAAAAACACAGAGCGCGGCGAGGGCCCATTTGGCCTGAAACAGGCGGAATCCCTTCTTGGTTAGAAGTACGGCCAGCGCGATCAACAGAATCGACAGGCCATAATCCTCCCAGGACCCTACAAACGGCTTCGAGTCCAGATCGACCGGTTCCGTTGACTGAGACTCCGCCGTTGACGGCCCCTCAGCCGGGGCGGTCAAAGAGCCGACATCGGTTGAAGCACCGGGTGAAGGATCGGTGGAGGCTTTGGAAAGATTAAAAATTCCGGTAAGCGATAGGATAATAATTAGGGAAAAAAGAGAGGTTTTTAGCAAGGATATTCTGATCTTCAAACGCTTCATTATAATTTAAATATACCATATAAAAATCCTTCTTTTGACATTTCATTCAACAGGATATCGATGATTGACACTCCTGGGGTTCTCTGTTACGATACGGGATCTCAAACGGGAAGCCATGAATTCATCTCTGCCTCTTTTCTGCATGCCGAAGTGGTGGAACGGTAGACACGCTACGTTCAGGGCGTAGTGGGGGTGACCCCGTGGGGGTTCAAATCCCCCCTTCGGCACCAATTATATCGGGGACCGCTCAATTCCCCTTATCCTTTCGGTCGGATGGTCAACGCGGTCCAGTGGACGCCCCCGTCCACGGTTTTAAAAAGGCCACCCTGGGTTCCTGCGTACAAGACGTTCGGATCCTTCGGGTGCATGACCAGCGCGCGGACGCTGAGATTGACCAGTCCGTTGTTAAGGGTTGCCCAATGCTCGCCTCCATCGGTTGATTTGTAAACCCCGCCCTGGGTCCCCGCAAACAGGGTCGTACTCATCGTGGGATGGATGAGGATCACCGCAATGAATCGTTCACCGATCCCTTCCCGAATCTTTGTCCAGCTTGCGGCGCCATCAATCGTCTTGAAGGCCCCTCGAGTCGTTCCGGCGTAGAGCGTTGTCGTCTTCAAAGGGTCCATCGCCAGAGAATTGACCCCCAATGAAAGCGCGGATCCGGGTTCTATGCGCATGAGACCGTTGTTCGATTCGCGCCAATTCATTCCCCCGTTGACGCTTTTGTAAACCCCGCCGCTCGTGCCGGCATATAAAATATTCGTATCGGTAGGATCCAAGGCTGCCGATACAACGTAGACGCTGTCCATCCCCTTGCTGGACATCTCGTCCCACATCATCCCTCCGTTGATGGTTTTAAAGAACCCGACCGTTGTCGCGGCCAGGATGGTCTCGGGATCCCGAGGAAGAAAGATAAAAGCATTGACCACGGTTACATGCTCTTTAAGCCCCGCGTTGATGATCGACCACCGGTTCCCGCCATCCACACTACGATAGACGGCGTCCCCGAGGGTCCCTGCATAAATGGTCGAGGTATTGGTCGGATGGATGGCCAAGGACAAAATCCGGGCGTTGCTCAAACCTTCCGTGACCGGCACCCAAGTGGCCCCATCATCGCGGGATTTATAAACTGAATCATTGGTGGCAATGAATAATATGGCCGGCTGTTCTGGATTGATGACGATGGCCGTGACCACGTTGCTTTTTCCGATGCAACCCAGAAACAGGACCCCTGCCAAAGATAGTACGACGAGGGCGCGGAGCCAATTCTGGAAGGCTTGATGGCGATACGCAACCATAGATTGCGAGCCACTATAGTGGATTCAAGCGGGTGAGTCAAGGCGGGCCGATCGGTCTCCTCTTGACTTTTCCAGACAATCTGGTAATCTAATCAATGCGGATTCATCGAAAGAGCCGATCGGTATTTAAAACCGGCATCTAACCCGATTGAGGAGCAGTTTTCTGCATGATGAATTTTGGTCGACGGTGGCTGAGCGCCTTGACCTTCATCGGGATGACCCTGGGGGCCACGCTGTGGATTAACCCGGTCGGTTGGAGTCAAGAAACACCTTCCACCACAACGAGCGAACCGGCACCGGCCGATCAAAACACCACGGCGGAGACGCCGACGCCCACCGAAGAAACTTCGGCGCCGCAGGAAGAAGCCCCTCCCTCACAACCCGGAACCGTGACCGTTCCCGAAACCACGACCACCCCTGAAGCTACGACCGGTCCGAGAAAATATACGATAAAGCCGGGAGACACCCTGTGGGGCATTACGAATGCCTTTTTTCAAGACTCCTTCCTATGGCCGAAGGTTTGGAAACATAACCAATACATCTTGAACCCGGACCTGATCTATCCCGGAAACGTGATAGATCTGCCCGGTGGCGAAGCGGCCCAGCTCGAGACTCGTGTTGAAACCGCGCGACCCGTGACCGCACCTCCCCCGAGGGTGGTTGAAGAGGCGGCGCCTTCCCCGGAACGGGAAAAGCCCGTAGAGATCGCCCCCCCGGAACAACCCGTTCCCGCCGCGAAGCCGATCAATATGAAACTCCTCGCAGCCAGCGGGTATATCTTGACCGGTCAGAGTCCAGCGGGGGTTGTGGTCGGCAGCCGGGATGGCCGCGAGTTGAACGGGCAGGGTGATCCGGCTTATTTGCTTCCAATGGAAGGGGCTCAGCCCCGAGTGGGCGACCGATATACTGTTTACCGTTCGGTTCACAAGGTATACCATCCCGTAACGGGCCAATATTTGGGTGACCTCATCCGGATCTTGGGCCAAACAGAGATTACGGGCGCAGACCCGAACGAGAAAACCGTAACATCCAAGGTGATCACTTCTTACGACGCCATCCTCCCGGGCGATTATGTTATGTCTCCGCCGGCCCCGGAGGATTCGGTCGACCAAACCACTCCTCCGCCCCCGAGTGGACCACTCGAAGGTTACATTGTTGAAGTCAAAGAAAATAAAGTCGACCAAGCCCTGTTGGACGTGGTCTATCTGGATAGAGGCCGGCAGGACGGGGTTCGTTCCGGTGACCGTTTCACGATCGTCCGCGCGGGCGAGAAGACGTCATATTTCTCCCCCGGGAGGGGTGTACCACTTCCCCGACGAATTATCGGGGAGCTCCAGGTCCTTTCGGTCCAGGATGCCACCGCAACCGCAAAGGTCGTCAATAGCACGGAGGTCATCTATAAAGGTGACCATTTTGAAACGCCTCCCGCTCCTTAATTCTTCCATTCGCCGGCTCAAGAACATTGCTGTTGACTACCCTCAAACCCTTGTGGTAAATTAAAAGCCTCGTTTTCTCATAAGTTACGATGGCATAGATCAAAGCCATCCACACGATCCGGCGTGTAGGGGAGGGTCACCGAGGAGAGAAGGTATGAAACTTAACGGCGCTCAAATCTTTGTCGAGTCATTGAAAAAAGAAGGGGTGAAGGTCATTTTTGGACTGCCCGGGGGCGTAGTTTTGAAGATTTTTGACGTATTATACGATTACAAGGACCCCGAAGTCATTCTGGTTCGACATGAACAGGGCGCAATGCATATGGCGGAAGGATATGCAAAGGCCACCGGAAAACCCGGTGTGGTGCTTGTGACCTCCGGCCCGGGCATGACGAACACCGTCACCGGACTCGCGGACGCCTACATGGACTCCGTTCCCCTCGTGGTGTTTACCGGACAGGTCTCGACCAGTCTGATCGGCAACGATGCCTTTCAAGAGGCCGATAACGTCGGGATCAGCCGTCCGTGCACCAAGTACAACTACCTGGTAAAGGACGTGAACGACCTCGCCCAGACCATTAAAGAGGCCTTTTACATTGCGACCACGGGACGTCCCGGTCCGGTTTTGGTGGATATACCCAAGGACGTCTCGATGAATCAAACCGAATTCAACTACCCGGAGAAAGTGTATATCCGCGGCTACAATCCGACCTACGAGGGACACAAGTGGCAAATTAAACAGGCGGCCGACGCCCTCTTGAAGGCGAAGCGGCCCATCATTTATGTCGGAGGAGGGACGGTCTTCTCGAACGCCTTTGAAGAACTGCGGGAGTTTGCCGAACTGACCCAGATCCCGGTCGACATGACCCTGATGGCGCTCGGCAGTTTTCCGGGAACCCACCCCCTTTCTCTGGGAATGCTCGGAATGCACGGCAGCTACACCTCCAACATGGCCATTCATCATTCGGACCTGATCATCGCCGTCGGTTCCCGGTTTGACGATCGGGTGACGGGCAAGGTGTCTGAATTTGCGCCGCACGCGAAAATCATCCATATCGACATCGATCCGACCTCGATTCAAAAAATCATGAATGTCGATATTCCGATCGTGGGCGACGTGAAATGCGTGCTCAAGGAACTCAACCAGCACCTCCGGGCCTCGGTGGACGGCCGCCGCAAGGAAGAACTCACGCCGTGGTGGAACCAGATCGAGGAATGGAAGAAAAAACATCCGTTGACGTACCAGCAGAACAAGGACCAGAAGATCAAGCCTCCCTACCTAATCGACCGGTTGTACGAGCTGACCAAGGATAAAAACCCGATCGTGTCGACGGATGTCGGCCAACACCAGATGTGGGCGGCACAGTACTTTAAACTGGACCATCCTCGGACCTGGCTCACCTCGGGCGGTTTGGGCACGATGGGATTCGGTTTTCCGGCCGCCATCGGGGCGCAACGGGCCTTTCCCGGCCGGTTGGTCCTGAGCATCGTCGGCGACGGGAGTTTCCAGATGAATCTCCAGGAGCTCGCCACGGCGATGGACTATCATCTTCCGGTCAAGGTGGCGATCGTCAACAACGGCTATCACGGCATGGTCCGTCAATGGCAGGATCTGTTCTACAACAGCCGCTATTCCTCCAGCGTCCTGGGCCAGCATCCGGATTACGTGAAACTGGCCGATGCCTACGGAGCGGTCGGTCTCCGGGCGACGAAACCGGGGGAAGTGGACGGCGTGATCAAGGAGGCCTTAAAGATCGACAAGCCGGTCCTGATCGATTTTCAGGTCGACCCTTACGAAAATTGCTATCCCATGATCCCGGCCGGCGGAGCGAACAACGAAATGATCCTGGAAGATCCGCCGGAACTTCAGAAGAAGGACAAGACCGATACGAAAAAGACCAGTAACGGTGAAAAAGAAGGGGTCCTGACGGCTTAAGTTAACCTTCGAAACCGGAGCACAGATGGAACATATTATCTCGGTCACGGTCGAAAACAAGTTCGGGGCGCTGTCTCGCGTGGCCGGTTTATTCAGCGGACGGGGCTTTAACATCGACAGTCTGTCCGTGGGGCCCACGATCGACCCCACCGTATCCATGATGACACTGGTCACCCGGGGAGACGACCGGATCGTGGAGCAGATCATCAAACAGCTGAACAAGCTGATCGATGTGATCAAGGTGGTCGACCTGACCGAGGGCGCCTTCGTGGCCCGTGAAACGGTCCTGATCAAGATCAGCGCCAAGGGGGAAGACCGCGCCGAGGCCCTGCGGATTACGGATATCTTTCGGGCCCGCGTTATCGATTCCACGCCGACTACCTACACGATCGAGATCACGGGCGACACCAACAAGATCGAGGCGATCATTAATTTGCTAAAGCCCCTCGGGATCAAGGATCTGGTCCGGACCGGCCGGATCGCGATCGCACGGGAGGAGATCAAGGCCGCGGTCCAGGACAAATCTCAAGACAAGAAACGGTACGGAACCTGATCAAAAACAGCGCCTCTAAAAAGCAAAAGGGTAAAAAAATGAAGATTTATTATGACAAGGATGCCGATATAAAACGTCTGAAGGGAAAGACGGTCGCCATCATCGGCTACGGAAGCCAGGGCCATGCGCATGCCAATAACCTGAAGGATAACGGTCTTTCAGTCATTCTTGGACTGCGGGAAGGACGTTCCTGGCAAAAGGCGGAGCGGGCCGGATTCAAGGTGATGTCCCCCGCCCAGGCGGCGAAATTATCCGATATCGTCATGATCCTCACGCCGGATGAACTCCAGGCGGATCTGTACCAGAACGACCTGGAACCGAACCTCCGACAAGGCGCCTATCTGGCCTTCGCGCACGGTTTTAATATCCATTTTGGCCAGGTGATACCCCGGCCGGACCTGAATGTTTTCATGGTCGCGCCCAAAGGCCCCGGCCATTTGGTACGGTCCGAGTTCAGCAAGGGCAGCGGGGTGCCGATGCTCCTGGCTATTCATCAAGATCCTTCCAAGGATACTCAAAAAGTGGGGCTGGCCTATGCCAAGGCGATCGGCGGCACACGGGCGGGTGTGATCGAGACCAATTTTCGCGAGGAGTGTGAAACCGACCTTTTCGGTGAGCAGGTGGTGCTCTGCGGCGGATTGACCTCGCTCATCACGGCCGGCTACGAAACGTTGATCGAGGCCGGCTATTCTCCCGAAATGGCCTACTTTGAATGCCTCCACGAGGTTAAACTGATCGTGGACCTCATTTACGAAGGTGGAATCTCGAACATGCGTTACTCCATAAGCAACACGGCCAAATTCGGCGACGTCACCCGGGGCCCCCGCATCATCACGGATGAAACCCGTCAAGAGATGAAACGCATCCTGGGAGAAATTCAGAGCGGGCGATTTGCCAAGGAATGGATCCTGGAAAACAAGGCCGGCCGGCCGGTCTTCAACGCGCTGCTTAAAAAAGGCGCGGCCCACCCGATCGAAGACGTGGGGAGCAAGCTGAGGGCGATGATGCCCTGGTTAAAAAAAGAACGGCTCGTGGACAAGGACAAAAATTAAGACGGAGGACCCCCACCGTATCGTGGCCCAAGAACCGTCACCGGTACTTCGTGAACGGCGGCCGTTTCTGATCGGCGTGACCGTTCTGACTGTGGCCGTGGCGCTTCTGAAGGTCGTCTGGCTGACCGTCCCGATGGTCGCCCTGGCCCTTCTGGTTTTCTGGTTTTTCAGGGACCCCAACCGAACGATCCCCACCGGCGAAGGTTTGATTGTTTCCCCCGCAGATGGTAAGATTATAGGGTTGTCTGAGGCCAAAGAGGAAAGGTTCCTGCGGGACCGGGCGATCAAGGTCAGCATCTTTTTAAACCTGTTCGATGTTCATGTGAACCGGATCCCCTGCGCTGGCCGGATTAGAGCGATCCGGTACCAGCCCGGGACCTTCCTGGCCGCGAACAAGGATCTGGCTTCGACACAGAACGAGCAGAACGCCATCCTCCTGGAAACCGTCTCGGGGGCGAAGGTGGTTTTTGTCCAGGTTGCGGGGCTGGTGGCGCGACGGATCGTTTGCTGGGTGAAGGAGGGCGAAGAGGTAGCCCTGGGTAGCCGGTTCGGGATGATCCGATTCGGTTCCCGAACGGACCTGTTCCTGCCCCCGGGAACGGAGCTCAACGTCCGACTCGGACAGAAAGTCAAGGGCGGTTCAAGCATCATAGGAGTCTTAAAATGAAAGATTTTCGACGCGGCATCTATTTGGTTCCAAATCTGTTGACGACCGGAAACCTCTTCAGCGGGTTTTATTCCGTCATCTCGGTCTTTAATGCCGACTACCTTCGGGCCGCACTGGCCATCCTCGTGGCGATGGCGTTTGACATCCTGGACGGCAAATCGGCCCGCCTGACAAAAACGACCAGCCGATTCGGCGTGGAATACGATTCCCTGGCCGATCTTGTGTCCTTCGGCATCGCCCCCGGTCTGTTGATCTATTCCTGGGCCTTGAGCACCTACGGACGCATGGGTTGGGTCGCGGCCTTTCTTTTCGTGGTCTGTGGAGCGCTGCGACTGGCGCGGTTCAACGTCCAGGTCGGGACCTCCGAGAGCAAGCATTTTCTCGGGCTTCCGATTCCGGCCGCGGCGGGCGTGATCGCCTCGCTGGTGGTGCTGGACCACCATATTCTTCGGATGGGAACCGAGATCAAGCCGTTTCTAATCCTGGGACTCATCTACACGCTGGCCTTCCTGATGGTCAGCACGTTCCGTTATCGGAGCTTCAAGGATTTTCACTTGAGGGGCCGCAAACCCTTTCACGTCCTGGTCTCGGCTGTACTGGTCCTAATTATTCTTGCGGCCGAACCGCAAATTTTATTGTTCGTCCTGTTTGCGGGGTATGCGCTGTCCGGGGTGATCGAGCGGCCAACCTCCGCGTTGATCCGAAAAATGTTCAAGCAGCCGGCCCATCCCCGCCACCCCTCCTCGGTTCCGCCGGCAGGCCATTCCCCAGGGACTTGACAGCTCCAAAGGCTTCCTGTCATAATGATTTGCATTGAATGGCTGTGAAGAGGAGTAGTAGGCCCGCGTCTAACGGGGCCGAACTCGCCTCGGAGCCGCGTCGCTGAACGAAAAGTAATCGGCGCCGCCTCGCCCGCGTGAAAGGCTGAATGAAGGGGAACGCAGGATAAGTCGCTTTTGACTTATTACTGTTTTCCTAAAACGGGGTGGTACCACGGAGCAGTAGCCTTCGTCCCTGCGTCGCACCGAATCCGGTGCGGTAGAGACGAAGGCTTTTTTATTTATAGTAGGCATCAATTCAGCGAGGAAGCGAGCGAGAGGGGAAATTCAGGAGGACAACATGACACGAATGATACAGATCTTCGACACGACGCTGCGCGACGGCGAGCAGTCGCCCGGCGCAAGCATGAACGTGGAAGAAAAGGTGATGATCGCCAAGCAGTTGGCCCGCCTCCATGTGGACATCATCGAGGCCGGCTTCGCCTTCAGCTCACCCGGAGATTTCGAAGCCGTAAAACGGATCGCCCATGAAGTGGAGGGGCCCGTGATCGCCAGCCTCGCCCGGGCCAAACCGGAGGACGTGGACAGCGCATGGGAAGCGCTCAAGGGGGCGCCGAAGGTAAGGATCCACACGTTTATCTCGACCTCCGACATCCATCTCAAGCATCAATTCCGGCTCACCCGCGATCAGGCGCTCAAGCGCGCCGTCGAAATGGTCGAGCGGGCGCGCGGTTATGTCGAGGACGTGGAGTTCTCGCCGATGGACGCAACCCGTTCGGATGAAATCTATCTGTGCGAGGTCCTGGAAGCGGTCATCGCGGCCGGCGCGCGGACGGTCAATGTCGCCGACACGGTCGGCTACGCCATCCCGCATGAGTTCGGATCGCTCATCCGGAGGATTCGAGAGCGCGTGCGCAATATCAGTCAGGCCGTCATCTCGGTTCATTGCCACAACGACCTGGGCCTGTCCACCGCCAATTCGCTCGCGGCCATATCGGAAGGGGCCGGCCAGGTCGAATGCACAATCAATGGAATCGGGGAGCGGGCCGGAAACGCCTCGCTGGAAGAGGTCGTGATGACCTTGCGGACGCGCCGCCATCTCTTCGGGGCCGACACACGGATCCATACCGAGGAAATCACCAAGACCAGCCGCCTGGTCAGCAAGATCACTGGAATGATGGTTCAACCGAACAAGGCGGTCGTGGGGGCCAACGCCTTCGCGCACGAATCGGGCATTCATCAGGACGGACTACTCAAGGAGAAAATGACCTACGAGATCATGACGCCGGCCTCGGTCGGCCTCGGCCAGAGCCACCTCGTCCTGGGGAAGCATTCCGGCCGTCACGCGCTTAAGAAACGGCTGGAGGAGTTGGGGTATCAGTTGACCGAGGAGGAGCTGAACGCCGCCTTCGAGCGGATGAAGCGTCTTGCCGATCAGAAAAAAGAGATCTTCGATGAAGACATCGAGACGATCGTGAGCGAAGAGCTGTCCAAGATTCCCGAGGCGTATGTCCTTCGGAGGATCTATGTCGAGAGCGGGAGCGAGGTGACGCCCACCGCCACGGTCGAGCTGGCGGTGAACGGCCAGTCGATCCAGAACGTCGCCAAGGGGGACGGCCCGGTAGATGCGGCCTATAAAACGATCGCGGCCATCACACAGACGAAGAGCCGGCTCCTTTCCTACGTCGTGGCGGCCATCACCGGCGGCACGGATGCGTTGGGTGAAGTGACGGTGCGCCTCGAAGAGGACGGCAAGAACGTGATGGGCTACGGCGCGGACACCGACATCATCGTCGCCTCGGCCAAGGCGTACTTGAACGCGTTGAACAAGCTCGCCTACTGGAAAACAAAAAAAGGCCAACCCGGCGGCAAGGTCGGCTTGATTTAGCCCAGCCGCGGCTTCCGATACATTCGATCTGCATCATTTCTCCTTCCATCGGGCGGCGACCGGGTGCGGATTGGTCATTGATTCCGGCATGAAATTCTCCTTCATGGATTCGTAGGATGATTGATTCTATAATAAGAATATGGGACATGGAGGCGAAAGTACAACCGCGAAGAAAAACATCCTGTTGACCGGGCGCCCGCGTGTGGGGAAATCCACGCTGGTGCGACGCGTCATCGAACGGCTTCGGGAGTTGGGCTATGAAAAGATGGGGGGTTTCTACACCCTCGAGGTGGCTCAAGGGGGAAACCGAATCGGCTTTGATATTCATACGCTGGATGGCCGGATCGGTCGGCTTGCGCGAGCGGGTTTTGAGAGCCGCTTTCGGCTCGGGAAGTACGGCATCGATATGGAGCAGTTCGAGTCGGTGGCGGTCCCGGCGCTGGAGGAAGCGATCCGGCTTGGGAGCCTGGTCGTGATTGACGAGATCGGCTTTATGGAGCTTAAATCCCGCCGATTCCGTGAACGGGTCGAGGAGGCCCTCTCGTCTCCGGTGCCGGTGCTTGCCGCGATCATGCGCAACCGTTTCGACTTTCCGGACGCGATCAAAGCCCGTGAGGATGCCTTGCTGATCACCGTGACGGCCGAAAACAGGGACCGTCTCGTCGATGAGCTCGTGGAACGAATCCGGGAATGGATGGGGTGAAAAATGGGCCCGCGGGTCGAATGTTACGCCGGATACCGGGGCGAGGAAACGCCACGCGCCTTCTATCTCGGAGACCGCCGTGTCGTTGTGGCCGGGGTGCTTGACCGCTGGCTCGATCCGGACCATCGAAACTTTAAGGTTCGGGGCGATGACGGCGGTCTTTACATCCTGCAGCACAATGTGGAAAAAGACCGGTGGGAGATCGCTCTTGGGAAGGAAAAGTAACCCAACGCGTGTTGTGGGTCTGGATCTGGCCGGAAATCCAAACCGGAACACCGGAATCTGCCTGCTCGAGGGGATGACCGTGGCCGCAAGCGCAACGGTCTACTCCGACGATGAAATACTGGCCTTCGTCGACGCCACGCGGCCGGATATCGTCGCGATCGACGCTCCGCTGAGCCTTCCGCCCGGCCGAAAATCGATCGAGGACCGTACGGGGGAACACTTCCGGCCCTGCGACCGCGAACTCCTCAGGCGCGGCATCCGTTTCTTTCCGATCACCCTCGGGCCGATGCGGTCGCTGACGACGCGCGGCATCCGATTAAAAAAGCGGCTGGTGCGGCGCGGCTGCGAGGTGATCGAGATCTATCCCGGCGCGGCACAGGACCTCTGGAAGATCGCACGGAAGCAGAAGGGGCTCCCGAGATTGCGACGCGGGTTGGAAAAGCTTGGGCTGATCGGCCTGACCAAAACGATGAACGGCGATGAGCTCGACGCCGTGACCGGGGCCTTGGTGGGGCGACTGTATTTAAAAGGCCGTGCGGAATTGCTTGGAACCTTCCGGGAGGGGGCCATCATCATTCCGAAGCCGATTCAATCCCGATCCGTCCGATAAAGGTTGCGCGCGGCAGGCCCGGATTCCCGTGCAGGACCCGGTGACATTGACTTTAAGGAAAGCGTGGCACAAAATATCCGAAACCATCCGTTTATGGAATGAATATGAAACGCGCATTCGGTTCAGGATTTGAATATCCACGTCTCCTCCTGATCACTCCGCCTTTCACCCAGCTGAACACCCCTTATCCGGCGACGGCTTATCTCTCCGGCTTTCTCCAAACAAACGGAGTTCCGGTTTTTCAAGCCGATCTCTCGATTGAGACCTTTCTCGCCCTTTTTTCCCGGCAGGGGCTGAGTCGTCTCTTTTCGGCCATCCGGGATCAGAACGAAAATACATCGATCCCCGGCGAGATCGTTCGGTGGGCGCGGATGATGGAGGAGCGTTATATCGACACGATCGATCCGACGATCCGGTACCTCCAAGGGGCCGACCCTTCGCTTGCGACACAGATCTGCGGGCGGCGATTTCTGCCGGAAGGCCCCCGCTTCGCGAATTTGGAACAGTACGATTGGGCCTTCGGAAGTCTCGGCCTGGCGGATCGGGCAAAGCACCTCGCCTCACTCTATATAGACGACCTGACCGATCTGATACAGGCGACGGTCGACCCCCGCTTCGGCCTCAGCCGGTACGCCGAGCGTCTTGCGACCTCGGCCGTCTCGTTCGACCCGCTCCTGGCGGCGCTTGGGGCTCCGCAGGGGCTGATCGACCGGATGTTGGAAGAGGCGCTGGATCGATCGCTAAAAGAAATCACCCCCGATCTGGTGGGAATCACCGTTCCCTTCCCCGGGAATCTCTACGGCGCGCTCCGCGCGGCGGCGTTTATCCGTCGGCGAAATTCTCGAATAAAAATCATCCTCGGCGGCGGCTACGTCAACACCGAGTTGAGGGACTTGGCCGAGCCGCGGCTCTTCGACTACGTCGACTACGTCACACTCGATGCGGGCGAAGTCCCCCTCCTCGCAATTATCGATGCGGTCCGATCGTCCGACCCGAAGGCGCCCCTCTGCCGGACCTTCGTCCGGCGCGACGGCCGGGTCATCTATCAGAACACGACGCCGGAGCAGATCGTTCCCTCTGCCGGGACCGGGACGCCGACCTATCGCGGCTTGCCGCTAAAGCGTTACGTCTCGATCGTCGAGATGTTGAACCCGATGCATCGCCTCTGGTCGGACGGCCGATGGAACAAATTGACCGTGGCCCACGGCTGTTACTGGAAAAAATGCGCCTTCTGCGACGTGGGGCTCGATTACATCCAACGCTACGAGCCGGCTCCGGCGACCCTCCTGGCCGACCGGATCGAAGCCCTGGTCGAAGAAACGGGAGAGACCGGATTTCATTTTGTCGACGAGGCGGCGCCCCCATCCCGCCTTGCCGATCTGGCGTTGGAGCTCCTCGACCGGGGACGGGTCATCTCCTGGTGGGGAAATATTCGGTTCGAAGAGAGCTTCACCCCCGACTTCTGCCGGCTGCTGGCCGCGTCCGGCTGTATCGCCGTGACCGGCGGAATGGAGGTGGCCTCCGACCGTCTCCTGGCGCTCATGGAAAAGGGGATCGATGTCGCGCAAGTCGCACGGGTCGCCAGCGCCTTCGCCCAAGCCGGGATCATGGTCCATGCCTATCTGATGTACGGCTTCCCGACCGAGACCGTACGGGAAACGGTCGAGAGCCTGGAGCGGGTCCGCCAACTCTTTGAGGCCGGAATTCTCCATTCGGCCTTCTGGCATCGGTTCACCGCGACCCGCCACAGCCCGGTCGGCCTTCACCCCGGCGCGTTCGGAATCAAGATCACCGGCCCCGCGCGCGGGCCCTTCGCCAATAACGACCTGACCCATATCGATCCCGCCGGCTGTGATCCGGAGCGGTTCGGGCCCGGGCTCGCGAAGGCGATTTACAATTACATGCACGGGACCGGAATGGAAGCCGATGTCCGAAGCTTCTTCGATTTTAAACTGCCCAAGCCGAAGGTTCCGAAGGATTTCATCCGGGCCGCGCTTCGCACTCCTTCATTTTCCCGTGACGATCCGGAGCGAAGGGTGATTTGGTTGGGAGGGGCCCCGTCGGTCCTGCCGCTCAGTTCCGGCAAGGTCTCTCTCCTTCTTCCCGGAAATGAGGAGACCTGCGCGATTGAGACCGACGCGTCCCTGACTGATTGGCTTCAATCGCTCATCCGGGATTCCAGGCCGCGGGGGCGAAAGGGCGCCGCTTATCCTCGGCTGGCCGAAGCGGCGGAACGTTACCCCGCATCGGCGAAAAAATCGTATGAGGCATTCACCAAAAGCAAAGACTGGAAGGCCGTTCGCGCGGCCGGATTGCTTCTGATTTGATTTCTTTGACTCGCGCGCGGGCATTGTCACCGGCCCATTTAAATTGATATAATACTTTTTCAGTCCTCAATCCATCATGGAGCTCTTATGAAACGAAGTTTTACGATTGCAGTATTGCCGGGGGATGGGATCGGGAAAGAGATCGTGCCGGAAGCGGTGAAAGTCCTGGAGGCGATCGGCCGGCTGCACGGACTGGCGTTCAGTTTTAACGAGGCCGTCGTCGGCGGCGGTGCGATCGATCTTCACGGCCGGCCGCTGCCGGACGAGACGCTGGCCGCGGCAAAAGAGGCGGACGCGGTTCTGCTGGGGGCCGTCGGTGGACCAAACTGGGACGGACTGGATTCGTCCATTCGGCCCGAGAAGGCCCTGCTGGGTTTGCGGGAGCAACTCGGACTTTACGCGAATCTGCGTCCGGCAAAACTTTTTCCACAGTTGATCGACGCTTCGACGCTCAAACGCAAGGTGATCGAGGGGACCGACCTTCTGGTCGTCCGGGAGCTGACCGGCGGGATCTATTTCGGGGAACCGCGGGGCGTCAAACCTTACCGAAACGAAGAGCGGGGCATCAACACCGAGGTCTACACGACGAAGGAGATCGCGCGGATCGCCAAAGTGGCCTTCGAGGCCGCACGCAAACGCCGTCGGAAGGTCACCTCGGTCGACAAGGCCAACGTCCTGGAATCCTCGGCGCTCTGGCGCAAGGTCGTGATCGACGTCCACAAGGATTATCCGGACATCGAACTGTCGCACCAGTACGTGGACAACTGCGCGATGCAGTTGATCCGGAATCCGAAACAGTTCGACGTGATCGTGACGACCAACCTGTTCGGGGATATCTTGAGCGACGAGGCCGCGATGCTGACCGGCTCGATCGGGATGCTTCCCTCGGCCAGCCTCGGCGGCCGGACCGCGATGTACGAACCGATTCACGGAAGTGCGCCGGACATCGCCGGGCAGAACAAGGCCAACCCGCTCGCCACGATTCTGTCGGCCGCGATGATGCTCAAATATTCTTTTGATCAGGAAAAGGCCGCGGATGAGATCGAACAAGCCGTGCTCGGCGTTTTGGATCAAGGTTACCGCACCGGCGACATCGCATCGCCCGGCACCAACCTCGTCGGCACGAAAGAGATGGGCGAGCTTGTGGCCAAGCAATTGATGAAAGCATAGTGCATTGAATATAGGCCCAGGTGCCACTGTTCAGTGTTGGCCCGAGCAGCGAGGGCCTACCTGAACAGTGGCACTTAGGTTCGCAATACGGGTTGTCGTGGAAGCGTAGTCATATTATGCTAAAGAAAAAGGACCAATACGTGGTCGCCGTCGTCGGGGCGACGGGGGCCGTCGGTCAGGAAATGGTCGAGGTCCTCGAGGAACGGAAACTTCCCGTGAAGGAACTCCGTCTCTTCGCCTCGGAGCGTACGGCCGGCGAGACATTGACCTTCCAGGATCGGAGCCTGACGGTCAAACTCTTGACGAAGGATGCCTTCAACGGCGTGGATATCGCGCTGTTCTCGGCCGGAGAAGAGGTCAGCCGGGAATATGCCCCGATTGCGGTTTCGGCCGGCGCGGTCGTCATCGACAATTCCGCCGAGTGGCGAATGAAATCGGACGTGCCGCTGGTCGTCCCGGAGGTGAATCCCGAGGCGGCGCTTCGGCATCACGGCATCATCGCCAATCCCAACTGCTCGACGATCCAGATGCTGGTGCCGTTGTGGCCCCTGCACAAAAAATCCAGGATCCGCCGGATCTTTGTCGCCACCTACCAGTCAGTGTCCGGCTATGGAAAGGACGCGATCGAGGAACTGCAGCTGGAGCACGAGTATCTTGCCATGGGCGTGAACATCGAGAAATTCCCGGAAAGCATTTTTCCACACGCG
>Ga0187774_10000175_pt1 | contig 21241 bp, 21 predicted proteins | sample 0216_BV02_MP05_2_FD_133152 | JGI IMG/M metagenome (GOLD analysis project Ga0187774, IMG submission 133152) | Tropical peat soil microbial communities from peatlands in Department of Meta, Colombia - 0216_BV02_MP05_20_MG | ecosystem: Environmental > Terrestrial > Soil > Wetlands > Peat | place... | reverse complement strand
TTCTTGTTTTAGGGGTTGGCTTGGCCTTAACTCGCACTTTTCATGCCTTGTCGCCGCGTAGCTCCTTCCGGCACCCGGGAAACGGGGGGCCCGAACCACGCCCACATGGGTTCTTCTTAAGGGGAGCTGGTTCCGGTAGCGGCTTCTTCTTGCGCAACGAGGGGAGGAACGCCCTCTAGCCACCGCCTCCTTCTCACCACCCGTTCCCAGTTCATCGGGCAGCTCCGTCGAACAGCAAACGGTGCCTCCTAAATCCCTAGGACCGCTGTCCCCCTTCGTGCCGAAAGACGGCACCCTCCTTGACAAATTGTGCCCTGCCGGGTCATATCGCATTGGTGGCGCACTCGTCTGTTGAACCTCTCACTGGTCGGGGACGCGGAGGTGGTTCGTCATGAGCGGCCGGACGAGAACGCAGAAAGAGCCCGCGACGCTCATCCACGAATCCCACCAACACCCACGTAGGTCAAAGTCTCGTTCATCTGCTCTCACCAAGAAGAAGCAAACAAGGGCCAGGTTGGAGGAAGCAACCGAGGAGGCCTTGCGAACAAACGAACGCCAGTTCCGGGCACTCTTCGAAAACATCCCTGGCATTGCCTTCGTAATCGACAGCGACGGCAAGATTGTCAGCACCAATGAGGTCTGCAGCCAAACCTCGCGAGGCGAGCATGGGACCCGTGGTGCGGGAGACCCAGGCATCCCTAAAGCAACCAGGGAGCTTTGGCGGCGAATGGGGTACCAGGTTATTGGCTCGGGTCATCCAGCCTGGTACACGGAGGTCGTGTTGATGGATAAGGGAGAGAGGCGGTACTTTGAAACTAGACTGAATCCGATCAAGAAGCGCGGAGCGGCCACAATGGCTATCGGCGTGATCAATGATGTCACGGAATCCCGCCGGGCTTCGGAAGAGCTCAGCAAGAGAGAGGAAGAACTGTCAAGACGGTCGCGCCATTTGGACGAGGCTAACGCAGCCCTCAGGGTCGTGCTAGAGCAGCGGGAAGGGGACAAGCGGGAACTGGGTGAGAGGATCATGGCCAATGTCAAAGAGCTTGTCGTCCCTTATCTCGAAAAGTTGCAGCGAGGCCATTTGGATCCACAGCAAGCGGCGCTAATCAGCATAGCCTTGGCAAACATTAGAGAAATCCTTTCTCCTTTTGCCGCCACGCTCTCCTCTCGATTCTTGAATCTGACTCCGACGCAGATAAAGGTCGCTGCTCTCATCAAAGACGGCCGGACCACCAAGGAAATTGCCAGCCTGTTGCACCTTTCCGAGAACACCATCGTCTCACACCGCTTCCACATTCGGAGCAAGCTCGGACTGAGAAATAAAACCATGAATCTTCGATCCTATCTCCGCTCCCTTCAAGGTGACGAGGTTCGCTCCCAGTAGTTCTCACTGGCACTGCGGCTCTTGCATGGGGCCAAGAGAGAAGATCCACTCACAAAATAGTCACCCGGATTCATCGCGCCCGGCTCCTGCGGATGTCTGACGGGGAAGTGCTTTCTCTCGCGGTGCTCCCTTGTCTTCCGTATTCCGTCAAGTTTGGCCCGATTCGTGAATGGCATCAAAGTCTTTCCAGAGTTTCCGGGGAGGGACAATGCCCTGGAGACTTGACGGGAGAGCCCCCCGTCCTTTGCCCAGGACTTAGGCTATGGGTGCCAACCAACGCCTCTACCCAAGAGTGAAGGTGAGATGGCCGGTAAGCATTGTCACCAAGGACAATGCCATCCGCGGGATGGCCAGAAACATCAGTGTGAACGGTGCCTACATTTACTACTACAAGCCTCATCTCGATGCCCTGCCGCTTCGTCCCAAGGAACGGGTCGGGTTGGTCATCAGAGTTCCCGGTCGCGTGCCGCTCCTCGTCAGCGCAGAGGTGGCCTGGTCCGATATCCTCAATTCAGACGAGGAGCAAACACTCCTCGGGGTAGGGTTACGCTTTCTCGACCTCTTCTACGACGACCGCGAGTTCCTCCACAAGACCATGGCCGAGCGGTTGGCAAGGAAGTAAGATGCCCATCCCGGCCACCTCCCCTTTTGCAGCTCTCCGATAGCCTGTCTTTCCGGCGCCTGTGATCTCGTCTCAGCCTGCGCCACGTGACAAGGCCAGCGCGAGCTCTGATCTGAGCAAACTCGTTCCCCAGCCATCTCCGGAAAGCCGCTTCACGACGACGGAGACGGGCCTTCCCAAGACCCATCGCGACTGCAATGGCCCCGATATGCGCCTTTTGTCGACCTGTCCCGGAGACCGTTCGGGGAGAGCTTCGCCTCCCCGGAATAGCCACTTATCGGGAGCCTCCTCTTGCGGCGAGGGACACGAGCTGGTTTGCCGTACGGTCCAAACCTGTGGCATCTGAGACAAGTTTTCCGTATCATGGGGACGAAGTGTTATCGCTCCCCGGCTGTGCTCGTTGGCGGGAATGGAGGAGAGCCCCACGGAGAAAGGACATTCCTATGCCCCAAGATCTCAAGGCACGCTTGAAGAGAGGCGAGACGCTCGTCGGCACCCTGGTAACGTTCCCTTCGCCCGAGGTTGCCGAGTTGATGGCTCTTGCTGGCTTTGACTATGTGTGGATCGAGATGGAGCATGCACCGACAGACTTTGTCCAGGCCCAGTTGATGATCCAAGCCATAGGCGGCCGCTGTCCTTCTCTGGTGCGGATCGTAGAGAACAGGGAGGCGTGGATCAAGAAGGCCCTCGACACAGGCTGCAGCGGCATTGTCGTTCCCCTCGTCATGTCTGCGGCGGAGGCGAGAACTGCCGTGGACTGCTGCCTCTACGCGCCTGCAGGGAGGCGAAGTGTGGGGATGTCGAGGGCTCATGGCTACGGGATGTCGTTCCAGGACTACGTGAAGAGGGCAAACGACCAGATCGTCATTGTCATCCAGATTGAGCACCGTGCGGCTGTGGAGAACATGGAGTCCATTCTCGCGGTACCCGGCATTGACGCCGTCGTTATCGGGCCCTATGATCTCTCCGCCAGCTTCGGCGTGCCGGGCGAGCTAGCGCACCCGGAGGTGCAGCAGGCCATAGGAGCGGTGAAACATCACTGCGACACTGCGGGAATCCCCGCCGGCATCTTCGCCGATGACAGCCGTGCCGCCAAACGGTACCTCAACGAGGGCTTCAGACTCATCGCCCTCGGCCTCGATGCCGTCTACCTTTGGAGAGCCGCCAAGGCTGCCCTCGATGAGATCAAATAAAAAAGCCGCCTTGCGAGCGGCTTGAAGCCTCATGGTGCCGAAGGGGGGACTCGAACCCCCACGGGTCTCCCCACCACCCCCTCAAGATGGCGTGTCTACCAAATTCCACCACTTCGGCGTGTGGATTACTGCTTCGCGCCCTCCTTCTCAGCACCGGTAGCCGCCTTGGCCGGCTCCGAGGTCGGCCCCTCCTGGGCCGCCGGCGCCGGGGCTGTGGCTGCCGGTCTTACGCCCTTCATTACCGAGTCGGCGCCGCCCCGTCGGGACTGATAAGCCAGCGTGAGCGAGGTGAGCATGAAGATGACAGCGACGGCCGTCGTGAGCTTGTTAAAGAAGGTGCTTCCTCCAGTGGAGCCGAAGAGAGTTTGGGAGGACCCACCGAACAGGGCGCCGATGTCTGCTCCCCTGCCCTTCTGCAGGAGAACAATCACGATGAGGGCGACACAAACCAAAATATGAAAGATAACAAGAAGCGTTTGCATTGACGTTTCTGTCCCGTGGGTTGATCTGCGCTCTTCCCAAAAAAGTTGTTGATAATACCTCAGTTACGCCCGAAATTCAACAATACGAATAAACGAGGCCGCCTTAAGACTCGCCCCTCCCACCAGCACGCCGTCAATGTCAGGCATTGCCATAAGCGCATCCACGTTGTCCGACTTGACGCTGCCACCATATAGTATCCGTACCTGGTTTGCAACCGTTTTATCGAAGCGTCCGGCGAGCCTTTCCCGGATGAAGGCATGGCCTCCCTGTGCTTGTTTGGTTGTGGCCGTTTGCCCCGTGCCGATGGCCCAGACCGGCTCGTACGCAACCACGATCCGGTCCGCAGCTGGCGCCCCCAGCCCGCTTAGTGCCCCACCCAGTTGTCCGGCGAGGACATCCATAGTCCTTCCCCCCTGGCGCTCCTCAAGGGTCTCGCCCACGCAGAGGATGGGCGTTAGGCCGTGGGAAAGGAGGGCGGCAACCTTCCGGTTGATCTCCTGATCGGTCTCCCTGAAGTGCTGGCGGCGCTCCGAGTGCCCCACGATGACATAGTGACAACCCACGTCTTTGAGCATGGGCGGCGAAATCTCTCCCGTGTATGCTCCCTGGTTTTCCCAATGGCAGTTCTGGGCTGCCAGCTTTATCGGACTCCCCAAGAGCGCTTTCGCCACGGCACTGAGAGCCGTGAAGGTTGGGGCCACCACCACCTCCCGGTCATCCAACCGGGTGATCCCTTTCTTGAGATCTTCCACAAGGGCCACGGCTTCGGCCACGGAGTAGTACATTTTCCAGTTTCCGGCCATAAGCGACTTCCGAGCACTCATGTTCGCATCCTCCCCCTTGCTCAATTAAGGCATTCCGAATTGAGGGATTTGCCTATCAGGGGGAATCCCTGGATCCCCCAATTCCTCAATCTGTTATTATCCGTGCGCTTCGAGTTTCGACTTTCCCGGGCTGGCGGGCGAGACGCTGCTCGTGCTTTTCGCAAGCAGGAGCTTGGTCCTACAAGGCGGGTGCCTCGAAGCGAACTAGCCCCCACACGTTTCCAGGGCCTTCACTCCCGGCAGGATCCGCCCTTCGAGCAACTCCAGGAAGGCGCCGCCTCCGGTGGAGATGTAGGAGAACTCCTCCGCTTTTCCGGCCATGTGCACCGCCCGATCCGTGTCACCGCCACCCACCACACTCACTGCAGAGCTCCTGGCAACGCTTTCGGCCATGGCCATGGTTCCGCCCTCGAACCCGGGGACCTCGAAGGCGCCGAGAGGCCCGTTCCAGACAATGGTGCGCGCCCCCTTGAGCGCCTCGGCAAACTGCCTCCGGGTCTCCGGGCCCACATCGAAGGCAAGCCAGCCGGGAGGCACCTGGTCTCTGGGCACCACTCTCGTAGGCACGCCTGCCTCCAGTCGCTCTGCGATCACGAAATCCACCGGCAAGTATACCTGAACGCTCCGACCGCGGGCGGCGTCCAAGACCTCCATCGCCTCCTTGAGGAGACCCTCCTCCACAAGGGAGGCCCCCAGATCCAATCCCATACCTTTGAGAAAGGTATTGGCCATGGCGCCGCCAATGATCATCCGGTCTACCCGAGAGGCGAACTGCTTGAGGATCGGAAGCTTGGTGGAGACCTTGACGCCGCCCAGTACCGCCACTAGGGGCCGCTCGGGGGACTCCATGATGCGATGGAAGTAGTCGAGCTCCTGTTTCATGAGAAACCCTGCACCGCAGGTGGACACATAGCGGGTGATCCCGTCCACGGAGGCATGAGCCCGATGGCTGGCCGCGAAGGCGTCGTTCACGTACACGTCTGCCGTGGCCGCCAGGGCCCGTGCAAACCCGGGGTCATTCTTCTCCTCCTCAGGGTGGAACCGGAGGTTCTCTAGCATGAGCACCTCACCGGGCCGCAGTTTCTCCGCTATCCTTTCTACGCCGGGGCCGATGCAGTCGGGAGCTAGCCCTACAGGGCGGCCCAGCAATCTCTCCAGAACGCCTGCTGCCGGTGCCAGGCTCATGGAGGCCACGGGCTTTCCCTTAGGCCGACCCAGGTGAGAGGCGACCACGGCCCGGCCTCCCTGCTCGAGGATGTACCGGAGCGTAGGGAGGACCGCCCGAATGCGGTGATCTTCTGCCACCTCGCCGGTCTCGGTCAGGGGTACGTTGAAATCCACCCGCACGAACACCTTCTTGCCTGAAAGGGCGATCTCATCGACACAGCGTATCTTCATCGCCTGTTCCTTTCTCACCGGTTACGCCTCACGCCAGCGGGCGTCAAGGTGCATTTCAAGGACGAGCGCGGGCTCCCTGTGCTCAGGGTAGTAGCCCGGTCGCTCACGAACGGCCTGGAAACCAAGCCTCTCGTAGAGCGCCCACGCCGCCTGGTTTGACCGCCTCACCTCCAGCACCGCCACATTGGCTCCCGCCTCGTAGCCGCGCTGCAGGGCATACCGCACGAGGCGAATCCCGATGCCGCGACGCCTCCAAGCCAGGTGAACGGCCACATTGACGATCTGGATCTCGTTCGCCACCAGCCAGAAGCAGATGTAACCTACCACTGGCCCGGCCTTGTCCTCGGACAGGCTCCGCGCCAAACAGAAGCGGCCATGGGGCTTTTCCAGCTCCGCCTCAAAGGCGACACGGCTCCATGGGGCCACGAAGCTCACCCGCTCGATGGCGAGCACTTCCGACAAATCCGAGGCCTGCACCGGCTCAATGCGCACATCCGCATGGTAACGACAGTTATCCGTCACGAGTGGGCCGATCCGTTACGCGTTCTCCAAAGGAGCTCTCACGAGCGGGAAACCGTGAAGGTCTCCTTCGGCGGCGGGCGGACAAAAGGATGGACGCAGGTACCGGCGCCCTCTTACTACTTCGCGTTCTTGCTGAGAATCTCGCTTGCGAGGGAGATACTCCGCCGACCATAGTTCTTGATGAATTGGGCGAGTTCGTCCACCTTCACTTTTTCCCGCCCCCTCGCCAATTTGATGAGCATGGGCAGGTTCACACCAGTAACCACCTCGATGCCCTTCTGGTTGAGGAAGCTCAAGCTCAGATTGGACGGAGTGCCACCGAACATGTCGGTGAGAACGATGACGCCGTCGCCCAAATTCACCTCCCCGATCGCCTTGGTAAGCTGGCGGCGCAGGTCCTCAACGGGGAGCTCGGGATCAATCGAGAGGCCCACACAGTTCTCGATCTTGCCGACTATGAGCTCCGCCGTGGCAATGAGCTCGGCCGCTAGGCCCCGGTGTGTCACCACCAACAATCCGATCATGGCCTTGTCTCCTCAAGAACGCGTGCAATACGGTCGTTTTCGGGCCTGTAGATCCAAGATGGGGCAAAGGTAACACGCAACCTTCCCTGCTTCCAGATAGAGAGAAAACGAGCGCAGACAACGCGGCCGGTTCCGCGGCGTCCCGCCGCTCCTCACGGCTATCCTGCCTCCATATCCCGATGACTCACCTGCACGAGGTATCCCTGCTCCCCCAGGCGCGCCGTAAGCTGGTCGGCGATCACCACCGAACGATGTCTCCCGCCCGTGCACCCGACGGCGACGGTGAGGTAGCTTTTTCCCTCCTCCCGGTAGCGCGGCAGCAAATCCGTCAATAACGTCGAAAACTTGTCGAGGAAGATGCGAGACTGCTCGTGCTTGAGGACGAACCGGATCACCTCCTCCTGCCGCCCGTCGAGGTCCCTAAGCCTTTCAATGAAGAAGGGGTTGGGCAGAAACCTCACATCCATGACGATGTCCGCCTCAGGGGGAACGCCGTACTTGAAGCCGAAAGAAAGCACCATAAGGTGCAGGGCGTCCGACCCCGGGGAGATGGCGTAGATCCGCGAGACCATCCGTTTGAGGTCGTGGACGTTGGCATTGGAAGTATCCACGACACGGGTTGCCATCAGTTTGAGATCGCTGAGCATCCCGCGCTCAGCCTTGATGCCGTCGCGGACGCTCCCCATCCCGGCGAGTGGGTGTTTCCGGCGGGTCTGGCTGAACCGCCGCTGAAGCACGTCATCGGTCGCTTCCAGGAAGAGGATCTCCAGGTGAGTTCCTCGTTTCCTCAGCGCGCTGAATATCTTCGGATAGCTCTCCAGGAACCGGCGTTCGCGGATATCCATCCCCAGCGCGATCTGCCAGAGATCCTGCGAGGATTCCTCCCTGAGCTTGAGAAAGTCCGGAAGCAGAAGGACAGGGAGGTTGTCCACGCAAAAGTAACCGAGATCCTCAAAGGCCTTGATGGCCGTGCTCTTCCCGGACCCTGAGAGCCCGGTAACGATCACAATGCGGAGCCTGCTCCGTTCAACGGCACCCCGGGTTCCCGCCAGCGGCGCTTTTCCATGCTTCGCGTTTCCCTGCTTCCGCTCCTTCACGCCACCTTCTCCGCGTTCGGCCTTCCAGCCCTATCTGCTATCTCGCTCCCTTTTCGAACCCGGACTGCCAGCTCCACGAGGTTCACCAGATTCGGACTCCGCACCTGCGACAGGGGCAAATAAGGAATGGCAACTCCCATGAGATGGACAACCTCCCCCCTCGTCTCGAGAGGATTCGCGTACTGCGTAGCGCCCGGCTCGAGCAAGTCCACCGCTAGTCCAATGGGGCCTTCCGCCGCCACCGCCCGGGCTCCATACAGCGAGGCGACTTCAATGAGGCCGAGCCCGTAGACGGCCATATGGTGCGGTCCGGCAGCGAGCGGCCTCCCCCAGACCGTGCCCGGCTCCGGGCAGAACAGAGCCACGGCGTCGTCGGCCACCAGGGCGTGACCCCGCCGGATGAACTCCAGAGTCGCGTCGGTCTTGCCGCTTCCGCTCGGACCGAGGAGGAGCACGCCGAAACCCCGCACGAGGACCATGACACCGTGGAGCGAAACCTGAGTATCCACGCGGGCGAAAAGCGTCTGACCAAGAACTGGCTCGACCGCCACCTGGGGCTGACCCGTGCCGAGGAGCACCAACCCCAACCCGAGGCACCGTTCCCGGAGGTCGTCCGTCTTGGACGGGCCCCCGAAGACGACGATCGCCGAAGGCGAGTGGCGGAGCAATCGCTCGCGCAATTCGGGGAAATCACAGAGCTCTTGAACCTCGCCGGGGGACAGGGCAAAGACAAGATTCCTCGACGGCACCTGGTGCCGCGCCCCCCGAAGCGAATCGAGTCGGTGCAAGTGCGGTGAGAGAATGAGATCATCGAGGGCACCCGGCGCTGGCTCAGACAACAGATCCAGATCTCCGGCCTCCATGAGGTCTTTCATGTAAAGAGGCAACGGTGACTCCTCCCTCTACCAGACCAAGATCTACAAGCTCGGCACAGGAATCACGTGCGGCCCACGGCACAGCCGCGCCTTGTCCGCAGGGCAACACGATGGGCCACAACGCGAGCGGTATGACACTCCTCGGGGGGGAGAGCACCACAAGGCGAGGTTGGCAAGACGGTGGGTCAGAACTCCTTATCCTCTTCGTGGATCATGTGGAAAATCTCGTCCGTGTTCGGGGCGTCCATGAGTTTCTTCCGAAACTGGGCGCTCTTCAACAGCCGCGATATCTTGGCCAGCGCCCGCAAGTGAACACCCGCAGAGTTCTCCGGCGCCACCAGCAGGAAGAAAAGGTGAGAAGGCCTGCCGTCCATGGAATCGAAATCGATTCCCTCTACACTGCGCCCGAAGGACAGGATGAGTTCATCGAGATCTCGCAGTTTCCCGTGGGGAATGGCGATCCCGTCACCTATTCCTGTGCTGCCCAGCCTCTCCCGCTCCAGCAAGACCTCCACCAGGGCCTCTTTGTTTAGACTCCCCTTGTAATTGAGCAAAGCCCCGGTGAGTTCCTCAAGAACCTCTCTCTTGCTGTGAGAGCGAAGGTTCGCAATAATACAGTCGCGATGGAGGATTTCCAGTATCTTCATGGTCCTCCCGGGGTCCCCTACGGCTTGTATCCACAACCGGATCCCCGGTTCTCTCCCTGCTCGGTCAGAATTCGTGAGCGCGGCCGCGCGCGCCACGGCCGTCGTGGTCAAGCATTATATATAGTAGACGCCAAAGATCAAGCCTCTCTCCGAGCCGGCTGTTGAAAGCCCCATAAGCCGGCCAGCCCGCCTAAGGCGGGCAAGCACAAGCATATCGGCTATCAGGCGATAGAGCCGCTCACCGAGGTTGTTCACTATTTGCGATCCCCTCACCAGCCTCCATCTACCATAGAAAACGCCCCTTCGTCCACCGGGACGAAGGGGCCACCCCGATTTGCCTCCGTCAAATCCGCTCAACTCAGCTCACCGGCTCGATCAGCCCGTAGTGTCCGTCCTTTCGCCGGTAAAGAACATTGATGCTCTTGGTCTTGCTGTTGGTGAAGACTAGGAATTCGCTCTTCGCGAGCTCCAGTTGCATCACCGCCTCATCCACATCCATGGGCTTGGCATAGACCTGTTCGGTCTTGATCACCTGCGGGGTCTCCTCCTCAAACCCTGCTTCCTCCAGACTGCTCGTCTTCATCTGCCCGCGGGCACCGCCCTCGCCCTTCCGCTGTCTGAGTTTCCGCCGCTGCCTCTTGATCTGGGACTCAAGCTTGTCAACCACCATGTCGATGGCTGAGTACAAATCTCCGGTCTCCTCGGCGCCGTTGATGACGAGACCGTTGGCATTGATGGTCACCTCGGCAAGATGCCGGAACTTTTCCACCGACAGCACCACATGCGCCTCGATGGGGTCTTCGACATATCTCTTCATACGATGGAGTTTTTCCGTAGCATAGTCTCGCAACGTGTCCGAGGCCTCAACTTTCCGAAAGGTAACCGAAACCTGCATCTGTTCCCTCCCCGCCTGGCATGTTCGCACCCAGGCTTCCCGACTGAGATCAACAACAGAATTGCTTGCCGGAGCACCCCCCGGCCGCACCGTGCCCTCGCTACGGCAAGAGGGCAGCCCCCCGCGCTGCGGGGCTCCTGGTCCTTCTCAACTTAGGTCATTTTCGGTTCACGAGGTTCGCATGGGGTCAAGGAGAGCGCCGGAGGCTCGCACCAGAGCGCCTTGATTCGCGGCCTTCGACCTTCTGCGGTCTCACATCTTGCCTTCGCGGCGTCTTTTCCGTTTCACCGTTCCCCAGACCGGCTGTTTGCGCAGGTTGGATGGCAGGATCCCGAGCAACTCTCTATATTTCGCCACAGTCCGGCGGGCTATGTCGATGTTTTCCTCCCGCAACTTCTCCACAATGGTCTTATCGCTGTAAGGCTTGTGCGCCGACTCGCTCTGGATGATCTGCCGGATCCGCTCCTTGACGCTCTCCGAGGCCACCGCACCGCCATCCAGACTGCTGATGGAGGAATTGAAAAAGTACTTGAGCTCAAACACGCCCTGGGGCGTATGCATGTACTTGTTGGTAGTGACTCGGCTGATCGTGGATTCGTGCATACTCAGGTCTTCCGCCACGTCGCGAAGCACCAGGGGCCGCAAGCACGCGATCCCCTTCTCGAAAAATTCACGCTGGAACTTGACGATGCTCTCCGCCACCCGATAGATCGTCCGCTGCCGCTGGTGGATGCTCTTGATGAGCCACGCCGCCGACCGGAGTTTGTTCTGGATGTATTCCCGCGTCGGGTCCGGCACCGACCCATCCTTGCTCAGGGCTTCGCGATAGAACGGGCTTACCCGGAGCTTCGGCAGGCCGTCTTCGTTCAGGACGATGACGAAGTCGTCTCCCACCTTGTACACGTAAATGTCGGGACTGATGTACTGTACTTCTTCCTCGTTGTAGGCCAATCCCGGTTTGGGCTCCAGGTGGGTAATGATGTCGATGGCCGCCTGGATGTCCTTGGGGCTCCTCCCCGTCGCCTTGACGATGGCCTGGTAGTTCTTGGTCTCCAGATCATTCAAATGGTTTTGGACTATGGTGACCACGAGATCGTCGGGGAGCGGAAAATTCTGCACTTGGAGCAGCAGGCACTCTTGGAGATCCCGCGCCGCCACCCCGGGGGGATCGAAGTCCTGCACCACGGCGAGCACCCGCTCCACGAAGGGCTCATCCCGGCCGGCCATCTGGCTGATCTCGGCGATGGTCGCCTTCAGGTATCCATCCGTGTCGATGTTCCCGATGATGAGGGTCCCCACCTCCTTCTCGTCCTCGCTCAGGTGCGAGAGGTGCAACTGCCAGAGGAGGTGGGCGTTCAGATCGGCCTTCTTGGTGAGACGACCTTCCAGGGAGGGGAGTTCCGGGCTCACCTCGTGCTCGATGGAAACCCGTCCGCTGCTGTACGTGCTGTACTCTCCGAGGTAGGCCTCCCAGTCAAAGTCGGTTTTCGCCTTCTCATCGATGGTGACCTCGGAGACGTGCTCCTCCTCCCGGCTGAAGGACTCGCCCTCCTCCGGGGATTCCGGCTGCTCAACGCTTCCCTCGGCAACCTCCTCGAGGAGCGGGTTCTGCTCCAATTCCTGGGTAATCGTATCCAGCAGTTCCAGCCGTGAGAGCTGCAGCAATTTGATGGCCTGCTGCAACTGCGGGGTCATGATCAACTGTTGCGCCAGCTTGAGCTGCTGTCTCAGTTCGATCGCCATACGTCCTTACCCTATCGGTCCCTCCGCAGTGGACGGCTCGTGCGGGCGCAACGCGATTCCAGCGCCACACCTCTTCTAGAGACTGAACTCCTCTCCAAGGTAGATCCGTCGAGCGAGTTCGCTCGAAGCAATCTGGGCCGGATCACCCTCCTCCAGGAGTTGGCCCTGATGGATGATGTAGGCCCGATCGCAGACTTTCAAGGTTTCCCGGACGTTGTGATCCGAAATCAACAATCCTATGCCCTTTTCCTTCAACTGGCCAAGAATGCGCTGCAAGTCGAGGACGGCGAGGGGGTCGATCCCTGCAAAGGGTTCGTCCAAAAGGAGAAATCTCGGCCTGGTCACCAGGGCCCGGGTGATCTCCACCCGCCGGCGCTCCCCGCCGGAGAGGGAGTATGCCTTGCTGTCGGCAAGCGGGGTAAGATTCAGCTCCGCGAGGAGTTCCTCGAGCCGTCGCTCGCGCTCCTCCCGGGTAAGCTCCATGGTCTCGAGAATGGCCATGACGTTCTCTGCCACCGTGAGCTTCCTGAACACTGACGGCTCCTGGGGGAGGTAGGTAATCCCCTCCCGCGCCCGGAGATACATGGGCAGGTCATTCACCTCGTTTCCGTCCAGAAAGACCTGGCCTTCGTCCGGACGGATCAGCCCGACGATCATGTAGAACGCGGTCGTCTTACCCGCGCCGTTCGGTCCCAAGAGCCCCACAATCTCCCCGCGACCGACCTCCAGGCTCACCTCATTGACCACCCGGCGGCTGCGGTAGACCTTGACGAGGCCTCTGGCGACAAGCTTACCCGCCTGGGTCGCCGGCTGCGGTGGAACTTCCTTTCCCCTCACCCCTGCTCCCCTCGGAGGCACCTTGAGGGCCGCCTGAGTGCAGCGTCGCCTGGACCCGTCCAGAAGGGCCGGACTCGACGATGCTCTTCTCGCTGTCGAGGAAGTAGATGATCCGCTCGCCCGTGATGACATCCTGGTTCCGCGTGGCTCGGGGATTCCCGGTCAGGATCACCTTGTTGTCGCCCCGGTAGTAAGTGGCCACTTCGCTCGTGGCCACCCGGTCTCCCCGAACGATCCGGACGTTGCCCTCCGTGACGATGTGATCCACGGGCCCGCCGAGATCGGAGCTTTTTTTCTCCGCCGGGTCCTTCTCGAGGTAGTAGACCGTCATCTTGTCGCCCCAGATGGTCATGTCTTTCTGGGTGGCGACTACATGCCCAACGAAGATAACCAGGTGTTGTTGCTGAAAGGCCTCCACTCGATCGCTCGTGATGTGGATGGGCTCGGATTTCTCCGGTTGGCCCGTCTTCTGCTGCGCCCGGCCGGGCGCCGTTCCCCCGGCCGCTAAGAGTACGACGAGGGCGATTGCTAAGCCGCTCGCCAAAGGTCGTCTCACCGTTTCCAGCCTCTTTTTCTCCATGCTCTCATCCAGGGCGGGCCGAACCGCCGAGCCGCACTCCCTCAAGGTGAGTGTCCACCCGGCTCAGGACCTTCATGCTGTGCTCCGCCACCTGCATCGTCGCCCCAACTCCCCAAAGCGTCAATCCCCGGCCGACGATAAGCACAGGGTCGGGAGTGTGGATGAGGCCTTGGGCCTCATCATAAAAGAGACGTTCCGTCGTGATTTCGTAGGTGCCGTTGTAGTTTACATGGACGTTACCGCGAGCCTGCATGTTCTTGGTGGCGTGGTCGATCACACCTTCGTCGGCCACCAAGATGATCTTCCCGCCGTCATTTTGGAAGAAGACCGCGTTGACCTTGGTGAGGAGCGTCCGTTGGTCTTGGTCGTAATGCCGCGCCGTGTCCGCCTGAACGGTGTAGTGAGTCCGGCCCTTCCTCACATCGTTGTATTCCATGTGGTTGATGGTGAGGGATGGCCGGTCCTCAGATGTTGGCTTTGCCGCCTCGGACGACGAAGAAGTGGATACGGCGGGCCAGAACTTCCAAGCCGCAACGAAAACCAGAGCCAGGCAGACCATGGCCGCTGAAGTCAGCCACCGAATCCAGGACCAGAACCGTTGCTGCATAACCTCTCACGGCCGGGTAGACGCGAGTCGCCATCCACACCGCTCCCATGCAACTTCCATGCACAATCCGTTCTGAGACCACATATACCATAGGCCCCCAGGAGTGTAAAGGCCTTCCTGCCCGGGGGAAGATCGCAATACTACAGGAAATATCAAGACGCTATCGGAGAACAAAACCCCCTAATCTTGCGGTTGCTCGGGAGCCCCGCCGCCCCCTTCACTGGACGCCCTCTGCTTCCCCGGCCCTGCCTGGAGACTGCACGCTGTGGCTTGCGTCGAAAACCACTAGTCCATACTCTCTCATGATCGCAAACGACCGCATGTCCGCTACCAGATTCTGATAGCCGAAGGATGTCCCTCGCTCGGTGAGGATCACCCCGTCGTTCCCGCCAGCCCTGATTTTGGCTGCCACGTGCGGCATCTCTGTGGAAGAGACGAACTGGCCCTTCTTGACGTTTACCGGCCTTCCTGTTGCGGCCGCGGCCATCACTAGATCGGTCTGGCGGCACAGGAACGCTGGGATCTGGAGGATGTCAAGCACCTGGGCCGCCCGCTCCACCTCAGCCACGGAGTGGACGTCCGACAAGACCCGCAGCCGTAGCCTGCCCGCGAGCGCCGCGAGCGAGGCTGCCGTCGTGAACGCGGTATCAGCGCTCTCGATGACACACGGCTCGGCAATGAGGAACAGCCCCGATCTATTGGGGTCGCCGATAGTGGCGTGCTCCAACACGATAGCTGGCATCTCTGACGTCGCTGGGGTGAGGTTCAGGCTGAGGCGGCCTGCCGCTGCCGGAGGCCGTTCTCCAGGGAGTTCTTGATGAACTCTCGGAAGAGGGGGTGGGGATCCATGGGGCGGGACTTGAATTCGGGGTGGAACTGACACCCGAGGAACCAGGGATGATCGTCGAGTTCGATGATCTCCACGAGTTCCCTGTCCGGAGAGAGTCCGGCGCACCGGAGCCCCTTGCCGCCGAGCACCTCGCGGTAGGCGTTGTTGAACTCATAGCGGTGTCGGTGTCGCTCTGAGATCTGGCGCTGACCGTAGGCAGCGTAGGCCTTGGAGTTCTCCTCCAAGACGCAGGGATAGGCCCCGAGGCGCATGGTACCCCCCAGGTCGGAGTTTTCGTCCCGCCTCTGGATGGCCTTCTTGGCGTGGTCGTACCACTCGCGCATGAGGTAGATGACCGGTTGCGGGCAGGTACGATCGAACTCCATGCTGTGGGCCTGCGCAAGACCCGCCACGTTCCTGGCGAACTCCACCACTGCGACTTGCATACCGAGGCAGATACCGAAGAAGGGAATGCGGTTTTCGCGGGCGTAGCGCACCGCTTTGATCTTCCCGTCGATGCCACGAGCCCCGAACCCGCCAGGAACCAGGATCCCATCCGCTCCGCCGAGGAGGGCCTCTCCGCCCTCCTTCTCCACTTGCTCGGAATCGATGTAGCTTAGGAGCACCCGCGCCTCGTTGGCGACCCCTCCGTGGACGAGGGCTTCGTTCAGGCTCTTGTACGATTCCCTGAGATCGATGTATTTACCCACAATCCCGATGGTGACCCCATGCTTGGGGTGTTTCAGGCGGTGGACGAGTTCCTCCCAATGCTCAAGGCGGGGCGCCCTGGTCCAGATGTTCAGGTACTGCACGACCTTCTCATCGAGGCCTTCCTCGTGGAACTTGAGGGGCACCTCGTAGATCGTCTCCACGTCCTGGGCGGTAATGACCGCGTCCGGCTCAACGTTGCAGAAGTGAGCGATCTTCGCCTTGATCGTCTTGCTCAGGGGGACTTCGGTGCGGCAGAGGAGGAGGTCGGGTTGGATACCGATGCCGCGGAGCTCTTTGACGCTGTGCTGAGTGGGTTTGGTCTTCACCTCGCCGGCAGCCTTGATATAAGGAACCAGAGTCAGGTGAACGTACATGACGTTTTCCTTGCCCAGATCGGATCTGAGCTGCCGGATGGCCTCCAGGAAGGGAAGACCCTCGATATCGCCCACCGTTCCGCCGATCTCGATGATGGCTACATCGGCATCATTTCCAACGTTCAGGATATTCTCCTTGATCTCGTCGGTAATGTGAGGGATCACCTGGACTGTTCCGCCGAGGTAATCTCCGCGCCGCTCCTTGGTGATGACCGAATAATAGATGCTCCCGGAGGTGAAGTTGTTCTTCTTGCTCGTCCGGGCCGAGGTGTAGCGCTCGTAGTGCCCGAGGTCCAGGTCGGTCTCTGCGCCGTCGTCGGTGACAAAGACCTCCCCGTGCTGAAAGGGGTTCATGGTCCCGGGATCCACGTTGATGTAAGGGTCCAGTTTCTGGAGGGTCACCCTCAGACCCCGGCTCTCCAGGAGCGCCCCGATCGCTGCTGAGGCAAGCCCTTTCCCCAGCGAGGAGAGCACTCCACCAGTTACGAAAATGAACTTGCGCTTGCTCACGGTCAGACTCTCATGGCAGGAGGTGTTCGACAACACCCAAAAACACAAGGCCCCGTTGCTCCGGGGCTCAAATCCGCCCCAAGTATAGCAGCCAGCGAGGAGATGTCAACGGGCTCCAATCCCCTTTTTCCCTTGCAATTTCCCATGGCCTATCCTATAGTGACTTCACTGCTGAGCCGGAAATTCCAAGGAGCATCGGCAACGTGGACGTCCGGCAAGGCCTCGGGGTTTCATTCTTCCCTTCCGAGCCTTCTGACACATAATCGTTGGGAGAATGTCTCGGGTTCCGGTATGTCGTCCGGGAAACCGGGGGTCGTCCCAGCGAGTCAGTATTTCTCCCGGGCCAACGGCACCACGGCGGAGGAGGCTGCGTCTCATGCTCGTAGCTCGACGCATGACGAAGAATCCTGTGACCATTTCCCCGAAGGCCTCCATCCAGGATGCCATTCAGCTCATGAAGCGTCACGCCATCCGTCATCTTCCGGTGGTTGACCAGGACAGCCGACTGGTGGGCTGGATCAGCGATAGCGATCTCCGCGGTGTCCTCATTCCTTCCATGATCGAAGACCTCACCGTGGGGGACGTCATGATCGCCGACCCCATTATCGTGTCCCCCGATGAGGTCCTCGAGAAGGCGGCGCTTCTCATTACCGAGCACAGGATCGGCGGCCTCCCGGTCCTGGAAGACGGGAAACTGGTGGGCGTCCTTACCGTGGTGGATATCCTTGAGGCCTTTATCGACATCATGGGAGTGCTCCGCTCCAGCTCCCGCCTCGACGTTCAGCTCCGTGACTGCGTCGTCGATTTCCATGAGGTATCGCGGATCATCCGGGAACACGACGGAGAGATCATCAGCGTCGGCATTCTCAGTGAGGAGCCCGACCAGCGCGTATACTCGTTCCGTCTCGAGAAGTGCGACGTTGAGCGGGTGCGCCAGGCCCTGGAGGCCAGCGGTCACAAGGTAGTATCATTCATCCCATAAGCGAGTACGCACGCAACCCAGTTCGTCCTGAAGCGATTGTTTGCTCAACGCGATATCTGCGATCGATCTCGGTCCCGGTCGGGGCGACGGCCGGGCGGCATCTCGTTCCGTCTGCTTCCTCCGCCACCTGAAGCGGTCCTGCGCGTTCCTGAACCGAGCCAGTGAATCTGCCACCCGTGCGCCCGGTAGACCTGTGGGAAAGGAGGTGAGGCTTCTCCGCATCGCGCCCGGAAGTCCCGCCCCCGAGCACGGGCGGGTAACCGGGGACAGGGGGCCACCGGGGCATCGTCACTCATACGCGAAATGCGAGTTACATACAGAGGGAGGGCTGTGCAATGGGAAAAATACCGGAAGATTACCTACCACCCAAGGACATGTGGCCTGACTACCTCGTGCCGGATGAGTTCGCCAATACTCCTATGGAGCTGAACCTCGCCGAGTTTCTCCTCGACCGTCATGTGGCCGCGGGCGGCGCGAACAACCCTGCCGTCAAGTTCATGGACAGGACCATCACCTATGGCCAGCTCCAGGAGCAGGTGAACAAGTTCGGTAACGCTCTCAAAGCGGCAGGCATCGAACGCCAGGACCGGGTGGGCATTCGGCTGGTTAACTCACCTCCGGCAATCGTCGCCATCTTCGCCATCATGAAGATCGGCGCCATCCCCGTCCCTACTTCCCCGCTCTGGTCCGGGGAGGAGGTGGCCTTCGTGGCGAACGACGCCGAGATGAAGTACTTCGTGGTCAACGACCCCCTCATGGGGCCGGTGGAGACGGCGAAGAAAAACTTCATCGCCGGGACTAAGGTCATTGTCATCGGGGGTAAACCGGAGGAGGTCAAAGCAAAAGGCAACCTGGCTTACGAGGAGATGCTCGCCAAGGGTTCCGCGAGCCTCCAGGCGACCAAACTCAAGGCCGACGACGTCGGCATCATGCTCTACACCTCGGGCACGACCGGCATGCCCAAGGGCTGCATCCACTTCATCCGTCCTGCCGTCATCGAGGCGAGGATCGTGAACAAGCACGTGTACCGGCTGAAACCTGGGGACGTCTTGGGCGGCTCCGCGCCAGTCTCCTTCGCCGCCGGTTTTGGGACCTTCATCCTCATACCCTTTGAGGGCGGAGCGGCCATATCCTTGATTCCCAAGTTCGCCCCGGGTGACATGATGGATCTTGTGCAGAAGCACCGGATTACGGTGATGACGGGGCTGCCCACCGCCTATCGCGCCCTCATGAAGTTTCCCGAGTTCAAGAAGTACGATTCGACCTCGGTGCGCCTCTACACCTCCGGCGGCGACGCCCTCGGGGCGGAGACCCTCCAGGCGTGGAAAGAGCTCACCGGCCGGCCCATTTGGGAGGGCTTGGGAGGCACCGAGATGCTCCACCTGGTTACCTCCAACACCTTGAACCCTGAGCCGGTGCCCAACTCCATCGGGAAGGCGCTTCCCGGAGTCAAGGTGCGGGTCGTCGGGCCCGACGGCAAGGACTGCAAGTCCGAGGAGATCGGCAGCATGCTCCTCAAGGGGCCGTCGGGGACCCTCTACTGGAAGCCTTACGTGGACAATGAGCGGCTCCTCAGTTCCCAGCGGAAGGGCGTGGCGGACGGCTGGAACCAGATGGGTGATGCGGTCTACATGCGGCAAGACGGTAACATGTTCTTTGTCTCCCGCGAGGACGATATGATCAAGAGCTCCGGGTACCGCATCGGGCCCGCCGAGGTGGAAGAGGCCATGTGCAAGCATCCGGCGGTCGCGGATTGCGGCGTCGTCGGCATTCCCGACCCGGACAAGGGCCAGGTCACCAAGGCCTTCGTGGTCCTCAAGCCAGGCTACACGGGGAGCGACCAGCTCTTCGAAGAGCTCAAGAACTTCTTGAAGGAGTACATCGCCATCTACAAGCTCCCGAGACTCATCGAGTACAGGGATTCGCTACCGCGTACGCCCACCGGCAAATTGCTTCGGCGGCTGCTCCGGCCACCGAAGAAGTAGGCGCGTTCCGTTCCCAGGTTCCCCTCCCCTTCGGGGGAGGGGAATTTTTCTTTCATCGCCCGGGCAAGTTGGGTAGAATGCGGATACCCATCGCCCCTGCTCGTCCCCCTGCGGAGGAACCTGCATGTTGGCCTGGCGCGCGATTACGATCTTCTGCCTTTTCGTTCCCTTCCTCTGGATTCCTTCCCTCTTTGCGGCCTCCATTAAGATAGGTGACATCCATCCCTTGACCGGGAGACTGGCAAAGCACGGGCTTGAGAGCCACCAGGGGGTCATGATCGCGGTCGCCGAAGTGAACGAGGCAGGCGGTCTTGTCGGCAGGCGGGTCGAGCTCGTAAGCCGTGACGATCAGAGCCTCCCCGAGGTGGCCATTTCCAGGGCGGAGGAGCTGTGTGCCAGAGAGAAGGTGCTGGGGCTCACCGGCGGCTACGAGGACTCCCTGGTGGGCGCCATGAGCGAGGTAGCCCGCAAGCACCGGGTCCCGTTCGTCGCCAGTGCAAGCCTCCAGAAGGAGCTGGTCCTCCACGGCAACCCCTATTTCTTCAGGGTCGCGAGGCTCCAGGGATTCGTAGAGCCCCTCTGCGACTTTCTGGCCGAACGGCTGCGGCCGGAGCGTCTTGCCATCCTCCATGCCGCCACGCCCGGGGCCACCGAGTTCGCTTTAGACCTCCAGCACTGTCTTGAGTCACGGGGGATCGAGAGCCGGTTCTTGGAGAAATTTCGTCCCGGAACCCCCGACTTCACGCCCCTCATCGCCAAGCTGGCCACGCTCCCCGCAGACGTGGTCGTCTCCGGAGGATTCTTCCCCGATCACCTGCTCCTCCTTCGCCAACTCAAGGAGCAGGGGGTGAGCCCCAAGGCCTACATCGGCCCCTGGGGAATCGCCTATGAAAGCTTCCTCCAGGAGATGGGCGAGGATGCCGAATACCTCTTCGGCACCTCAGCCTGGAATCCGGGCATCACGCTCCCGGGCACTGAGGCAACCTCACAGGCCTTTGTCCAGCGATGTCGCCGCATGTTCAAGCAGGAGCCAAGCTCAACCACCATGCACGGATACACTGCCGCCCGGGCCCTCCTTGCCGCCATCGAGGACGTGCTGCGGCGCGGCGAGCCTCTCGCCGGCGCCACCATCCGTCAGGCCCTCTCCGGGCTCGATCTCCTCCTTCCCATGGAACGGCTCTCCTTTGATGAGAGGGGCGACCCGCGCGCGTATCGCCACGTGGTCGTCCAGGTCCAGGGTGGCAGATTCGTCGTCGTCTACCCCCCGGAGCGGGCCACGGGCTCCGCCGTCTACCCGGCGCCTCCACGGAGCCAGAGACCATGATGTCGATCACTGCCCTTGTGTCCGGGATCGCTCTCGGTTCCTTCTACGCCCTCATCGCCATGGGGTTCGCGCTCATTTTCGGCGTAACTCACACCTTTAACCTCGCCCACGGCGAACTCCTGGTCCTTGCGGGGTACGTGGCGTACTGGCTCTGGAAGGCGTGGGGAGTCTCCCTCATCCTCACCTTCCCCACCGCGGTGGTGGCCATGCTCTTCACCTTGCTCCTCCTCCAGCGTCTCTTTTCCCTTCTGAGGGAACCCCTGGAACTCAACTCCATCGTCATGAGCTTCGG
>Ga0187774_10000173_pt1 | contig 21289 bp, 19 predicted proteins | sample 0216_BV02_MP05_2_FD_133152 | JGI IMG/M metagenome (GOLD analysis project Ga0187774, IMG submission 133152) | Tropical peat soil microbial communities from peatlands in Department of Meta, Colombia - 0216_BV02_MP05_20_MG | ecosystem: Environmental > Terrestrial > Soil > Wetlands > Peat | place... | reverse complement strand
GCGAGGCCGTGGGCGTCAGCAGAGGTAAACGCTACCTGGTGCGCCCTCTGCAAAACCAATGTTCTGGTTTAAAATAGGGCTGACATTCCGCAAGGCGGATATATCCCGATATTCATGAAAAAGGCGCGCCCATGACCTCACAAGACTATAGATCGCTCGCAACCGAGTTGAGTTCGCTGCTGGCATTGCAATCGAAGCCGCTCGCCATCACTTTTTCCCAAGACCCGCCTGCGGGCGTGCCGCTTTACGAGGGCAATGTGCCCAAACCGACAGCCGATGGCAGAACAGGCAAGGTGGCTGCCGGCTGCGTATTCTGGATGAAAGCCGCAGACAGGACATTTACCACTGTTCCGGAAGATCACGGCAACTGCAGCGTGGGGAGCGTTACCCACGGTTTAAAAACGCTGCAGGAAGTCGCCGATAAATCCGATGTTGCCGCCTTGCTCGAGTGCGGCTGGGTGAAGATGGAGATGATGCCGCATATTCCGGTTGTCAAAAAGCGTCCGAAGTACATCACCTATGGCCCGCTAGAGGACGCGACCATTGAACCCGATGTGGTTTTCCTGCGGATTAACGCCAAGCAGGCAATGGTCATGTCATCCGCTGTCGGTGACCTGCGCTATGAAGGAAAACCGCAATGCCATATCATTCCGATCGCCAAGGAAGAAAAGCAGGTCGCATTGAGCGTGGGCTGCATGCTGAGCCGGGTGCGAACCGGCATGTCCAATACCGAGATGACCTGCGCAATTCCCGCGGAACGTCTGGCAGAAGTTGTCGAAGGCCTGAGAAATACCTGTAAAGCGGACAACGCCGCCGCAAGCTATGCGAGCGAGGATGCGCGCCGTTTTCTGAAATCTCCAGCTCGTCCCTGACCAGTGACACGAGCGCCTGCCGCTTTGGCTAGCTGTGAAACCAGTTCCAGAGCAAGCCGAAGAAAAAGCCGAAAATATAGCCCGTGCTCGAAGTGACAATAATCAGCAGGAGCGCGGTGAGAACGCCGAAAGGTTGGACGAGGTAAACCGGTTGTATGAAATGAATCCAGAATACAAAATCTAACAAAGGCTGCGCCCAACCTGACGCCACCAGCGCCGCCCACAACAAGTGGCTCGCGCCGAGAAGCACCCCGAACACCAAGCCTAGCTTGTTGGGATTAATTATTGGCATGACTGGCTCGTGAGCATAATAATTCGCACCGCGCAACCAAATTGCACCAATCTAGAACTGTAAACCACTTGGCGCAGTACGATTCTCCACCGCGATGGTACCGGTTCAAATGGTGCAAGTCTAATAATACGCGGGTTAACCCTAATCCGCGCTGGCGAATAAGCCTCGAAAATAATTTGAACCCACGCGGTTCCAAGGAAAACTCATACCACGCTTGGAGCGGGCCAGCAGTCTAAATTTGCCTTGCTGAAACAGTTTCCGCGCTTTGCCGGAGCCGGCGCGATCGGCATGGCCGCACAAATAAGGGTTATCCCTAAGTGGGACAATTTTCTGGTCCAGTAATCGCGTTCATGATCGTCCTGAAACCGCAAGAGAGGTAACGTCTAAGGACCTGCTTTTTCCTTGACGCACGCAGGCAGCGCAAGATAGTCTTGCTTCATTCTCAGGATCAATCCCGTATCATTCAGCTAAGTTCAAAAGTCAGGATTAAAATTTTGGCTGCAACAGGCATGCTTGCCTCTATTCTTGGGCACTCGAACGATTATGCTTTGGCGATTGCATGTTTTCCTGCGAGGTACCCGTGCCGATGATTACGCTTCGCATTGTTACTAATTCGACTGTTCTTTCGTATATCCGCCTGCGGCCAGATCATGGAAAACCACGGCGTGCCTTCATCAGTTAATGCCGAGTACAACGGTCAACACGCTGCTATCCGTCTGGTGGTGAACGCCGACGATTACGGTTATTTCCGTTGCGTCAATGCGGGGATCCATGCAGGAATAGAGGCTGGCGTCATCAAGGCCGCGGGCCTGTTGACGACCGCCCCGGCATTCCAAGACCTGTCTTGTCTGCTTCGTGGCGTCCCGGAAATCGATTACGGGGTCCATTTATGTTTAAGCTCGGGACGGCCGCTAACGGATGTCATGAAGCAACAGCTCAGGCGCTGGAATGGCTACTTCCCAAGCAAGTGGCGTATGATCGCCGCGATCCTGAAAAAAGAAATACCATTGGCAATCATCAAGAACGAGTGGATTGCCCAAATTGAAAGGGCGATATCTGTCGCCAAGGCAATCTGGTTCCTGAATACGCATGAGCACCTGCAGGCCCTTCCGCCGTTAAGAGATGTGCTGCTTGAGCTGACTGACAGGTATTCGGTAGCCCTTGTTCGCGACCTGGACCCCGAATTGCGTTTTGCCTTGTCACCGACGGCTTGGGGCAAGAGTTTGGCTATAAGTGTACTGCGCCGTATTACCCGACACACCGATACGAATGGATCGATAAGCTGCATCGGACTTGGCCGAAGTGGACAACTGGACGCCACTTATTTGCGCCGTCGCTTTGCGACGTTGTTACCTGGCCGACATTACGAATTGATGTGCCATCCGGGCTATATGGACATCGATGAGATACAAGACAGGAGGCTCATTGCCTATCATCGGTGGGAACATGAACTTGATTTGTTGCTGAGTCCGGAATTCCAGGCCTTGTGTCGGGAATTCAATATTGTGCTGAGTCGATTCCGCGACCTGCCTGTTGCCACAAAGACAATATCCCACTCTTGAAGCTCTTTGAATGAATACATAATGCCGCCATCCGAACCTGTACCAGACATATCCATCGTTATTCCCGCCTACAATGAGGCATTGGGGATTGCCCAGACTCTAACAGCGGTGGAGCAAATACTGCGATCAGAAGATTGCTCGTTCGAAATTGTGGTCGTGGACGATGGCAGTGTCGACGGTACATTCGAGGCACTGCAACACTTGGCAAAGAATTATCCATGGCTACACGGAATTCGCCTCAGCCGCAACTTCGGCAAGGAAGGGGCCCTACTGGCCGGCCTGGGGGAAAGCCGTGGCCGCGCCGTTGTAACCATGGATGCCGATTTGCAACATCCGCCCGAGTACATTCCGCAACTGATAGCGGCGTGGCGCGACGGTGCCAAGGTCGTAAATGCAATCAAAGCAAACCGCTCGGCAGACAGAAGCCTCTATTCATGGTTTGCGAAGAGGGCCACCGGTCTTTTGAGCAAGTTGGCAGGTATCCCGCTTCAATACGCTTCCGATTTCAAGCTCCTTGACCGCGTTGTAGTTGATGTTATTGCGCAAAGCCTCCCGGAGCGCGAGCGTCTGTTCCGCGGCCTGGCCGCATGGGTCGGCTTTAAACAGGTCGATATCCCTTTCAATGTCGCCAAGAGCATACGTCCAAAAACGCGCTGGAGCCGTTGGTCGCTGATCCGATTGACCTTGACCGCATTGACGTCTTTTACTGGCGCACCTCTGCAAATCATCACCCTGTTCGGCGTCATCACTTTAGTAATGGCAGTCATCATCGGCGGGGAGGCCTTATTTTCCCGGATGCACCACCAAACTGTCTCCGGTTACACGACCGTTATCTTGACGCTTTTGGTCCTGGGCAGTTTCATTATGATCAGTCTCGGTATAATCGGCTATTACATCAACAAGCTTTACAAAGAAGTAAAACGCCGACCCCTCTCTGTAATTGAAGCGCGTACAGAGCAAAAATAGAGCCCGCTCACCTATTCCGGTAAATTTTACACAGTTGGTTCCGAAAGCGTACTTGGAACAAGATCGCGCTCTCCGCTAACCTTGCGAAAATTAAAATGCGAATAGCCGACGTGCCAGTCCTTCGTCGCGGATATTGGACATTGAAAGCCGTTGCTGGTGAAATAGGCGTTGTAAATAATAATTTGAACCGCGTTCATGTCATTCCTGGAAGGATTCATGGGGGGCCCCGAGCCCGCGACCGGTGCCAAGTTCGCCCTGCTTAAGCAGTTCCTGCGTTTCGCCGGGGCCGGCGCGATCGGCACCGCGGTCCAGTATGTCGTGCTCATATTGCTGGTGGAGTTTGGGTCGGTGAAAGCGGTGGCAGCTTCATTCACCGGATTCATGTGCGGCGCATTGGTGAATTACTTTTTGAGCCATCGTTACGTCTTCAACAGCAGCGCGCCGCACCGCGAAGCTATTTTCAAATTCTTGATCGTCGCAGTGGTCGGGCTCGGCATCAATACCATGATCATGGCAGCCGGGGTAAACGTGTTCCAGTTGCATTATCTGCTAGCGCAAGTGATTGCCACCGGCTTGGTGCTGCTGTGGAACTTTGCAGGCAATAGATCGTGGACCTTCAGGGAAAAAAGCCGGTGATTCCCAAGAGGCTTATTTCCATCGTCGTCCCGGTATACAACGAGCAAGACGTACTGCGTGTTTTTCACGAGCGACTTTCGCCAGTGCTCTCGAAACTCGGCGTACCCGTTGAGGTGATCTACGTCAACGACGGCAGCAGTGACGCTACACTTGAAGTGTTGCGATCATTGAGGGCAGCAGACGAACGCGTGGCGATTCTCGACCTGAGCCGCAATTTTGGCAAGGAAATCGCGCTCACTGCCGGGCTTGACCACGCCTCGGGCGACGCGGTGATCGTGATCGATGCCGATCTGCAGGATCCGCCGGAGCTGATTCCGGAGTTCCTGCAGCACTGGCGTGAAGGCTACGACGTGGTTTATGCGCAGCGCACCGAGCGCGAGGGTGAAAGCGCGCTGAAAAAAGCCACTGCTCACGTTTTCTACCGCGTTATACAGCGCGCAAGTCACGTGAAAATTCCGGAGGACGCCGGTGATTTCCGGCTCCTCTCGCGTCGCGCAGTGGATTCGCTGCGGCAACTTCGCGAGCAGCACCGCTTCATGAAGGGATTGTTTGCCTGGATCGGCTATCCGCAGAAAGCGGTTTCCTACCAGCGCGAAGCGCGTGCAGCGGGAAAGACCAAATGGAATTATTGGCGTCTATGGAATTTTGCCCTCGAGGGAATCACCTCCTTCACAACCGCGCCATTGAAATTCGCGACCTACATCGGATTATTCACCGCCCTTGCGTCATTCATTTATGCGGCGGTGGTTATTTACAAGACTCTCGCTTTTGGCGAGCCGGTGCGTGGTTATCCTTCATTAATGGTGGTCATCCTGTTTTTGGGCGGGGTGCAGCTTTTCACTATCGGCATCATTGGGGAATATTTAGGAAGAATGTTTAACGAAGCCAAGCAGCGGCCGCTTTATATCGTCAAGGACTACCTCCCCGCCGGCGCTCCGCCTAAGAATTCCCCGTGAGCGCCAAAATGCACGAGCGTTTCCGGCTCCCGCCATTTGAAACGCTGTTGGATCTTTATCGCGTACTGGCGGTGATCACCGTCGTCACGGTCATCGCATTCGCCAGCGCGAAATTGATATTCAACCCGATCGCCAAGCCCGACCTCGAAGTTTATCTGCATGCCGCGAGCCTCATGCTCGGCGGCAATAACCCTTACGTTATCGGCATGCGACCCGGAGTGTTCTACTACCTTTATCCGCCGCTCTTCGCGGTGCTATTTATTCCGTTCACGCTTCTGCCGATCAACGTAACGGTGGTTGTCTGGTGCGTGCTCAATGTTCTAATGCTTGGCTGGGCGATGAAGGCATTTTATGAATCGGTCGCCGGCCGCCCGTTTTTCGGGATTCCCGTCAGGGCGCGGTGGACGATCTTGTTCTTTGCGTTGCTGCCAACATTCAGATTCATCTATAACCACCTCGCCTTTGGGCAGTCGGACATCCTGGTGCTGGCTCTCGTAGTCTTGGGATTGGTCTTGTCGCAGAAACACCAGCGCTTGGCGGGAGGTACCGCGATCGGGATATCGATTGCGATAAAAATCATTTCGCTGCCGTTCGCGATTTGGTTCGCCGCAAGGCGCGACTCGCGGGTCACACTGGGCATTGCTTGTGGCCTGTTCGCGGGATTTCTGTTGCCCGCACTACTCGTAGGATTCGGGAAGAATTTGCAGTTCCTCAATTACTGGCTCCACAACGTGGTGCTCTATGCCGACTTGAGAAGCACCTACTGGCCGCTTCACGTCAACCTGTCGTTGCAAGCGCAGCTTTACCGATTTTTCAGCGACGCAATCGCTTTCGAATACCAAGGCCACGCGTACCATCTGACTCTTCTCATCTTGCCCCTCGCGACGCTGCGCATTATGGAATACCTGGTGGTCGCCGCTGTTGCGGGATTGGTGGTCTTGTATGCCGTCTTGTACCGCAACTGCGGCGAACTGATATTGCACTGGGGCGGCATCGCGCTCACCTTCAGCCTGGTGCCGTTATTTCCCACGGTACTGCAGAGGCACTACCTGGTGCTGCTGCTTCCCTCTTATATTTATGTCCTGCATCTTTGGTACAGCGTTCGTCTCCAAGACAAAATATTTCGCGGGCTGGTTGTCGCTTCGATGGCGGTATTGACTCTCATTGGCTCGGCTTTTTCTGGGGAATTTCTGTCGGACGCTTTCGCAGCAGGCGGATGTTATCCCTTGGGCGTGCTGCTGCTTTCGGCGAGTATTTTTCGCGCTGCGAGCCGTTTGCCCGGGAATTCGTAACTTTCCTGAAATCTGATATTCTGATAATTGAGAAGTTGTCGCCCAGAACCGCGAGGTAATTTTGGATCGAGCAGACCCTAAAGATAACGGCAGGATATTAATTTTTGCCAAAGCGCCCGAAACCGGCGAGGTCAAGACCTTGCTGATTCCCCTGCTCGGGGCTGAAGGCGCCAGGGAGCTGCACGAGCGGCTGGTAAGACATGCGGTGGCCTCGGCGGTCGAAGCCAATGCGGGCGCAGTGGAGCTTTGGTGTACACCCTCAACGGAACATCCATTTTTCGCCCGCTGCGCTGAGGAGTTCGGAATTGCATTGCGCTCCCAAGGGCCGGGCGATCTGGGCCAGCGCATGTTTCACGCTTTTCAAAAATCGCTGTGCCACAGCGAGCGAGTCTTGCTTTTGGGTAGCGATTGCCCTGCGCTCAAGTCCGAAGATTTGCGTCAGGCCATGCAAAAGCTCAAAAACGCCAACGATGTCTTGCTCGGTCCGACCGAAGACGGGGCGTACGTGCTCATCGGTCTTACCCGTTGCTCGCCGCGCCTGTTCCAGGGAATCACATGGGGAGGTTCACATGTCATGGAGCAAACGCGCCAACGACTGCACAAGCTCAGGTGGCGCTGGTATGAATTGCCCGTGTTGTGGGACGTCGACCGCCCGGATGACTGGCGGCGGCTTACACGTCTTCCCGGGTGGGACGAATTGCCCGCGGCAAAGGCAGGTTAAGCGCTTTGAGCGCGCTTTTTCGCGTCAGCGGGCTTTCTCGAGTTTATTCCACAAGCAGTTGCCATCGCTCACTTGTTCGATATCCCCAAGCAACTGCATATGCGCCTGCAGTTCTTCCGGTGACGCGGCGATCACCCTAAGCTCGCGCTTTGCCGCAGCGCTCGCGGCTTCAGCGGGCTGCGGCGCGCTGTCCTCGCCATCTATCATCAGGCTTTCTTGTCCGCGAGTAATCGCGAGGTAAATATCGGCCAGCAGCTCCGCGTCCAGCAGCGCACCATGCAAGGTCCGCTTGGAATTGTCCACTTGGTAACGTTCGCACAACGCATCAAGGGAATTTTTCTTCCCGGGATGCAATTCCTTGGCAATTTTTAGCGTATCCACGATTCCCGCGCAGTACTCCCCGAGCGGCTTCAATCCCAGCAATCCCAGCTCGTAATCGAGAAAGGCTTCGTCGAAAGCCGAATTGTGAATGATCAGTTCGGCTCCTTCGATGTATTGTAAAAATTCCTGTGCGATATCCTTGAATTTGGGCTTGTCCTGCAAAAATTCACTGGACAAGCCATGAATTTGCAATGCTGCCGGGTCGCTGTCGCGCTCCGGATTGAGATAGCTGTGGAAGCGGTTGCCAGACAGCCGCCGGCTCAGCAGCTCTACCGCAGCAAGCTCGACCACGCGGTGTCCAAGATTGGGCTCAAGCCCTGTGGTTTCAGTGTCCAGAATGATTTGCCGCATCAAAATCCTCAGATGCCCTCATATTATCCCCTTTCCACCAGCGACCGACAGATTTTTATCGTCTTTGAAATCCCCTGTGAGCTGCCGAGCAGCGCAGCACGAGCGGCGGGAATTCGGCGAGCACTGTCTGAGCGCGAAGCGCGAGTTGCGCAGCCGCCCGCTTGGGCGAGCAGCACAGGGCACCCCATAGGGGCAGCGAGCCGGGGTTGCGTTTTCTTTGGTGACTTTCTTTTGGCGACACAAAAGAAAGTTACCAGCTGCCGGTCTGCCACCGGCGAATTTCTAAATGAACCCGCTTTTCATTTGACCATTACCGACTCTACGCCACGGTTTGCTAGGCTGTCGGCGCGCTCGTTGTCTTTATCCCCCGCATGGCCTTCCACCCACACCCATTTAATCTCATGCCTGGATGCCAGCTCGTCCAGTTGCTTCCACAGATCATCGTTCTTGACTGGTTTCTTATCGGCAGTGCGCCAGCCGCGCTTTTTCCAGTCGTGGATCCATTCACTGATGCCTTGTTGCACATAGCGCGAGTCGGTGTGCAATTTCACTTTGCAATGACGCTTGAGCGCGGAGAGCGCTTTGATCACCGCCGTGAGCTCCATGCGGTTATTGGTGGTGAGCGGCTCGCCGCCGAACAGCTCGCGAGTGCGCCCGGAATATTTCAGCAGTGCGCCCCAGCCGCCGACGCCGGGGTTTCCTTTGCACGCGCCGTCGGTGTAGATTTCGACTGTTCCGGTCATTTCAGGCGGAGGGATTGGGCCCGCGCGCTTTGAGGTAAAGAACTTTGGCTTTGGATTCGCGGCGCACCGGAGCCAGGGTCTTTTTCGGCTTCAGTGCTTCATTCCAATTCGGCCTGATTAGGCGTAGACCCTGCACGCGTTTTACCGCCTGCAAAAAATAAACGCCGCCGGCAATCGCCCACCAGCGGTCGCCCGCGGCTTCCAGGAAGCGGAACCGGGAAAGCCATTTTTCCTGCTTGAACGGCGGCACATAACAGCCAAGGCGGCCCGCGACCATTTCAAAACCGAGCAGCGCGAGCCAGTCCTTGAGCCGCGGCAGAGCGATGAAACGCCCGCTCCACGGAGACTCGCCGCTTCTGCGCAGCAATATACGCGACAATCCCCAAAGGCTGCGTGGATTAAAGCCGCAAATAATAAATTGGCCTTCGGGCATCAGCACGCGCTCTACTTCGCGCAATATTTGATGCGGGTTCTCGCTGAATTCGAGAACGTGCGGCAAAAGCAGCAAATCAATGCTATTGGATTCAAAAGGCAGATGGAGAAAATCTGTCTTTACCTTGACCTGGCCATCCCGGTCAGCGGTGAAGCGTAACGGAATGCGGCTCAGTCGCAGGAAATCGTAAGGCCCCAGTCCCAGCTGCACTGCGTTGAAGCCGAACACATCCGCCACCGCTTTGTCGAAAAACGCTTGCTCCTGCTGCAGCAGGTATCGGCCAAGCGGCGTCTCAAACCAATCATCCAGGCTGTGCGTTGACTTTTGCATCTTTTGACCCTAATGATATGACGTGAACAAGCTTACCGTCGTCCCGATCCCGGCGTTCAAGGACAATTATATCTGGCTCATGCGCAACCGGCGCTACGCGGCTGCAGTCGACCCCGGAGACGCAGTACCGGTGCTCCCCTACTTGCGGCGCGAAAAACTGGAGCTGGCCGCGATTCTTAACACCCATCATCATGCCGACCATGTTGGCGGGAACGCCGGCTTGCTCCGCGAATTTCGTGTCCCGGTTTACGGCCCGCGCAATGAATCGATTCCCGAAGTCACGCACCCGCTCGGTGAAGGCGACCGCGTGAAGCTTCCGCCGCTCGGCGTGGAATTTGAGGTGCTGGATATTCCCGGCCACACCGCAGGGCATATTGCTTATTATGGCGCAAACTTGTTGTTTTGTGGTGACACCTTGTTTGCGTGCGGCTGTGGGAAGTTGTTCGAAGGCACCGCGCAGCAAATGTATTCGTCTCTGCAAAAACTCGCAAATCTGCCGGATGCAACGCTGCTGTACTGCGGGCATGAATACACGCTCGCCAATATTCAGTTTGCGAAGGCCGCGGACCCGCATAATACCGCTTTGCTGAAGCTCGAGGCCAATGTGCGCCAATTGCGCGAGCTTGGCATGCCCACCCTGCCCTCGGACCTAAGGCTGGAAAAGGCGACCAATCCGTTCTTGCGCTGCAACAACCCCGAGATTGTGCGCAGCGCCAGTGCGCTGGCCGAAAAAGCGCTCACTGATCCGGTGTCGGTATTCGCTGTGTTACGCGAATGGAAAAATAATTTCAGAATCTGATAATTTTGAGGTTGACGCAGCGTGGAGCGGTTGGTTACCATCGGAACCTTTGCTAGAGGCCATGGGTATTCATGCGTTTTAAATCGGCATTGTTCATCGCGGCAGTATTCGCTTTCCTTCACGCTCCGGCATGGTGTGACGAGCATTTAGCATTTATTGGTTCTGCCGCCGGCACACAGGCTTCCTTCACCCGCACAAATCCTGACTCAGAAATAACCCCGCACGCGCAACAGTCGACACCCGTTCCGGTTCCAGCGCCTAAGGAATCGGCCGCGACAGCAAAATCTGGGCTGGTGACTGATCCAGATTCGGTTGACTCCGATAGCGTTACTTCTTCGCCGCCGCCCCTTCCGTTGCCGACTGAATCGGCGACTGCGACGAAATCCAAAGAGTCACAGACCGATGGGGAAGCAAATCAGGAATCCGATCCACCCGATACCGACCTTTGGGATCGCATCAGCAGCGGTTTCGCGCTGCAGGATTCGGACAGTCCCTTGGTTGCCAGGAATGAAGACTGGTACCGGAGACACCCGGATTATACGGAACGCATGATGGACCGCAGCAAACTTTATCTTTACTTCGTCGTCGAAGAGGTGGAAAAGCGCGGCATGCCCACCGAGATTGCCCTGCTGCCGATGATAGAAAGCGCGTACGTCCCTACCGCCGTATCACGCAGGAAGGCGTCCGGGATCTGGCAGTTTGTTGCCGGCACGGGAAAAAAATACGGACTGGAGCAGGATTGGTGGTATGACGGCCGGCGCAACGTGATTCAGGCGACGCAGGCCGCGCTCGATTATTTGCAGAACCTTTACGCGGAATTCGGCAACTGGGAACTGGCGCTGGCCGCCTATAACTGCGGCGAGAAGAAAATTGCCAAGCTGCTGGCCTACAACAAGGCGAAGGGCCTGCCTCAGGACTTCCAGAATTTGAGAAAGCTGCCGCGCGAAACCCGCAATTATATTCCCAAGCTCATCGCCATCAAGAACATCGTCAACGATCCTGAAGCTTACGGTCTGAAACTGGATGAAATCCCGAATGAGCCCTATTTCACCACGGTATCCGCGCCCGGTCATATTGATGTGCAGCTTGCCGCGCGCTTGGCCGACATGCCGGTTGATGAATTTGTTTCGCTCAATCCCGCACACATCCGGCCGGTGATAAAGGGCGATTCGGCCACGTTGCTGCTGCCGATAGACAAAGCGGACACGTTTACCGAGAACCTGGAAAATCGCGACAAGCCGCTCACCTCCTGGCAGATCTACCGTGCCGCGAAAGGCGAATGGCTGTACAGAATTGCGCAACGCTTCGGAATGAGCCTCGAGCACTTGAAAAAAGTTAATGGCATACGCCCGCGCAGCAAAATCACGTCTGCCGGCCAGTTGCTGCTGGTTCCGGCGGACTCCGGTATGTCACCCGGCTTTGCGCGAAGAACTTCAGGAAGCCTGCATCCGCTTTATTGAGACGTAGTTTGTTGCTGCTTGTATAGGAAGCAGTGCGCGTTGTGCGTGTTGCTAAAGCGGCTTTCCCCCGGATAAGCGCGCCGGCATTCAGGCATGACTTCGGGGCAACGCGGATGGAAATGGCAGCCGCTCGGTGGATTGAGCGGCGAGGGCAAATCCCCCTGAAGGCGTATGATTTCACGCCGCGTCGCGCGATCAATCACTGGCACGGCGGACAACAGCGCGCGCGTATAGGGGTGACGTGGCCGATTGAGCACCTCTTCAGTCGTTCCCGTTTCCACAATCCTCCCAAGATACATCACCGCCACTTCGTGCGCGAGGTATTCGACCACCGAAATATTGTGGGTGATGAACAGATAAGCCAGGCCAAACTTGTCCTGCAATTCTTTCAGCAGGTTCAGTATCTGAGCCTGGACCGAGACGTCCAAGGCGCTGGTTGGTTCGTCGCAGATGATGAGCTTCGGGTTCACCGCCAGCGCGCGCGCTATCGAGATACGCTGCCGCTGCCCGCCTGAGAATTCGTGCGGGTAGCGTTGCCTCATTTCCTTTGACAAGCCGACCTGCTCAAGCAGGCGATCCACGCGCTGCAAGCGTTCTGTCGCGCTGGTGGTGATTTGCAGTGCGGTCATGCCTTCCTCGATGATGTCGGATACCCGCATGCGCGGATTAAGCGAGGAGTACGGGTCCTGGAAAATAATCTGGAATTGTGAGCGCCTTGATCGCAATTCATCGCGTCCCAGGCGGGTTAGATCGACGCCGTTATAGCGCACGCTGCCGGAAGTCACAGGTACCAACTGCAAGATGCCTTTGCCCACGGTGGTCTTGCCGCAGCCCGATTCCCCGACCAGCGCCATAGTCCTGCCTTTTTTGATTTCCAGCGTAACTCCATCAACCGCCTTTACCTGGCCTACCACGCGTTTGAACAATCCCTTGTGCACCGGGAAATGCACTTTGAGATTGGATACCTTGAGCAAATCCGCGCTTTCGGCGGCAACGGAAACGCGCGCCGCCCCGCCTTCCGCAACAGTTGCTCCGGCGACTTGCTCGCGGCCCTCACTGTACAGATGGCAGCGCACCGCATGTCCGGGCGAAGCTTCGCTCCAGTCCGGATCGATCGTGCGACACTTGTCCCAGGCAAATTCGCAGCGCTCGGCAAAGCGGCAGCCGCGGAATTCACGGTTAAGCTGCGGTACCGCGCCTTTGATGACGGCGAGCCGTCCACTGCGCTTAGTCGCATCCGGCAGCGACGCAAACAGCTTGCGCGAATAAGGGTGCGCGGGATTGGCGAAAAATTCCTGGGCCTGCGCGGTCTCCACGATTTGCCCCGCGTACATTACCGCCACCTTGTGCGCCATTTGTGAGACCACTCCCAAATCATGAGTGATCAGCAAGATCGCCATGCCGGTGCGTTTTTGCAGATCGCGTATCAAGTCCAGGACCTGCGCCTGGATAGTGACGTCGAGTGCCGTGGTCGGTTCATCGGCTATCAACAGCTCCGGTTCCCCCGCCAGTGCGATTGCGATCATCACTCGCTGCGTCATGCCGCCCGAGAGCTGAAACGGATATTCGCGCATGCGCCGCTCCGCGTCCGGGATTCCCACCGCGGCTAGCAATTCGATGATACGCTCATGCGCCTTGTTTCCGCGCAGTCTGGTATGGCGATGCAACACTTCTTCAATCTGCTCCCCTACCGTTAGCACCGGATTGAGACTCAATGCCGGTTCCTGAAAGATCATTGCCATGCGCCCGCCGCGCACCGTGCGCATTGCGATTTCCGGAAGCGCAAGCAAATTCTGCCCGTCGAGCATGACCTCTCCCGCAATGATTCGTCCGGCATCCGGCAGCAGCCGCATGATGGACAGCGCGGTCATGGATTTGCCGCTGCCCGATTCACCGACAAGGGCATAGGTTTCCCCGCGTTCTAGCGTCAAGGAAACTCCATCTACCGCGCGCACGGGTGCCGCGCTGTTCACCAGCCAGGTCTTGAGATTCGAAATTTGCATCAGCGGCTGCATGCGGGCTTCAGCGTTTCTGCTCCGGCAAGCCGCCTGCAACTCGCACGCGCGGGTCGAAGGCATCCCGCACGGCGTCGGCAAAGAGATTCGCAGCGAGCACCAGCACGAACATGAACAGGAATGCTGCAAACAACGACCACCAGACAGCCGGCTCGCGCGCCATTTCCAGTCGTGCGCTGTTGATCATGTTGCCAAAACTGATCATTGAGGGGTCCACGCCTACACCCACATAGGTGAGAACCGCTTCCGCCAGCACCAGCCCGCTGAAACTCAGTACCACCGTAATCAGTACGATGTGCATAACGTTGGGCAATATATGCCTGGCCATGATGCGCATATGGGAGACGCCAAACGCGTGCGCCGCCTGAATGTACTCGAGCTCGCGCAATTTCAGCGTTTCACCGCGCAGCAGTCGGCACAAGCTGGTCCAGCTCGTGACGCCGAGGATGATGCACAGAAACAAGAGTCGGAAATCCGCGCGCTCGGTAATGGTGGGAAACCTCTGCGGGTGACTGTCCATGAATACTTGCATCATCAGCACTGCCGCAGCGATCAACAACACATCCGGTATCGAGCTCAAGGTGGTGTAAAAGTACTGGATGCTGTCATCTACCCAGCCGCGAAAATAGCCGGCCATGATCCCCATGGCCAAGGCAAACGGCAACATCACCAGCGTGGTCAGCGTGCCGATTATCAGTCCGGTGCGTATGCTTTTTAGTGACAGATAAAGCACGTCCTGTCCCACCTTGTCGGTCCCGAACACGTGGTAATGCTCGCTGAGAATCGCCACCGGAAAGGTGCACAGCATCAACACGCCGAGCGTGGTCAAAATTGCATTCCAGGGAATTTCGCTTTCACCGCGCCACAGCGCGATAGCGGTCCCGCGGAAATTGCCCTGGCGGCGCATTGCTGCCAGGCGAACCACCATGGCGGCGATGACGATCCATGCCAGCGCCGCGAGCATCAGCGAATAAAACACCCGTCGGGTGATGTCCGCGAAGCGCTGTTGCGCCGGATCGCGCAAATTCGCGCCGCCATATTTCAGGCGCGGAAATTCCCTGATTTCCTTTCCGTCTGGCAGCTGCACCGTCTCCTTGGCAAAGGAGTACGCAGCTAATGGCGCCGAATAGGTTTTCTCTACCCGGCTACGGAGCGGCGTCACGAGCACATCCAAGACGCTCAAGGCCTCCACCGAATAGACGCGCTTGGCGCCGTTGCCTTCGAGCGGCAAACGGAAATGGATTGAGTCAAACAAACCAACTACCAAATAAGCAGCCAGCACGGTGGCCGCGACCATTCCGCTCCTGCTCTGTGCAACCCGCTTCCATGGCGCCGCGAGATGCGGCCTGCCGCGCACATACCATGCAAACAGCACGACCAGCGCAAGCAGCAGGTAAATCAGCGCATCAGTCCAGAGAATGACCGGTATGAAAGGCATCAGACGAGCCTTATCCGGGGATCCACCATGGTGTACGAAATATCCGTCAGAATCAGCCCGACGATGTAAAGCACGGAACCGATGAACACCATGGCACGCACTACCGCGAAGTCCTGCGAATTAATCGCGTCTATGGTGTAGCTTCCCAGTCCTGGAATGCCGAAAAAGGATTCAGTAATCAGGCTTCCCAGAAACAACAATGGAATGATTACCACAACGCCAGTCAATATCGGAATCATGGCGTTGTTTAGCACATGTTTGAACAACACCCGTATTTCCGAGAGGCCTTTGGCGCGCGCCGTCCGCACATAGTCCTTGTTGATTTCCTCGAGAAAGATGGTGCGGTACCAGCGCGTGCCGCTGCCAATACCGGCGATGACCCCGACGACGACCGGCAAAATTACGAACTTCGGCATGTCGAGGCCGAAATCGAATCCGGAAATCGGCACCAGATTCCATAGCTTGCTCACTAAATACTGGCCGCCGATGATATAGAACAATCCGGAAATAGACATCATCGCCACGCACAGCACGACGCCCCAGAAATCAAGATACGTGGCGCGGAAAAACGCGATCAGCAAGGCGAAGCTGATATTCACCAACAGCCCAATAACGAACACTGGCACCGCGATGGCCAGGCTGGGTCCCATGCGGGTCCGGATTTCGTAGGCGATGTCGCGGCCATCGTCTGAAAGCCCGAAATCAAACGCGAACATCTTCACCGATTTCCGATAAAAGATGGTGTCAGTGAACCTAGACATGCCTTGCGCGCTTGCATTGTAAAGCAGCGGCCTATCGTATCCGTGTTCGTGTTTCCAATTGGCCACCGCTTCAGGCGTGACGCGCTTGACCCCAAGTTGCATGCGCGCGATATCGTCCGGCGTATTTACTACGAAAAACAGCGCAAAGGTAATGATATTAACTCCGATGAGAATCGGGATGGCATAGATGACCCGGCGGATGATGTAGTTAATCATGGCTTCAATCGCTCGTTGGACCCGGGGCCGGAACTGCCGCCGTGCGTTCCTTGCGACGGTAGGCGCGCACTGCCGGAATTGCGCTGGCGATCAGTAAGGCCGCTATAAAAAACACCGGCCACAGCACCGGTTTATTCCATTCGCGGCGCTCCTCGCTGCGCAAAGCGGCATCAATGCGCTCGTATTTGAGACTGTTGCGCGCCATCTGGTTCGGTTTCACGTTCTGCATCCAGTCGTGATACAGGGCGAAATCCTTCGGGTAAAATCCCCACACCCAGGGCGCATCGTTGCGCGCGATAGCCACCATTTTATCGATGATTGCTTGCCGCTCCGGACCGTTTTCCATGTTTTTCACGCGATCGAATAATGCGTTGTATTCCGGGTTGTCGTAGTTCGCGGCGTTCTCGCCGTCAAATTTCACCTTGGACTGCGCGCCGTTAAGCAGGAACAGGAAATTCTCAGGGTCGGGGTAATCGGCATTCCAGCCCCAGTTGAAAATCTGCGCATCGCCTTTGCGGATCTTTTCCTGGAAGCGATTGTAGTCAGTGGCACGAACGACAAGCTGCAGGTTCAGCTTGACAAACTGTTTGCGCAGCCAGTCAAGGCGTGCTTTGTCATCCGGCCCGCGCGCGGTTACATCAAAATTAAGTAGCAGCGGTTCGCCGGTTTTAGCGTCCCTGCCCTCGGGATAACCGGCATCCGCCAAAAGGCGCTTCGCGGTCTCGATTGATTTGCGTTTGGGCTGATCGTCCACCCAATCGTAGACCACGGGATTGATTCCTGCTTCTCCGTACCGGTAGCCCCAAATCCCTGGAGCGATCGGTCCCTGTGCGGCGATGCCGCGCCCGTTGGCGAAAATCGAAATGTACTCTTCATAATCTGTTGCAATAGAGATCGCCTGCCTGAGCTTGCGCGCGCGCTCCGAGTATCCGCCCACGACCGGATCGAGCATGTTGAATCCCATATAGATGATCGAAGTGGCAACCGATGTTTCCAGCCGGATTTCTTTCTTGCGCATCGCCTCAGTCACCACCGCTTCACCTTGCGCACCGACCTGTACCGCCTGGTCGTAACTGTCGGATGAAATCCCCGAAGCATCGTAATAGCCCTGCAAAAACTTATTCCAGTAAGGAATGCTCTCCCGTTCGCGACTGAATACCGCTTTGGGAATAAACGGCAGCAGCTTGCCAGCATCTTTCAGCAACCCCGCTTTGACGTCGTCCGGAGTACCGCTGGATGGATAGGTTTCGCCGTGAAAATTGGGGTTGCGCTCCAACACCATTCGGCTGTTCGGATTGTTCTCGGACAGCATGTACGGGCCGGTGCCGACCGGATACCAATCAAGCGTGATATTTTTCTCCGCCATTCCCGGCTGCGAATAAAAACGGTCCACTTCCACGGGCACCGGCGCAAAGAAAGGCATCGCCAGCCAATACACAAACTGCGGATATTTGCCCTTGACCTTGACCGTGAACGTGTATCGGTCAATCGCTTCCACGCCCTCCAATGGATAGCGCGTCAAGTCCAGCCAGCTCTCCTCGCCAGCTCGCGCGACCAGCGCTTGGTCCGCTTGTTTCAAGGTCTTGGCGTATTGCTTGAGGCCAATGATATATTCGCTCATTAGTCCGAAAATGGGCGAAGAGAGTCGCGGGTGAGCGAGGCGCTTGATCTCGTACACGTAATCATCGGCCGTCAGCTCGCGCGTGCCGCGCTGCTTGAAATCGGATAGCGCGTAAACAGCTTGCAAATCTTTGGGCTTCAGATTTTGATATAGAAATCTGCCTTCGGCTTCCTTGGCAAAAGCCGGATGCGGCTGATAGAGTATTCCCGGCTTGATGCGAATTCGGTAAACACTGTAGGCGATAGCAAGCGGGTCAACATTCTCCGGGAGTTTGTTCCCGGATTTGTCGTAATACTGCACGCTTGGCATTTCCGCCGCGCTCAGCGGAACCAGGGTATAAGGACGCTTCAAATAGTGATATTGCAGCGGAGGCTCATAGATTTGAGCGTTGAATACCGCTTCGTTTTCGCTGTATGACTGCACCGGGTCGAGGTGCTTGGGCCGCTCGGTGAATGCCGAGTACAAAATATCCTTTCCATTATCGGCAGCCGGGTAAGGATCGTTCCACTCCGATCTTGCGCACGCCGCGGCGAGCACCGGCAGCAACATGCAGACCAGGCGACAGGTCAATAATTTCATCGGCTTCTCAGTGTATAGCAAACCGCGCGTTAGCGTCATCCCCGGACGACCGGAATCCTGGCACCTGAAAAACTTAAGCTATAATTCCCCAAGCCCCTTTTTATAGACCGGGAACAACCATGGGAATTCTGACCGACAAACGCGTGCTGATTACCGGATTACTGAGTAACCGTTCCATCGCTTACGGGATCGCCGGCGCGATGAAGCGCGAGGGCGCCCAGCTGGCTTTTACTTACCAAGGGGAACGGGTGCGCGATCGCGTCGTAGAAATGGCCCGTGAGTTCGGCAGCGAACGGGTATTTCCCTGCGATGTCAGCAGCGACGAGCAAATCGAAAACTTATTCAGCGAACTTGGGAAGCACTGGAATGGACTTGAGGGCATCGTACATTCAATTGCCTTTGCGCCCCGCGAAGCATTGTCCGGGGATTATTTGGACGGCTTGAACCGCGAAGCTTTTCGAACGGCACATGATGTGAGCTCCTACAGTTTCGCCGCCCTCGCCAAGGCCGGTTTGCCGCTGATGCAGGGAAGAAAAGCGGCGCTGCTTACCCTGACGTACTTGGGCGCAACGCGCGTGGTTCCCAATTACAACGTGATGGGGCTCGCCAAGGCAAGCCTCGAAGCCAACGTGCGCTATCTGGCGCAGAGCCTGGGACCAAAAGGAATACGGGTGAATGCAATTTCCGCGGGGCCGATCAAGACGCTTGCGGCAGCCGGGATTAGTGGCTTCGGAAAGATCCTCAGCTTTGTTGCAGAAAATGCGCCGCTTAGGCGCAATGTCACAATAGATGATGTGGGAAATGCTGCGGCTTTCCTGATGAGCGACCTGGCCAACGGCATTACCGGAGAAATCACTCACGTCGACGCCGGCTTTAACATCACGGTCGGCGGAATCTCTGAAACTCCCTGAAAAGCAACAGCGTGTGCTGCGCGTTATTTTCTGTCCAATAGTTCCCGGTTGATTTTAACGTCGCCCTTATGCCTGATACTGGCAAGATAGGCGTTAAACTGTTCCTGGGCAACAAGCCGGCGCAATTGTTCGGTCAATTCCTTGCGCTGCGCCTCATTGACTGCGTTGGAATCCTGGATTCGATTTATCCTGATCAGCGTAATGCCCCCTTCCGGATCTATGGTACCGGCATAAGCCGGGAGCTTGCTCACGTCCGCCGCGAACACCGCGCCGACCACGCCCGGGTCTGCGCCCTTTGATGCGCTCTGACGGTTTATTAAAACCGGCGGGCCCCAGGGCAATTTCAGATCCTTGCCTTCCCGCAGCATCGCGAGCTTTTCCTTCCCGTCCTTCACTGCCAGTTCGGCGGCGTTCTTCAAAAGCAAGACCTTGTTGATCTGCGTCCGGGCTTCCTGGTAGGTCTCAAGACTTGCCGCCTTGTGCTCGACCACATGCGCCGCGAGCAGCGTATTGGGCGCGACTTCGATAGCGTCGGTGTTGCGATTGTTCTTGATTGCATCATCCGAAAACAGCGCCTGCAGCACTTTGTCGCTGCTTATCAGCCCCGCGCTCTTGCTGTCTTTTGTCAGCCACGGACTTTGCTGAATGGTCAGCTTGAAGGCCTGGGCAGCGGGCTTCAGGCTATCCGACTGTTCATACACCATATTGCTGAAATTTTCGGCAAGCTCGTTGAATTTTTTGATCGCCTTCTGTTGTTTGAGCTCGCTTTCGATCTGGTTTTTCGCCTGTTCAAAGGGCGTTGGCTTAATGGCAACGAGCTTGATGATGTGGTAGCCAAACTGGGTCTCCACAGGCCCTGCGATTTCTCCAACCGTCATTTGGAATACTGCGTCTTCAAACGGCTTAACCATGGCTCCGCGGGAAATGAAACCGAGATCCCCGCCGTTGGCCGCTGATCCGGGATCCTGCGAATACCTTTTTGCCAGTTCGGCGAACTCCGAGGGGTTCTTCACTAACTGCTGGTAAATCTCGTCGGCCTTGCCTCTGGCCTGCGCCTTGGATTCCGGAGCTGCATTAGGCGGCACCGAAATGAGGATATGGCTTACCTGCCGCGTCTGAAAGCGATTCGGGTGCTCATCGTAATATTTCCGGATCTCGTCCGCGCTGAGTGTTATCTGCGATGCCAAATTATCGGCCGATAACACCAGATAATCGGCGCGCACCTGCTCAGGCGTTTCGAACTCGCTGTGATGCTCGTCATAATAGCGCTTCGCTTCTTCATCGCTAACCTTTGCTTTCAGCACATACTGGTCGATGGAATCGGTATACAGGCTAACTTCGCGCTCCTGCTGGCTCAGGCGAATCAATCGGTCGGCGACCGATTGCGGGATGATTTCGCTCTCGAATGGGCTGGTAAGTTGTCCCACCACCAGTTCCTGCCGTACCTTGTTTTCAAAAGTCCGCGGACTCAGACCTTGATTGCGTAACAGGGTCTCGTATTGGGTCTTGGAGAATTTGCCGTTTTCCTGGAAAGCCGGGTACTGGCTGATAACTTTTTGCAACTCGGAGTCACTCACGGTCAGTCCCGAGTGCACCGCCTGTGCCACCAGCAGATGTTGCTTGATAAGATTGTCAAGAACCGAAGCCCGCGTCTCCGGATCTTCCATGATTATCGGATTGAACTTTTCACCCAATTGCGCGCGCAATCTCTCCTGCTCGTCGCGCATCGCTTGAACAAACTCTTGCTGGGTTATCCGGTAGCTGCCGACCTTCGCCAAATAATCTCCGCTACCGATGCTGCTGAAATAACGTTCCACCCCAAACAACGCAAACGGCAGAAAAATCAGTGCCAGAATAACTTGCGCGATTCTTTTGTTACGATAGATTAGATCAAACATAATGTAAAAAACAAAAAAGGCGAACGCGTGTTCGCCTGGGCAATCTCCAATGGGTG
>Ga0187774_10000169_pt1 | contig 21597 bp, 17 predicted proteins | sample 0216_BV02_MP05_2_FD_133152 | JGI IMG/M metagenome (GOLD analysis project Ga0187774, IMG submission 133152) | Tropical peat soil microbial communities from peatlands in Department of Meta, Colombia - 0216_BV02_MP05_20_MG | ecosystem: Environmental > Terrestrial > Soil > Wetlands > Peat | place... | reverse complement strand
TCACCTTCCGCCAGTACGGGCTGGAGGTCCTCCTCGATCTCGGCGAATGGTGGGAGTCCGAAACCGGGGGGGCCATACCCCTCGGCGGCATCGCCATCCGGCGCGACCTGGGCCGTGAGGTCGCAGCTGAGGCTGATCGGGCCATACGCGCCTCGCTTCGGGCCGCCCGCTCCGGATCCCCTCGGGTCATGGAGTACGTCCTCGCCCACGCCCAGGAGATGTCTCCCGAGGTGGTGAAACAGCATATCGATCTGTACGTAAACGACTTCACCTTCCATCTCGGGAGGCACGGGCTCAGGGCTGTGGATCTCCTCCTCCGACAAGCCGGGGAAGTCGGCCTCGTTCCGAAAAACCCGCTGCCTTTCATGGCGTACGAGGAACCCCAACCAGGGTCTAAACGGTCGGTAAGAAATCCCGTCAACCCGCCCTGCTCCTACACGCAGCACAAGTGATACCGCGAGACAGGCTGATCTACTCGGTAACGCCGCATAGTCGAGGCATTGATAGTGTAGGGAGAGGCCCGGCTTGCCTGCGGAGGGGCGCACAAAGTCCGGGGGGCGGCCGTCCTGGTAGCCGAGGAGCAAGAGGAGGCTCCGGATGCGCCTTGCCTCGCAGATCACCCTACCCGCGAGTGAGGCCTCCACCGCAAGAACGGTTTTTCAGCGACCTGCGACAGCCATCGTATCCGCTGGACCGGGAGGTTGACGAGCCTCTCGGCGGCCTCGGCCGGGGTGGCGGCGTCTATGTCGACATAGATGAGCCTGGCCGTCCGGCCGGGGCCTATGGTCCCAAGGTCTGGGCGAGAGAGGGCTCGGGCTCCGTTTACCGTCGCCATGGCCAGAATCGTATCGGGGCTCAGCATGGAATAGCTCAAGGCCACAAACCTCATCTCGTCGAACATGCTGATGGTTTCTGCGCTGGCAAGGGAATCGGTCCCCAGGGCTGGAACGACCCCGGCAGCGAGGAAAGCAGAAATATCGGGAAGGCTCCCGTGGAGGTTCTGGTTCGACCTGGGGCAGAGGCAGAGATGCGCGCCGCTCCGGGCGAAAAGCTCGATCTCCCCGGCTGTGACCCGGAGGAGGTGGACGGCGAGGGTCTCTCCGTCGAGGAGCCCAAGCTCCGAGGCAAGCTCGACCGGCCTCCTGCCCCAGCAGGCCCACCCTGAGAAGTCCAGCCCCATCTCCGTCAGGAAATCAGCCCATCGGCCCTTGCCGGTTGCAAGAAAGTCAAGCTCCTCCTCTGATTCGGCCAGGTGGAGGGCAAATGGACGGCCGAGCCGCCGATCGGCTTCCTTGATACGGCGAAGGAGGGAGGGGCTCGCTGTATGGGGAGCGTGGCCGGCGTAGGCGAAATTCATCTCGCCCAGGGGCCGGGGCAGGGGAGGGAGGTCCTGGTCGTTTCCCAGGAACTCGAGCCAGACGGTGCCGGCGAGACCGGCCGAGTTAAGAAGAGGCGCCACGGGGACATGCGGACCAAACTCTCCGACGAGAGTAACACCGGTGTCGCGGAGCCGGCTCACGGCCTCCTCCATGGCGGCGATGGCGGCATCCGCGGGCAGGCCTCGGCGCACCTCGATGAGCTCCCGGATCCAGGTCAAGAACCCGGAACCCGGCTCCACCTTCCCGGCGAGCGCGGAGAGGCTCAGATGGGTGTGGGCGTTCACCAGCCCGGGCATGATCACCCCGGGACCGTGATCGAGGGCGGAAGTCCCGGGCTTGCCGCTCGGCCCGCTCTCGACCTGCACCACTTTCCCTTCGGCCACGGTCACGGCGGCGTTATCGAGCCAATGTCCCGGGGCGAGCATTGCCCACCGAGCCCGATGCGTCACCGAGGTCACGGAGGGGCCTCACCTTGCGACTCCACGGGTTCGTAGAGGGTATTTCGCTGTCGCGCCCGGAACCCGGCCGCCTCGATGAGGCGGATCATCTCGCTGCGGGAGAGGCGGTGGCTCACCCCGGCTGCGGCGACCACATTCTCCTCGATCATGGTCGAGCCGAGATCGTCGGCGCCGAAGTGGAGGGCCACCTGACCGATGTGGGGGCCCTGGGTAACCCAGGAGGCCTGGATGTGAGGAAAGTTGTCGAGGACGAGGCGGGATACGGCCAGGAGCCGGAGGTAGGTCGTGCTCCCGGCCGGCCGGCCCGGAAGGGTGGTCTTCGCCGGCTGGTAAGGCCACGGGATGAAGGCGGTGAACCCGCGGGTCTCATCCTGCAACCGGCGGACAAGGAACAGGTGCTCCAGCCGCTCAGCGGGAGTCTCAAGATGGCCGAACATCATGGTAGCGGTCGTCTTGAGACCAACCGCGTGGGCGGTCCGCATGACCTCCAGCCACTCATCCTTCGTGGCCTTGATAGGCGAGACGGCCCGTCTGACGCGGTCCACGAGGACCTCCGCCCCGCCGCCGGGGATGGACCCAAGACCTGCCGCCACCAGTCGTTCAATGACCTCTCTCACCGTAAGGCCGCTCTGTCCGGCCATGAAGACCATCTCGGGCGGCGAGAACCCGTGCACGTGGAGACCCATGCGGCGCATAAGACGGACCTGCTCCAGGTGCCAGTCGAGGCCGAGAGCCGGGTTGAGCCCGCCCTGGTAGAGGATCTGGGTGCCGCCCAGGGCGAGGGTCTCCTCGCACTTGCGGACAAGAGTCTCCTGATCCAACACGTACGCCTCCGGATGGCCCTCCGGGCGCGCGAAGGCGCAGAACCCGCACCTGGAAACACAAACGTTGGTGTAATTGATGTTCCGATCCACGGCGTAAGTGACCACCGGGTCATGGTTCCACCGCAAGCGCGCCTCCTGAGCCAGTTGGCCGAGGGTCAAAAGATCGGCCTCTTCGTAAAGGACCCTGGCCGGTTCAGGGTCCAGGCGTCCTCGTTCGAGGCAGCGGATGCCCTCACTCACGTCCATGGGATGACTCTACCGGTCGGTGAAACGTATCCCGCTCGACCGGCTCGCAGCCGGCCTCTCGGATCAGGTCCACGAGCTGCTCGACCGTGAGGCCGGCCTCGGTGTGGGCCCCGGCCTCGTGGGCGATCCGTTCGCGAACGATGGTTCCCTCCAGGTCGTCGGCCCCAAAGTGGAGGGCGGTCTGGGCCAGCTTGGCTCCCAACATGACCCAGTAGGCCTTGATGTGGGGAATGTTGTCCAGGACCAGTCGGGCTGTGGCGATGGTCTTGAGGATATCGACGCCCGTCGGGCCGGGGAGATCCCTGAGGAGAGTGTTCGCCGGATGGAAGGGAAGGGCGATGAAGGCTTGAAAGCCGCCGCTTTCTTCCTGCTGCTCGCGCAAGCGAATAAGGTGCTCGACCCGCTCGGCCGGCGTCTCGATGTGACCGAAGAGAAGGGTCGCGTTGGTCGTGATCCCCAACCGATGGGCGGTAGCATGGATGGAGAGCCACTCGTCCGCGCCGATCTTGTGCGGAAAGAGTCTCTGCCTGATGCGCTCGGAGAAGACCTCGGCCCCCCCGCCCGGCATGGCGACGAGCCCGGCTTCCTTGAGCCGGACCAGGCACTCGTGGTGAGAGAGGCCGGCTTTCTTCGCCATCTGAGCGATCTCAACCGCGGTGAAGGCCTTGAGCTTCACGCCGGGGCGGGCGCGGAGGATGGCCCGGAGCAGATCCAGGCAGTACGGGAAATCCAGCTCCGGATTGCAGCCCCCCACAAGGTGGACCTCTCTGAGGTCCGCCACCGGGCTCTCCGCGATGCGGCGCGCCGCCTCATCAGGGCTCATGGCGTAACCGTCGGCCGAGCCCGCCGGGCGGTGGAAGGCGCAGAACCGGCAACCGTTCCCGCAGATGTTCGTATAGTTGAGGTGGTGGTTGGCGATGAAGAAGGCCCTATCGCCGAAGCGGACCCGCTTCACGGCAAGAGCGAGCTGACCCAGGCCGCAGAGATCCGTGCTTTCAAGGCAGGCGACGCCCTCCCCGGGCTCAACCTGCCCGCCGCCCGCGAGTTTGCGGCCGATCTCCCTCAGGGCCGGATCTCGGAGCCTGTCCAGGAGGAGGCTTGGTAGGGCGAGGCGCGGATTCTTCGTCGTGCTCATCACGTGATCTTTTCCGTCGGTCCATGGGCGCTAGGCCCTCAGGCCCCTATTCTCTCGACTGAGGTGACCACCTGGTCAATAGTAAATGCCTCTCTTTCTTTTGGCAAGGCTTTTTCGCCCCGAAGGTCACCGGGACCTGGCGGCCTCCTTCCAGAGCGATCCCTCACTATCGTGTTGTGTCTCTCGTCCCAATGGAGTCAAAACCTTTTCGGCTGACTTCCTTCTCCGACCCTCCAGATTTTCATTGCCTTAATGCAGGGCGGGTTGGGCTCTTGACCGATACGGCATGGCGTGTTCGAAAATGTCTTTTCGGCGATGCGGCGTGGCGCTTGTTGTCGTCCTCGCGCTTCTCGTTTCGGTGAGCAGCGATGTCTCCGGCGACCCTAGAAAGTACATTGCCACCACGTCAAAGAACTCACCCCCCTTCTCCTTCCTGGATCACCAGGAAAACCCGCAGGGCATGGTGATCGATTTCTGGAGCATGTGGGCTGAGAAGATGGGGCTGGACATCGAATTCCGCCTGGATGATGGGAACCGGACGCCGGAGACGGTACGAGATGGTGAGGCTGACTTTCACGCAGGTCTTTACTCCTCAGATATCCGCCACGAGTATCTGGATTTCTCCACGGGCTACCTTGACGTCACCACGAGTATCTCTGCTCTCGACAAGCTGAAGGTAAATTCCCTAGACGAACTGGGTAAACTTCCAGTCGCGACCAGCGCGGGCTACGTTGTCGCTGGATATTTGCACGATAAGTATCCGCGATCAAAATCAGGCTCTACCCCAACAACGAAGGCGTGATCGAGAGCGTTTTGGCAAAGGAAGCACTGCTTTTCGCCATGGAGTACCCTGTTGCTCAGTACTACCTCTCGAAATACGAGGCAAGGGGCAGGTTCAAAACGTTTTCTGCACCGAACTGATCGCAGAATCCTATATCAAGATGGACTTACTGCCCCCCTAGCCGCTGTCTTTCAGTTACCGACCGCTGGATCTCTCGAGCAAGAAGCAGCTCCCACTTCTTCGAGGCGCCTACCTCGGCCCTGAGATCCACATTGACCTCCAGGAGAACAAGGACATCCCGGCTGATCCATTGGCCCTCGCCCAGGCTGGCCACGGCCGAATTTAGGAGGTTGTTGAAAAGCCCCTCTGGCTCGACGACTGCGACCGCCGACGTCGCAGAATGATGCCGTGAAGCAAGGCTCCCTTTCCGGTTCTTCACCTGCCGCTTATAAGTGCGCAAGCGTTGCTATCACTGCGACCGAGAGGCCTGTCGACTGGCGGAGATCTCGAACGGCTGGGTGCTGGGAACAGCTATCGGGGATTGAAAGCCCCGCCTGCGTTCCCCTTCGACGAGGGGGCGGTTGTCTTTGGCTGCAGCAAGATGGTATCATGCCGGCCATGTCGCCCCCGCGAGGTCCAAGGATGTTGACCTCCCTGGACCACATGGTGACGGGCAGAAGACCACTGGTGCGGCGGGGCCTTGGCTCGTGAAAACAAATCCGATTTTCCTTGTCGTATCTCTCTTCCTCTTGGTCGTCGCTCTCCTTCCGGTCTTTCCGGATCGCGGCGCCGCAGCAGCCGCGCCTGAATCCGGCCAAGCGCACGTCCTCCCTGGGCCGACGGAGTCCGTGCCCTACCACGGAGCTGATATCGGCAAGGTCCTCCCGGCCTGGTCCGTCCTTCCCTTCGTGGGTATCCTGCTCTCCATCGCCCTCTTCCCCTTGCTCGCACCCCGTTTTTGGCATCACCACTACGGAAAGGTCTCGGCCTTCTGGGCTCTCCTTTTTGCCGTTCCTTTCGTTTCCGCCTTTCATCACGAGGCGATCGTCGAGATCCTTCACGTATATATCGTGGACTACATTCCCTTCATCACTCTCCTCTGGGCACTCTTTATCATCGCAGGTGGTATTGCGGTGACCGGCTCACTGAAGGGGACGCCGGCGGTGAATACGGTCATGCTGCTCATCGGGACGGTGCTGGCCTCCTGGGTCGGGACTACCGGCGCGTCCATGGTCATGATCCGCCCGGTGCTGCGCGCGAACAAGCATCGCGTCAGGAAAGCCCACGTGGTCTGTTTCTTCATTTTTCTCGTTGCGAATATCGGCGGCGGTCTTACACCCCTGGGAGATCCCCCCCTTTTCCTGGGGTTCCTCCACCGTGTCCCCTTCTTTTGGGTTACCATCGCGATTCTCCCCCACGTGCTGTTGACCTCCTGTCTGCTCCTGGCCGTGTTCTTCCTGCTGGACACATTCTTCTCCCGAAGGGAGAACGGCAAGCGAGCCCTCTCCTTGGGCCAGGAGGAAAGGGCTCCTGTGAAAATCAAAGGGTTGACCAATCTCCTGTTCCTTGTGGGCGTTGTGTGCCTGGTTCTCATGAGCGGGTACTGGAAGGCCGGCTCCTTCAACCTCATGGGGATCGAGGTTTCCTATCAGAATGTCTTACGGGACGCGGGTATTGCGGCCATGGGATTCCTGTCTCTCGCCGCCACCCCCTGGAAGCTCCGGGAGGCCAACGAGTTCGGCTGGGCCCCCATCCTCGAGGTGGCGAAATTGTTCGCCGGTATCTTCATGACCATCATCCCGGCGGTGGCTATCCTCAAGGCGGGGAGCGGCGGGGCCCTGGCGCCCTTTTTCGCCTATGTCAACGAACCGGTTCATTACTTCTGGGCATCGGGATCGCTTTCCTCCTTTCTCGATAATGCGCCCACGTACCTGACTTTCTTCAACATGGCTTTGGGGCAATTGGGAATGACGGAGGCCGTGGTGCCGCTGGCGTGTGCGCTGGGGGCCGCGTCAGCCAGTCCGGAGTTTGTCGGGCTTCTCAAAGGGGTCTCGGCAGGGTCCGTGTTCATGGGCGCCAACACCTATATTGGGAATGCTCCCAACTTCATGGTCAAGTCCATCGCCGAGGAAGCCGGCGTCCGGATGCCGAGCTTTTTCGGCTACATGTTCAAGTACTCCATTCCTATTCTCATTCCTGCCTTCATCCTCGTGACCTTCATCCTGTTCTGATGGGACGAACCCTTCGCCTCGCTTACAGGGCACGCCCCCGGGGGGGCGCAAGCCAATGAGGGCGCAACGACTTGCTGGATTTCGCCTGCGAAATTTGCTATAAACGTCTCACTCCGATGTCAAACATTCAAGCGGGTTTGTGGAAGATAGGACAAGCATTTTGGCATGAGAATGGAGGCGTTGCCATGAGACGTTTCGTTCCCTACCTCCTGGCTTTCCTGCTTTTCGTCACCGTCGGTTTTCTGGCCGCCTGCAGCGGCGGTGGTGGTGACCCGAAGAACAAGGCTGACAGGAGTGAGTCAGACTGGTCCGCCTCTGAAGCAAGAGAATAATACATGCGCGGCATAAACGCGAGATAGTAACATGGATACACGAGAAACAATGTTAGCTAGCAGTGTTGGTTTTTCTTATCGAAGTTAGACAAATTTTATGGTGTTCTTTTTAAAGAACACGCTCGCATTCTCGGCGGTGACGTTGACTCTAATATAGAGGTAGTATGCAGGTAATGTCATCGATTCTTGAGTCACTTACCAGTGGAGTAGTGGCTATTGACTTGGATGGTAAGATTATTGTCTTCAATAAGGCCGCAGCCAAACTGATGGGCATTTCAGAAGGGGAGGCCTTGGGGAGGCCGCTTCGTCAAATCATTCCGACCTCTGGACTCGTGCATGTCCTTGAAACGAGGAGGCCCGAGATTGGTGCGCCTCAGGTTATCGGTGAACGCACCGTTCTTGCCAACCGATCTCCCATTATGAAGGACGGGCGGATGATCGGTGCCGTGTCCATCTTCCAAGACATCACCGAGATGCAACGCATCGCCAGGGAGTTGGATTCAACAAAGACCCTCGTTCGGACGCTGGAGGAAGTCCTGGCCGGAGCGGGCGAATGGATGTTGGTGGTAGACGCCAACGGCACTGTCACCATGATAAGCGAAGAGTATGCCGAGTTCAACGGCACGACCGTCGCGGAGGCCGTGGGGAAACACGTGACTGAAGTCGTAGAAAACACGCGCATGCATATCGTTGCCCAGACCGGGGTGGCCGAGATGGGCGAGACGCAACGGATTCGAGGACGCGATCTGATTGTCAATCGAATTCCCCTCAAAGATGGCGACCGCGTCGTCGGCGCGTACGGTCGAGTTGTGTTCAAGACCGTAGAGCAACTATGGGAAATCGCCACGAAACTTCGGATCCTCGAATCAAAGGTTCGGTACTACGAGAAGGAGCTCATTCAACTTCGCGGGGCGCGATACAACATCTCAAACATCATTGGTTCCGGTGCGGCCATAACCGCCGCGAAAGAGGCGGCGCTCCGTGCCAGCCAGACAGACTCTACGGTGTTGCTCTATGGTGAGACGGGGACAGGCAAGGAGCTCTTCGCCCACGCAATTCACGCGGCTGGACAGCGGCGCCACGCTCCTTTCATCCGGGTGAACTGTGCCGCTATACCGGCGGAGCTGCTTGAGTCAGAGCTCTTTGGGTATGAGGAAGGCGCCTTTACTGGGGCAAGGAAAGGAGGGAAGCCGGGAAAGCTTGAGTTAGCTTCGGGGGGCACTCTCTTTCTGGATGAGATCGGGGATATGCAGTTGGCTATGCAGGCAAAACTACTCCGCGTCTTGCAGGAGCGGGAGGTGGAGCGGGTGGGAGGAACGAGCGCAAGGCCGGTTGATATCAGGGTGATCGCTGCTACGGGCCGGGCCCTTGAAGACATGGTCAGAGATGGGGGATTCAGGGCGGACCTTTACTATCGCATTCACGTCATTCCCCTCCTCATTCCGCCTCTGCGGGAGCGACCGGAGGACCTTGGGGCGGTTGCCGACCACTTCCTTGCGAGACTCGCTTCCGATATGGGCGAGCCTAAACGTTCTCTCTCGGCTGAGTTGCTTGAGATCCTTAAATCCTACGACTGGCCGGGCAATGTGCGAGAATTACACAACATCCTCGAACGGGCGGTGACCATGTCGCGAGGCACGCTCCTCCTGCCGGAACACATTCCCGACTATCTCCTTCGAGCAGCCCCCAAGGCCCGCAAAGACGTAACTCCTGGTTCATTGGCCCACGCCAAGGCAGAGGCAGAGCGCGCTGCCATCATTGCCGCGCTCCAGGCTACCCAGGGCAACAAATCGCGGGCGGCGGCCCTCCTGCGCATTCACCGAGTCAAACTCCACGAGAAGCTGAAGCGCCACAGGATTTCCTGAACAGCGCCTGGCTAGCGAATACGTCACACAGCACTCCCCTCGCATTTTTTCTCACGCATAATGCCTCTGCTACAGGCGAATCATTTGAGCTTCCTTGCGTTACTCCACGCCTGCCTTCGCAAGTAACAGCCCGGCCAGGAATCTCGTCGAGCGCAGAACGAATGTGGTATTGTCCTCCTGTTCCTTGGCTTGCGCTGCTACTTTCGGATTCTAGTCGGAGCGAACGTGCCGCAGGCGACTCATAGCCGAAACGACCGGGACCATCGAACCGGAGCGAGATGTATCTATTTCGATTCATATACCATATAGGGTACATAGGCAATCGCTCCCGTTGTTGTGAGCTTTCATAGTCGGAATAGAGGTGAGTTCTTCGAAGAGTGTACCGTTTATGGTACGCGAGTTCCGAGAATTCTGGATCCGAACTAGTACTCTACTCTCATCCGTGTTTGCCCTTATTTCAAGGGGTCTCGGAGTTGGTGTCCTACATGGTCGAGAGGTGGCATTGTGGTTGCACCAGCGCTGGGCGTAAGCGAAAGCGCATGCCGTATTCGAAAGCAATGCATCTCAAATTCAAGCGCATATATTCGACAATCGTTTCCGAACTCCTCGTAAGATTCTTGCGCCGCCAGTGCCAGTGACGTTAGCCGGTCCTCGCGATTTCGAACCCGAGGGTGTGTCGCTGTAGCTGACAACGAGCCTGCCGCCGTTCCCGAAACCTTTGAACTCGTGGAGGGCTGATTGAAGCTTCTCACTGGTCTCGGCCGATCGCAGCAAAGGGAAGTTCTCCCTATGGTTGCGGACACAACTGTCAGCACGCTGGGACTTTCCGGCTTCCAGCCACGGGCCGGGGAGCCCTAGCGACTGCCGGCTAGGTGGGATAGCGGCTTTGGCACCTGACCCCCCGGCTTTGAAGAGGCCGAAAGGCGTTGTGGAGGAAAGGGGGCAACCGTGCGGCTAGTTCACCAGCGGCCAACGTCGCAAGAGGCCCCCTCGTGTGCGTTCAGGGCCAGACTTGCAACCGGCGGATGGTCACAACCTGGCTTTGCGGTCTGGCTAGATTTCCAGACAGCGCCGACCGTTTCGCGAAGCTCGTCGAGAAAGAAACGGTGCGCGGATTGACTCATAAACAATCTTTTACGCCAGATTCGGGATGACTTTCATCAAAGCATGCACGGTGTTCCCCGTGACGGTGCTCCATTCGATCACCGGGATCTGCTGCTTCGTGAAGGTCGCAAGACAGGCAGCTTTGGCCCATTTAACAAAACTCGCACAATCATGAAGGAGGTGGACTATGAAAAGAGTATTGGTCGGGATCATGATCAGCTTATTGATGGTAAGTCTTGCCCTCGCCCAGACGAAAGAGAAACAATTAAAAGGTACCAAAGACGAAGCTGTGGTCATGGCTGAGAAAGCCATTGATCTTTACAAGAAGGTGGGCCGTGATAAGGCTTTTGAGGCGATCAACGATCCCAAGGGAGACTTCCAGTATATGGACCTGTATGTTTGGGTCATCGATGTGGATGCCAATGGACTGTGCCTGGCGCGTCCGATCTTCAAACAACTCATCGGCCAGGAGTTGTGTGACTTCGTTGATGCAGACGGCAAGTATTTTATGAAAGAAGCCTGCAGCACAGCCAAAACGAAAGGGAAAGGATGGATTGATTATTCGTGGGCAAACCCGGTGACAAAGAGGAATGAGCCGAAATCAACCTATTTTGAATGTGTCAAGAATATTTGTTTTTTCTGCGGCTACTACAAATAGATCAGTGATGACTGGTTTCTGGTTTCACGCGGGCTTTCATTTGTCCGACTCAAGGTTGAAAGGAGGGATAAAATGAAAAGACTCATCACAGCGATCCTCATCACTACCCTGATGGCAGGCTTCGCCTACGCCAAGACCCTCAGAGGAACGGCCGCAGAAGCTGTACAGATGGTCGAGAAGGCCGTCGCTTATATCACCAATAGCGGCCAGGAGAAGGCTTTCCAGGAGATCAGCAATCCAAAGGGGCAGTTCGTTGACCGGGATTTATATGTGTACGTGGTCAATATGGATGGGGTCATTTTGGCCCATGGGGCGGATCAGAACCTGATCGGGAAGAATATGCGCGATGTGAGAGACATGGATGGGAAACCGTTTATTCGGGACCTGCTTCGAATGGCCAAGGTGAAGAACAGCGGCTGGTTCGACTATAAGTGGCCCAATCCCATCACGAAAGAGATCGAACCAAGGTCAGAGTATTACCAGAGGATGGGGGACCTGATCGTTTGCTCCGGAATCTATTATCCAGATCAACCGTTCGAGACATGATAAATATAGAGAATTCGATAAAGATCGAGACGTGTACCAATTCTAATCGGAGTCTTTGCGACTGATTTACCTGGCAGAAGATGCTTACCTGGCACAAACTCTAACCTGAGCAGCGTCGATATAAGGAGGGAGCCATGGATGTAATAGGCATTATCGCCAGCTTGTTTGCTTTGATGTACATGGCTTACATGGGGTTTTCAGTTATCTTGTTTGCCCCAGTGTTTGCCCTGCTTGCAGCATCACTCCAAGGCCTACCGATCATGCCATCCTACACAGAACTGTTCATGGCAAAAGCGGTGGTCTATGTCAAAGCCTTTTTCCCCATTTTCATGCTGGGGGCTGTTTTCGGCAAGGTGATGGAGGATACCCTTCTCGCCAAGGGCATATCTCACAGTATCATCCAGAAACTTGGACATAAACGCGCCATTCTTGCGGTTGTCTTATCCTGTGCGATTTTGACCTATGGCGGAGTCAGCCTGTTCGTCGTTGTCTTTGCTGTGTACCCTTTTGCCGCAGCTCTCTTCAAAGAAGCCAATATTCCCAAACGTCTTATCCCCGGCTGTATCGCCCTTGGCTCGTTTACCTTCACGATGGATGCGTTTCCTGGCTCGCCGCAGATCCAAAACATCATCCCCACTAACTTCTATGGAACCACTGGCTACGCCGCTCCTATCGCCGGCCTTGTCGGCGGCACCTGCATTTTTGTCCTCGGCATGCTGTGGCTAGAATACCGTCGGAAGAAAGCAGCCGCACGCGGGGAGGGGTATGGTGAGCATACACTGAACGAGCCAATAGCATCGGCAGCAGTGACCTTGCCCAAGTGGTATATCGGGATACTACCATTGCTCACGGTGCTCGTTATCAACTTCATCCTCTCCCGTCTGGTTACCTGGAACCCTGACTCTCTCGCGCCTCTGGCAGGCATGAAGATCCCGCTCATGGCTCCCGACGTCAAGAGAGTCATCGGTATATGGTCCCTGGTAATTGCCCTGGTCTGCGGCATTGTGCTTGCGCTCGCTCTTGGTTTCAAGAATGTCCCCAAGGGTGGCGGATTTCAGAAGGCATTGAATACCGGTGCGATTGGCTCCCTCCTCGCTATCATGAACACGGCATCCGAGGTTGGATACGGAAACGTCATCGCTGCGCTGCCAGGCTTCAAATCAATCGCGAATTTCCTACTCGGAATTAAGCTCGGCGGAACACCGCTCGTATCGGAAGCCGTATCCGTTACAACACTGGCCGGCATAACCGGATCGGCATCGGGCGGGATGTCCATCGCCCTCGACCTCATGTCCAAGGACTGGATTGCCTGGGCCAATTCCATTGGCATGTCCCCGGAAATCCTGCACCGCATTGCATCGATGGCCTCTGGAGGCTGCGACAGCTTGCCCCACAACGGTGCCGTAATCACGCTCCTGGCGGTATGCGGACTTACCCATAAACAGTCCTACCCGGATATCGGCATGATTACGGCGATAAAGACAGCGATGGTCTTCGTCGTAATTCTCCTCTATATGCTTACGGGTTTGTACTGAATGAGAAGTGATCTGCTCTATCAGGATCCTGAAAAGGAGGTATGAATCAGGAGTGACAATTGCATGGCGGCGGGGCTCGTCCCCGCTTGCTGAGTCACTGAGAAATCGACACGCCGCAGGGCCGCACCCGCCCTGCACTGAGTCTGGCGATTCGGTTGACGTGTTGATCTACGGAAAGGGTGGCCTGGGGCGCCCCAAGCTGGGGGGGTTGGCAAGAGAGGGTTGTACGCCAGGCCACCTGCTCCGTCATAGTTCCACTGAGTTGCTGAACAAAGGAGTCATACTATGCAAACGACGCCCTCCGAAAAGAAGTTTATCCATCCGCTGTTTGCCACTGTCCCAGCCCTTCGACTGAAGAAGGGAAAAATTCTTACCCCAGAAGAGGCGGTTCGCATCATCAGGGACGGTGACACGGTCGCGACCGAAGGTTTTGTTGGAGCGGGCTTCGCCGAAGAGATTGCCATTCAGCTCGAAGAGCACTTTTTGAAGACGGGGAGTCCGCGCAATCTTACCCTCGTTTATGCAGCCGGGCAGGGGGACGGCAAGAGCAAGGGGCTGAATCACCTGGCCCATGAAGGTCTGGTAAGACGGGTCATAGGAGGACACATCGGTTTGGCTCCAAAGCTCCAGGAGCTAATAAGAGCCAACAAGATCCTCGCCTACAATTTCCCTCAGGGTGTGGTCACTCACCTTTTCCGGGATATTGCCGCCCGCAAACCAGGAACAGTTACCCCCGTGGGCCTTGGTACCTTCATTGACCCCCGAGTTGATGGCGGAAAGCTCAACGAACTGACCAAGACTGAAGGTGAGGACCTTATAGAAGTCATCAACCTTGGCGGGAGAGAGTGCCTCTTTTACAAAGCCTTACCCATCAACGTTGCGATCATTCGAGGGACGACAGCAGATACTGATGGGAACGTTACCATGGAGAAGGAAGCGCTCACCCTTGAGGCACTTTCTATGGCCATGGCCGCGAAGAACTCCAACGGGTTTGTCATCGTTCAAGTAGAAAGAATCGCCGACCGTGGGACCCTTAATGCCCGGCAGGTAAAGATACCGGGCATTCTTGTTGACTGCGTGGTTGTTTCTCGATCGGAGAATCACTGGCAAACCTTTGCCGAGCCTTACAATCCTAGTTTCAGCTGTGAGATCAGAATGCCCATGCAATCGATCGCCTCCATGGAGATGAGCCCAAGAAAGATCATCGCCAGACGGGCCGCCTTTGAGCTCAAACCGAACAGCGTGGTGAATCTCGGCATTGGCATGCCGGAGGGGGTTGCCCAGGTTGCAAATGAGGAGAAGATCATCGAATACCTCACCTTGACTGCAGAACCGGGGGTGATTGGCGGAGTGCCGAACGGCGGGCTCAACTTCGGCACGGGCACGAACATCGACTGTTTGATTGATCAGCCGTACCAGTTCGACTTTTATGACGGCGGGGGCCTGGACATGGCGTTCCTCGGTTCGGCTGAGGTGGACAAAGAGGGAAATGTTAATGTAAGCAAGTTCGGCCCGCGCTTCGTCGGTCCCGGCGGCTTCATCAACATCAGCCAAAATTCCAAGACGGTCGTTTTTGTGGGAACCTTCACAGCGGGCGGCTTGAAGGTCGCAATCGAGGACGGCAAGGTTCGCATCGATCAGGAAGGGAAAGAGATCAAATTCATTGAGCAGGTGCAGCAGAAGACCTTTAGTGGGAAGTATGCCGGCATGAGGAAACAGCCCGTCGTGTATGTCACGGAGCGGTGCGTTTTTTCGCTGACCGCGGCAGGATTGGCACTGACCGAAGTCGCACCGGGGATCGACCTCGAAAAGAACATTCTGGCGCTCATGGGTTTCAAGCCGATCATGAACAGGCCGCCCCGTCTGATGGACCCGAGGATCTTCCGCCCAGAACCCATGGGCTTGAAAGAGGATCTCCTCACACTCTCCCTCGAGGAGCGGCTTACCTATCATCCCGAAGAAAATCTTTTCTTCGTCAACTTTGAGAACTTCTATGTACGGACGAGCGAAGAGATTCAGAAGATCAAAGAGACCGTGGAGAGGATGCTTAGACCTCTAGGAAAAAAGGTCTTCACCATCGTCAACTACGACAATTTTAACATCGTGCCCGAACTGGTCGACGAGTATAGCGACATGGTGAAGTACGTGATGCAGTTCTATGAAGGAGTCACTCGCTACACGACGAGTACGTTCCTGCGCATGAAACTGGGGGATGAGCTGCAGAAGCGCGATCTGGCACCTTACATTTACGAAAGCAGAGAGGAAGCAAGAAAGGCCCTTGCCCAGCTAGAAAAGTAGCCGGGAATTCAGGGCGATCGTGGGTTAGCGGCATTCTTTCGGAGTCAGATTGGGTCGTGGCAGGTCGTGCGCGGGGGGGGAAGAACCGAAACAACACCTTGTGGGAACAAGGGGAAGCAAATGAGACTCTTACGGAGGAGTAGAGATGCTACCAAAGCCGGCAACGGCTTTGGGGGGGAGTGGTGGCTGGGTTGAACGGGAAGGCATTGAACGCATGCAAGCCGTCGCGCTGTCTCCGTCCTTGCGGCAACTGACTTCTCGGCCCCATGAGGGAGGCCCGGGTTGACGTGGCGGCAGCTCTTGAGATCAGGGGGCTCGGCGGAGCGTCGGGCCGTTTCGGTGAGGTTCACCGGTTTCCCTTCTTTGGCTGCCTAGTTGGCTTCGAGAAGAGATCTGCTCTAGGCTTGAGGAATGGCAGGTCTTGGAAAACCTCTTGTGCGGCGCCGGTGAGGTTGACGCCGAGATCCAGCCACTTGGTGAACTGCTCATCAAGAGAGGCCTTGTAGGCAAGGTAACTCTTCAGGGTCTGCTGCAGATACTTTTCAAAGAACTCGTGGAGAATGGTCTCCCCATACTGAATGACGAGGTGGAGGAGGGGAACCGGCAAGAGGAGATTGTTCTTCTTGGCCTCTTCGAGAACGATCTGGGTGAGCACGCACGCCGTGACGTCCTCCTGCGTCGAGGCATCGACCGCCTCCACCTGCCTCCCCTGCTTGATCAGATCACTCACGTGAGCGAGGGTTACATAGGAGTTCCTCTCCGTATCATAGAGCCGCCGGTTCGAGTACTTCTTCAGGACAACCTTGTCAGCCATTTCTCCTCCTCTCGAGCAGTTTTTCAGTTTACCGCGATGCAATATATACTGTGTCGCACCTCTTGTCAACGACCATACGAGCGAGTTCCTGGTTAAATTGTTCGTGTCCTATTGCAGTGTTATGTCGGCGGAGAAACAAGCACCAAAATAAAACCAGTTATGTTGCGGCGCACAATTTTTCCCTTGACATAGTGGTTTTCGCCGCTATAATAAGAAGCAGTGGACGCAAAAGTAAACCGTGGTCCACGAGATTTCTCGAGCTCGGGAACACGCAACCGGTATCAGGGGGACGAGGATAGAACCGAGGGGTTGTCGGCTGTGTTTCTCACGGTAAGATCAGACGTTTGAGACTGCCTCGGAGGTGATGAGTTGGGTTATATGCACCCTTTTTGCTCAGTGAGGGGGCAGCAATCGCGGAAGGAGGGACACGAACCAGCATGACGTTCACGATGTTCTTGAACAAAGAATAACTTGTGTTGTCAGGGGGAGTGAGCATTAACCGTTTAATTATCGCCGATATTGAGAATAACAGCTACCAGAATGAACAGTAAGAATTTGGCTATTTACCCTCAGAAAAGGAGAGATGTGATGCAACCAAAACAACTAATGAAACAGATGATTGACTTTAACAAAGCAAGTTTTGAAGGAGCATTCGGCACAATGATGATGCTGCAAGAACAAATGGAGCGCATGGCCAAGATGTATGTGGATCAGACCACCGGCATTTCCACAGAGGCGAAGAACGCCATCAATGAATGGACCAAAATGTATAAGAAGGGTCTTGCCGATTTCAAGAACATGGTGGACGAAGGTTACAAGAAAGTAGACTCATTTTTTTCGCCAGGCAAGTAAGAAAAGTGCGAGATTCTCGTTTCGAGGGACGCAGGGAGACCTACGCTCCAATTCAGGGTCGATGGTACTGGTCGGTTGGCGTGGGGAATCCGGTGACTACGAAGAAGTGATGAGGTGAGCATAACGCCGGCCCGGACAGGCTATGCATGTGCGGAATCTCTTCGAGTAGATAGATGCCGGCCTCGGAACTCCCCGCCTTCTCTTCGTCCCGACATTATTGCTGGGCTAAGACTGGGGCTACGCGATACCATGCCTGCATAGCTCCCGTTCCTTTCCGGATGGTGCCTCGAGATGGTACTGTTGGCATGTCCGTCTCGGACGGGGGCTCCAGTTAAGGTGGAGGGGAATACCCCATGGACAAGACTTTTCTAGAATTCTGGGGGAATCTTCTTATCAGCGTTGCCCGCGGCCAGAAACAAATGGAAGACATGACAAGATGGATACACCAGGGTTTCTCCGGGGTCGACGAGATGATGGACTCTTTCAGGAGAGCCTACGGCTTGAAGGATGTTCCCCGGGGCCCGGGCGAGCGCGAAGAACCTTGGAAAGCGATGTTCAACACCTTCCAACAATCCTATCGCGCATACCTGAATCTCCTAGAGGTCGTGCCACGGGCTGATTATGAGCAGCTGCAGGAGGAAAACGACTCGCTCAAGAAAAGGATTGTCGACCTCGAGCGGGCCATCGGAGATCTGCACGTGCTCTTGGCACAGAAGATACAGACTGCTCCTGGAGAGGTGATAGGGGAATTTCAAAAAGGCTTCCTGAACTATCTCGAGAAGCTTCAAGAAGTAATGATTCCTCTCGCTGACGGGCCCAAGGGCACGAAGGAAACGAATCAGTCTATCATCGCCGAGAACGAGAAAGGGTGAGATTCACCAAGGGCATCAGGAACTCTCATGGATCTCGGCGAACCGAGGATAAGAGGGTTAAACCGCAAGACCGATGACACGCCGTCGCTAGCATGGCTCGGCCGTAAGGAGGACAAGGGATGGAGGAAAAAGGAGAGGCGCAGAAGGATTTCATGCTGCAATGGATGAAGATGCAGGGGAATCTCTGGAATGAATGGTGGTCCTTGGGACAAGAGATGCTTTCAGGGATGCCGGCCGGGCCAGGCAAGAAAGGCATGGCCGCCTTTGATCCATTTAATATATCGAAGGGTTATCTCGATTTAATGAACCTCTGGTACAAAGCCGCGGCTTCCTCCTCCTTTTCAGAGATGCGATTTGTATTCCCTACGTCTACGGAAGCGTATGAGAATTGGACCAAATGGCTGAGCGGCAAGGGCGTTTCTGGTTTCGGAACGTGGTACGAGGATCTGACCAAGACCTGGCAGAAGAGCTTTGGCGAGGAAACGGAAGACGGACTCGGCCGGACGGTTTTCGAAAGAATCACCCGCGCGACCAAGATGTATTTTGGGGTACTAGACTTCTGGGCCAAGTTTCTGAACACTGCTTCGGAAGTGACTGACGGCAAACCAATATCTCCTGAGGATCTCGACGAACTGCGCGAACAATGGATGCAGCATTACCAGTCGATTATGAAGGCCCTTTGGGGTGGCATACCTTCTCCCCAAGTCCAAGATATGGTCAAGGCTTTCTCGAGCAGCACGGGGACGGCCGTCGACCATGCGTGGAAGTTCGCCGAGCCCGTTGTGGAGAGTCTCAGCCAGTTGCCGGAGATTTTTCAGAAGATGGCTGCGGGGGACACGGCCGCGGTGGCCGACCTGGGAGGGCTCTTTGCAACGACCTACGAACAAACGATGGGCAAGGCTCTTCTCGCCCCAACTCTTGGGTACTTTCGAGAGTTCCAAGAACGCCTGAACAAGGCCCTCTACGCCTATGGCAAGTACGCCACGGCGAGGACGGCTTTCCTCTCCTTTCTTCACACCACAGGCACCGATGCGGCAGAGAAGGTGTTCCAGCGGTTCACCGCTTTCAACATCCAAGAGATCACCCCGGAGACCTTCCGAGAGTTGTACCGGCTCTGGTGGAGTAGCAATGAGGAGGTGTATCAGGAGGTCTTTCGCTCCAAGGAGTTCATCGACCTCTCGCGACAGATGGTTGAGCAGGGGTTGGTTCTCAGAAAGTGGCTCGACGAACTTTCAGACCAATTCTTCAAGTTCACGAGTATTCCCTCGAAAAAAGATATGGATGAAATTCACCTGGCCATTTACGAGACAAAGAAAGAGTTGAGAGAGCAGAAAAGACGGATGATGGCTCTTGAAAAACAAGTCGCAACGCAGAAAGCGACCGCAAGTCCCGGCGAATAGAGGGGACTGTCCGTTTCATCTGTATGGCGTGAAATATTCCGTGCGACCTTTTCTCGGGGAGAGGGAAGATGAGTGAGAATACCCTAGGAGCTATGCTGAAGGAAGTTGCGAGAGTCCAGGAAAAACTCTTGAAGGGATACGAAACCCTATTGAATATCAAGGATGTCGAAAGTGGAGTGACTCCAGGAGAGCTGGTACATAAGGAAGACAAGGTCAAACTTTTTCATTACAAGCCGCAGGTAAAGGATGTCTGCCCCATTCCTCTAGTTGTGGTTTATGCCCTGGTAAACCGTCAATACATGATGGACATTGAAGAAGGTTTATCATTGTTTCGTAAACTTCTTGATCGAGGGATCGAGCTTTATGTTATTGATTGGGGATACCCGACCAAGATCGACAGATATCTGACTATGGAAGACCACATCCTCGGTTATCTCGACAACTGTGTTGATTTTGTGAGGGACCGCTCCGGCAATGAGAAGATCAATCTGCTCGGAATCTGCCAAGGAGGGACCTTTTCCATCATCTACGCGGCGCTTTTCCCAGAAAAGATACGGAATTTCGCAGCGATGGTCGCTCCCGTGGATTTTCGCTCCGCCAAGGGCCTTCTCATGTCATGGGTGCCTCTCTTGAATCCCGACCTAATGGTCGACGTGCTGGGAAATATCCCCGGGGAGTTTCTGAACCTCGGCTTTCTCTGGCTAAAGCCATTTCAGCTCATCATCGATAAGTACGTCGGGCTTACCGAGAAGCTTGACAATCCCTTGGCGCTGAAGAGTTTCCTTCGCATGGAGAAATGGATCTTCGATTCCCCGGACCAGGCCGGAGAAACCTTCCGCAAGTATGTCAAGGAACTGTTTCAAGAAAACCGACTGGTACAAGGGACATTCACCCTGGGAGGACGAAAAGTCGACCTCAAAAAGATCACGATGCCAGTTCTGAACATGTTTGGTGAGCAAGACCACCTGGTTCCTCCTGAATGCTCGAAGCCATTGGGGGACTTCGTAGGCTCGAAGGATGTGACCACCAGAGCCTATCCGGTTGGTCACATCGGGATGTATGTGAGCTCCAAGGCACAAAAGGAAATGGCTCCCACGCTCGCTCAGTGGTTGATCGACCGGTCGGCCAAGCCGGCGCCTCCGGCTGCTGAGGCCCCGAGGATGCGGAGGGCGGCGGCCAAGCCCAAAACTGCGGCCAGCCAGAAGAAGCGAGGGCAGAAGAAGTAGCTGGGTCGTTACTGGATGGAAAGATGGTTCAAGGCCGCGCACGCTCGGGTGTTCCGCGGAACTCTATCGAGGAGACACCGGTGAGTGGGCCGAATCGGATGAACGATCAACGGATGGACATCCACTCCCGCGAGAGAAAGCCGGCTCAAACCTGGCACACTCACCATCTCGGGCAGAAAACGAATGGCTGCCGGAGGAGAGAGCAAAAATGATCGAGGAACGAACTTCGTTTACCATTGGAGAAGAGGCTACCCTGACGAAGACCATCGCTGACGAGGAAATCAGGACTTTTGCGCAAATCTCGGGCGATAACAACCCGATTCACGTCAATGAGGACTATGCCAGGGGCACCATGTTCGGCGGGAGAATAGCCCACGGGATGCTCGTTGCCGGCTTGATATCCGCGGTGCTCGGGAACAAGCTGCCCGGCCCGGGATCGATTTACATGAATCAAGAACTGCGGTTCTTGGCTCCCGTCCGGCCCGGAGAGAGCATAACGGCCCGAGCACAGGTAACGGAGTGGGACGAGGCCAAGGGACGAGTAAAGTTGCTTACCGAGGTAACGAATCAGAAGGGGGAGGTGGTGATCTCGGGAGAGGCCCGTCTCGTCATGTCGTCATTTCTCGCAAAGAAGTAACGTGAGCAGTGTATCGTTCATCAACGTAAATCGGAGCATGACGGATCTGGCCATGGAGTTGTCTGTAGTGTTGGGACCGAGTTTCGATAATTTCAGCAGGAAATGCAGGTATTGGTGCTTACTGACGTAGCGCAAAATCACCTTGAGGGAGAAGGGCGATGGGGATCAAGGACGTGGTGATGGTGAGTGCCTGTCGGACCGCGATCGGAGATTTTCTCGGGAGCCTCAAGGATGTGACGGCGAGAGATCTCGCGATCACCGTAGGCAAGGCAGCCATTCAAAGGGCGGGCATTGCCGCCGACATCATCGATGAGATCTGCATGGGTCAACTCTACACGGCGATGCAAGGATCACTGCCGGCGCGACAGGTTGGAATCAGGGTCGGTCTTCCGCCCCGAAGCGGG
>Ga0187774_10000168_pt1 | contig 21600 bp, 16 predicted proteins | sample 0216_BV02_MP05_2_FD_133152 | JGI IMG/M metagenome (GOLD analysis project Ga0187774, IMG submission 133152) | Tropical peat soil microbial communities from peatlands in Department of Meta, Colombia - 0216_BV02_MP05_20_MG | ecosystem: Environmental > Terrestrial > Soil > Wetlands > Peat | place... | reverse complement strand
TCCTGATATTCCGCGACCAGTTTTTCCCGTTCGAGTTGGGTCAACCGTTGGAGTTTCATGTCCAGGATCGCCTGGGCCTGGACCTGCGAAAGTCCGAACTCTTGAACCAGGCCGGTCCGCGCCATCTCGGGTGAGGCCGCCCCCCGGATCAACGCGATCACGCGATCCAGGTGATCCAGCGCGATCTTCAACCCTTCCAAGATATGCGCCTTCTCTTCGGCTTTTTTGAGTTCGAATTGCGTCCGCCGGACCACCACATTGCGGCGGTGCCGGACGAAGGCCTGAAGGATCTCGGCCAGATTTAAAACCCGCGGCTGATTCTCGATCAGAGCGAGCATGATGACGCCGTAGGTCGTCTGGAGCTGTGTATGTTTGTAGAGCTGGTTGAGGATGACGCCGGCCACCTCGCCCCGCCGGAGCTCCACGACAATCCGCATCCCGTCCCGGTCCGACTCGTCCCGAACGTCCGATATACCGTCGATCTTTCTGTCCCGGACCAACTCTGCAATCTTTTCGATCAACCGGGCCTTGTTCACCTGATACGGCAGTTCCGTAACGATGATCGTTTCTTTCTCGGTCTTGGGATGGACATCAATCGTCGCTTTTCCTCTCAACGTCAGGATGCCCCGGCCCGTCTTATAGGCATCCTTGATCCCTTGGGTTCCGCAAATGAACCCGCCGGTCGGGAAATCCGGCCCTTTGACAATGCGCATCAACTTATCGAGACCGATTTCGGGGTTATCGATCATTAGGATCAGGGCATCGATGACTTCGGTGAGATTATGCGTGGGTATGTTAGTGGCCATCCCCACGGCGATTCCGGACGATCCGTTGATCAGCAAATTAGGGATCTTGGATGGTAGAACGGTCGGCTCGGTGCGGGATTCGTCATAGTTGGGTACGAAATCGACCGTGTCCTTGTCGATGTCGGCCAGCATCTCCTCCGCCAACTGGGTCAGCCGCGACTCGGTGTAGCGCATAGCTGCCGGCGGGTCCCCGTCGATCGAGCCGAAGTTGCCTTGCCCGTCGATCAGGGGATACCTCATGTTGAAGTCCTGGGCCATCCGGACCAGGGTGTCGTAGATCGCGGCGTCTCCGTGCGGGTGATAATTCCCCATGATCTCACCCGTCACCTTGGCCGATTTTCGATACGGCCGATTGTGAAGAAGCCCCATCTCGTGCATGCCGTACAGAATCCGTCGGTGAACCGGCTTCAAGCCATCCCGGACATCGGGGAGCGCCCGGCCTACGATTACGCTCATGGCGTAATCGAGGTACGAGGTCTTCATCTCGTCTTCGATATCCACCACGATCTTTCGAGTTTCGTTTGTCACGGGATTCCTCTCAGATATCCAAATTTTTCACTTCCAGGGCATGCTTTTCGATAAAGGCTTTCCGCGGCTCGACCTGGTCTCCCATCAGGACCGAGAACATCTCTTCGGCTGCGACGAGATCCTCCAGTTTGACCTGGAGGAGGACGCGTTTCTCCGGATCCATCGTCGTCTCCCAGAGCTGTTCGGGGTTCATCTCGCCCAATCCTTTGAATCGCTGGATCGTGGCACCGCTCCGACCGATGGCGAGGATCTGATCCACCGCATCTTCCACCGTCAAAACCGACTTCGCGGCCTCTCCTTCGGAGGAGATGAGGTACGGCGGGGCCGCGATTTTCTGGATCTGGTCGTAAATCGTCTCGAGCCCTTTATACTCGACCGCCTCCAGGAGGGCCTCCACCTGGGCGGACTCCACGCGCCGCTCGATCACCTGCCCCTCCCAGCTCAGCGAGCAGGACAAAACGAAGCCGTCGTCTCGACTAGCCAGATCGCTTTGAACCCGGATTTTTTTCGCCGTCGGCGGAAAGGCTTCCTTCAATACATCAAGATAGATCTGTTCAAATGACTTGAGTGTGTTGGGTGTCTGCCATTCCGCTTTGGGATCTGGACGGACGCCGAGAAGTACCCGGATGAGTTCCGATGTGGCACCGCGTTTTTTGAGTTGCTGGAGGTGCTGCCGGTATTTTCCCATTTCGGCAAACAGTTTTTGTCGCCGGTCGGCGGGGACGGTCTTCTTGCCCTTTTCGGTCAAGAGGGTTGCCCGCTCCATTCCCAGTTTGAAGAAGTAGTCTTCAAACTCCTTTTCATTCTGGAGGTACCGCTCCTCTTTTCCTTTTTTTACCTTGAAGAGCGGCGGCTGGGCGATATAAAGATAGCCTTTGCCGATGAGCTGGGGCATCTGTCGGAAAAAGAAGGTCAGGAGCAGCGTCCGGATGTGCGACCCGTCCACGTCGGCATCGCACATGAGAATGATCTTGTGATACCGGGCCCGGAGGATGTCGAAGTCCTCCGCCCCGATCCCCGTGCCCAGGGCCGTGATCAAGGTTCGTATTTCGTCGCTTGAAATCATCTTGTCGAAACGGGCCTTTTCAACGTTGAGGATCTTGCCTTTCAAGGGAAGAATCGCCTGGTTGCGTCGATCCCTCCCCTGCTTCGCCGATCCGCCGGCCGAATCGCCCTCCACGATGAAAAGCTCCGAAAGGGCCGGATCGCGTTCCTGACAGTCAGCCAGCTTTCCGGGAAGGGAGCCGACATCCAGCGCATTTTTCCGGCGGATCAACTCCTTGGCTTTCCGTGCCGCCTCGCGTGCCCGTGCGGCGTTGATCCCTTTCTCGGCGATTTTCCGGGCCACGCTGGGGTTTTGATCAAAGTAGGCGCCGAGCGTTTCATTGACGGCGGCCTCGACGATGCCCTTCACCTCGCTGTTTCCCAGCTTGGCCTTGGTCTGGCCCTCGAACTGCGGCTCCGGGATCTTGACGCTGATCACGGCGGTCAGCCCTTCACGGACATCGTCCCCCGTCAGGGCTTCGTCGTCGGCCTTCAAGAGATTGTTGGCCGTGGCGTAATTGTTCACGGTTCGCGTCAGCGCGGCCTTAAACCCAACGAGGTGGGTTCCCCCTTCACGGGTATTGATGTTGTTTGCGAACGAGAAAATATTATCCGAGTAGGAATCATTGTACTGGAGGGCGACCTCCATTAAGACCCCGCTTTTCTCTCGGGTGACATAGATCGGTTTATGAAGGGGATCCTTATTTTCATTCAGGTGCTCGACAAAGGAGATGATGCCCCCCTTATAGGAAAACTCCTGCCGCTTATCGGTCCTTTCGTCCCCCAGAAGAATCTGAAGTCCCTTATTGAGAAAGGCCAATTCGCGCAGCCGCTGGGAGAGCGTGTCGAAGCTGAATTCCGTCTCCTCGAAAACCTGGGAATCGGGCTTGAAGGTGATCTTGGTTCCTCTTTTTTTGGTCTTCGCGGTGGATTTCAGCGGCGCTTCGGGCTTGCCGCGATTGTATCGTTGTTGGAAAACTTGCCCGTCCTGCCAGATCTCCAGCTCCAGCCATTCCGACAGGGCATTCACGACCGAGATCCCAACACCGTGAAGCCCGCCCGATACTTTGTAGGCATCCCGGTCGAACTTCCCGCCGGCGTGAAGTACCGTCAAGGCCACCTCGGCCGCCGAGCGTTTTTGACCGGGGTGCATGCCCGTCGGGATCCCCCGTCCGTTGTCGATCACCGTGCAACTGCCGTCGCTGTGAAGGACCACCTCGATTCGATCGCAAAAGCCGGCCATCGCCTCGTCCACGCTATTGTCCACCACTTCGTAGACGAGGTGGTGCAGGCCGTCCACGCCGGTGCTGCCGATATACATCGCCGGACGTTTCCGGACGGCATCCAGTCCTTCCAACACCTTGATCTGTGCCGCATCGTACTTTGGGGACGTCTTGGTTTCCATGCTGCTCCTCAGTTTCAGACCCGCATCGGCATGACCACACACAAATAATCCGGATCATCCGGTTGACGGATGATGCAGGGACTCAGCGCATCCTTAAATTCCAGGACGGCCTCTTCCGAATCGACGGCTGCAAGGGCATCCAAAAGATACCGGGCATTAAAACCTGTTGTTAGTCCTTCCTGGCCGAATTTGGCGGCGATCACCTCTTTGGCCTCTCCCATCTCCGGATTACTCGAGGACAGTGTCAGGGTGTCCGGTTCCAGGACCAGTTTGATCGCGCTCGTTTTTTCGCGGGAAAGGATGGACACCCGACGAAGCGCACCCTCGAGTTCTGTCTTATTGACCGCGACCCGTTTCTCGTTTTCTTTTGGAATCACCTGTTGATAATTGGGATAACTTCCTTCCATAAGCCGCGCAAGGAGCAGAAGCCCTCCCCGCTTAAAGATCATCTGGTTCTTGCTGACTCCGAGCTCCGGCCCCTCTTCATTCTCTTCCAACAGCTTCTTAATCTCCAGCGCGGCCTTCTTCGGAATAATCGCCGTCTGTTCTTGAGGAATTCCCCTTCCTTTTCCGTCTTCCAACGGTCTTTCCATCACAGCCAGGCGATGTCCGTCGGTTCCGACAAACCGGAGGAACCGCTTTTTATCTTTTGCATAGAGTGTGACCAATAACCCATTGAGGATGTACCGGGCGTTGTTGTCGCCTGCAGCAAAAACGGTTTTGCGGATTAAATCAGAAAGGATTTTCCGGTCCATGGACATGAGCGGTTCGGATTCGACCGTCGGCATCGCCGGAAATTCCTGGGGGGGCAATCCCAACACTTTAAACTCGCTCTTACCGGCCTCGATTTCAACCCGGTGTACATCATTTGAAGAGATCGTAACCATACCCTCGGGAAGTTCCCGAATGATTTCGTACAGCTTCCGGGCCGAAACGGTTACCCCGCCGGGCCGTGACACTTCGGCCTTGTACGTTCCCCGAATCCCGATTTCCAGATCGGTCGCGAACAGAATGACCTGGTCTCCTTTCGCCTCGAACAGCATATTCGAAAGGATCGGCATGGTGTTCCGCTTTTCAACCACGCCCTGGACTCGCTGGAACCCCGTCAACAACTCGCCACGCGAAATCTTAAGCTTCATTCCGACCTCCTCGTGCCATCGCGTAATTTTTTAGGAAGACCCTTGTCCTTCCCTCAACTGTCTCGTAATCGACTCCACCAGCTGTTTAAAGCTGGCATCGTCTTCCAACCTTTTTTCGATCTGGCGGCAGGCGTGAATAACGGTCGTATGGTCCTTCCCCCCGAAGTGCCGTCCAATTTCTGGGAAAGACAGGGATGTTAATTCCCGACAGAGGTACATCGTAATCTGACGAGGCTGCACAATCGTTTTGGTTCTTTTCTTCGACTTCATTTCGGCCTGCTTGAGGTGGAACCGTTCTGCAACCACCCGCTGAATTTCTTCCGCCGTGATAATCTTTTTAACCTGCACCGCATCGCGCAGAATTTTCTTTGCCAGCTCGAAGGTCAAGGGTTGTCCCGTCAGCGACGAAAACGCCCCCACGCGGATCAGGGCTCCCTCCAATTCCCGGACATTTCCCCGGATACTTTCGGCCAGGAGGTGGGCGACCTCATCCGGCAGATCAATGCCCTCAGCTTCGGCCTTCTTTCGGAGGATGGCGATTCGGGTTTCAAGATCGGGCACCTGGAGATCCGCGATCAGGCCCCACTCGAAGCGAGAGCGCAGCCGCTCTTCGATGGTCGGAATCTCTTTGGGAAAGCGGTCGCTTGATAATACAATCTGTTTATGCGCTTCATATAGAGCGTTAAACGTATGGAAAAACTCTTCTTGGGTCCGCTCTTTTCCTGCGATAAACTGGATATCATCCATTAACAGGGTGTCCACGCCTCGGTATTTATTTCTGAACTCCAGCATCTTATCGTACCGAATGGAGTTGATGACTTCGTTCGTGAACTGTTCCGAAGAAAGAAAGGCGATTCTCGTACCCGGTCGCTTCTCTTGAATGAAGTTGCCTATCGCGTTCAATAAGTGGGTCTTTCCTAATCCAACCCCCCCGTACAGGAACAATGGATTGTACGCCCTTGCCGGGGACTCCGCAACGGCAAGTGCGGCTGCGTGGGCGAACTGGTTACAGGACCCGACCACGAAACTGCCGAATGTGTATTTGGGGTTGAGTTGTACTCCTCGTCGGGATTTTCCAGATTTTTCCGCTGCGGGGTGTTCGATTTGTATCTGTTGCCCGTTTTTTATGACCAAGTTGATTCTTAGACCCTCGATCTTCGAAACGCGCCCAATCTCGTCCAACAGCATTTCATAATAATGCTCTCTGATCCACTCGCAGAAAAATCGGTTCGGCGCGACAAGCGTTATTTCTTTTCCTTCGATGGAATCAATGGAGAGGGGCTTAAACCAAGTGTCATGAATCTGTTTATTGACACGCGCCTCGATCTTTTCGCTGGCCTGTTGCCAAACTTCTTCCGGTCTCATTTATGCTGGGTTTTTAACAGGTTTATCAACAATTGTTGATAATTAAATAAATTAATAAAATCAATATATTACATCCGCATTTTTTGTTTCTTTCCCTGCTAAGTTTAACTGTATCTTTCCCATGGCCTGGGATGTAATAATTCAAACCCAAGATAACAAAATCGGACCAACAAAGCAAGTTTTATTCGGTTTATACCCACAGGGAACCATGTTTTGATTTGTCCGTTTCCGTTTTTATTCGCATTTTTAACAAGCACTACTATTACTACTGTTTTATTTAATTTACAATACGTAATTAAAACCCCAAGGATGTCGGCCTGTATCGTTTTCGATTGACTCCCCAAATAAACCTACCTATAATGACTTTTTCGGGCAGCGCCAAGGAGGATCAATGTCCATCACGTATCGGCAACCCAGCAAGCGAAGAAAAAAAAGGGTTCATGGTTTTTTGAAGCGAATGAAGTCCAAAGGAGGGCAACGGGTTATTTCTCGCCGTCGATCTAAAGGGAGAAAACAATTAACGGTGTAGACTTCCGAATGAAACGCGGAAAACGATTGAGCAAGAAATCGCAATTCGAGGACATTTACCGACGAGGGGCCATCGTCGATACGGAGTCGTTTAGGCTTATCTATCGTGAAAACCGTCGTTCGTGTTCTAGGTTTGCTGCCGTTGTCGGCAAAAGGTTTGGGTCGGCGGTTTGGCGAAACAAGGCGAAGCGAATCGCCCGAGGTATTTTCCGCGAATTCCAAAGCAGGATCTGTCCTCCATGCGACATTGTCCTGTTTCCGAAAAAAGAAATGTTTTTTTGCGGGCATCGTCTACTTAGCCGCCGGTTTGAACGGGCGATGAGACGAGACCAGCGAGAGAAGAACCTCCCATGAAGTATGTATTAATCGGGCTGATCAAATTGTATCAGCGGATGGTTTCTCCTTTCTTGCCGAGAGCGTGCCGATTCACGCCGACCTGCTCCTGTTATGCCATGGGTTCGATACAGCGGCACGGGACAACGAAGGGCCTTCTGCTCACAGTCGTACGATTGATGAAATGCCAGCCGTTTCACCCCGGCGGATACGACCCCGTCAAATAAGCGCCTAAATGGAAAAGCGGTTTATCCTTTTTCTAATCCTGTCTTTTGCGATAATGATGGCCTACCCGTATTTCGTCGAAAGGCTCGGTCTTTTTCCGCCTCAACAATCGGGACAGATCGAAAGGCCGGCGGGCGAACACCCCGCCCCCCCAAAGCCTTCCGGGTTCGCAACCGGAGCGCCGCAAGAGACGACCCCCGGACCGATGGAAGAACAAACCGTGCAGGTGAATACCTCGCTTTACCATGCCGTTTTCAGCTCCCGGGGTGGCAAGCTGGTTTTGTTCGAACTGAAAAAATATACCGCCTCGGATAGAAAGGCGAGAGTCATGTTGTTTCAGGCCCACCCCGATGCCATCCCCGCGCTTGCGATTCTGACACCGGACGCCAGCTTGAACGCCCGGCTCGATCATGGACTCTATGCCGTCGACGGCCAGGACCTGACTCTCGACGAACAAAACAAGGCCGGGACCATAACGTTCCGCTACCAAGATCCCGAGTCCGGGGCACGTGTTTTAAAGCGGGTCATGTTCGAAAACGACAGCTATCGGATAGCTGTCGATGTAGAAACAGAGGCCATGTCGGGTCCCTATCTGTTTACGATGGGCAGCGACTTCGGCATCACCGACTGGGGACAAAAAAGGGGGTTTGTCGGTTTCATCGGGCCCATCACGGACCTGGGCGGTGAACTGATGAAGGACAGTCCCGCTAAAATGGAACGTGAGGTTCGCCATGAGGGGCCGATCGCTTGGACGGCGCTGCAAGACAAGTACTTTATCGCCGCGGCGATTCCGACAGGGGCCAGCGCCGCTGTAGTGAGACGGACATCCGACACATTGATAAATACCTCTGTGGAATATAAAACCGCCGGGCCCGGCGCTGTCGTTCGCCATCTCGTCCTTTACGCGGGGCCGAAGGAACACCAGCGACTGAAAGACCTCGGAGTCGGTCTCGAAGCAACGGTGGATTTCGGTTGGTTTATATACGGCAGCTGGGCGATTGTTCGGTGGATTGCCAAACCACTTTTCCATATTCTTCAGTTCCTTCACAGCTTTACCGGTAATTATGGGATCGCGATTATTCTCTTGACCGTTGGCGTCCGCGTCCTCTTCATCCCCCTCACACACAAGAGTTATCGGTCGATGAAGGATATGCAAGCCCTTCAGCCTCAGCTGCAGGCCCTTCAGAAAAAATACAAGGACGATCGGCAGCGCCTCCAGCGCGAGATGATGGAGTTGTACCAGAAAAACAAAGTAAATCCCGTAGGTGGATGCCTTCCAATGATCCTCCAAATCCCCGTCTTCGTGGCCCTGTTTAATGTGCTCTACACAACGATCGAAATACGTCAGGCCCCCTTCCTTCTCTGGATCCATGACCTTTCCGACAAAGATCCCTATTATGTTCTTCCGGTTATTATGGGCCTTACCATGCTGATCCAGCAGAAGATGCAGCCCACCACCATGGATCCCACGCAGGCCAAGATCTTCCTGATGATGCCTGTTCTCATGACCTTCCTGTTCGTGAGCTTTCCTTCCGGCTTGGTCCTTTACATGATCACGAACAATGTCTTGACCATTGGCCAGCAGTATTTCACAATGAGATATTTTGAGGCGCGGCGCGATGAGGGACGTGGAAAAAAAGAACCCGGTAAAACACCGGCAACGAGTCAAGAAAAACCTTAGACCCGTCTCCGGCGACACCATCTGCGCGATCGCGACACCCGTGGGTGAAGGGGGGATCGGGGTCATCCGGCTAAGCGGTGGACAGGCCATCGAGATCGCCTCGGAGATTTTCAAGACGAAAAAGGGAGAAACCGCCAAAGACCTTGCCAGCCACACGATTCATCTCGGGGCAGTGCACGATCCAACCATCGGAGAGAATCTGGACGAAGTGATGCTCGCGGTCATGAAAGCGCCAAAGACCTATACGCGGTTGGACACTGTGGAGATTTACAGTCATGGCGGAGCGCTCCTCCTCCACCGGATCTTGGACCTTCTAATCCGCCAGGGTGCACGACTGGCGGAGCCGGGAGAATTTACAAAATGGGCCTTTCTGAACGGTCGGATTGATTTAACACAAGCCGAGGCCGTAATGGACCTGATCCGTTCAAAAACAGAAGCAGGACAACGGGCTGCGCTGGCACAACTGGGCGGGGAGTTACATCGCCGTATCGCACATCTGAGGGAATCGGCCGTTCAACTTTTGGCCGAGATCGAGGCCGGCATCGATTTTACAGAAGAAGATCTCCGGTTTTTAAACCAAGCCCAGATACAAACGCTGCTCCTTGAACTCATTACCCGCACCGAATCTCTCATCAAGACGGCCGCGAACGGCAAAGCCCTAAGAGAGGGTATTGCAACAGCGATCGTTGGGCCTCCAAATGCCGGAAAATCCAGTTTACTCAACGCATTGCTTTTGCAAAATCGCGCAATCGTAACCCCAATTCCAGGAACGACTCGCGACATCATTGAAGAGTATCTGAATCTGGACGGAATCCCGTTACGGATTATGGATACAGCCGGCCTAAGAGACACGGAGGACTTGGTGGAGCGGGAGGGAATTCTAAGAACGCGCCATGCGATTGACCAAGCGGATCTGGTCCTAATGGTACTGGATATAAGTCAAAAAATCGGCCGTGAAGAGCGTCGATTGATCGAAGAGATAGCGGGGAAAAGACGGCTGATTGTTTTTACAAAGATAGACCTTCTGCCGGAAAATAGTTGGAAACAGGAGAAGGGTCTTAAGGGACAAAATGGTATTGACGGTGCCGTATATATTTCAGCGCTTACAGGAGAAGGTCTCAATAATCTTAAACAGGCGATTGCAAAAGAAGTCCGAAGCGGCATCGTGACATGCGGTGAACGAGAAGCCATGGTTAATTTAAGACATAAACACTTATTAATACAGGCAAAAAATGCAATTCAAAATGCTCTTCTGTCCTTGAACGAGGAAGCCCCACCCGAATTAATCGCCGTGGACATTAGGACCGCAATTGATCGGTTCGGAGAGGTCACCGGAGAAACAACAACGGATGATCTTCTTGAAAAGATTTTTAAAGAATTTTGCATCGGCAAATGAAACATTTCCTGTCACGATTACACCGAAAATGTTCCACGTGGAACATCTACCATGCTTATTCAATCCTTTGACCGTTCTTACGATGTCATTGTAGTGGGAGGCGGCCACGCCGGATGTGAAGCCGCGCTCGCAGCTGCCCGTATGGGCCATGCCACACTGCTGCTGACGATGGAGCCGGATAAAATCGCCCAGATGTCATGCAATCCGGCCATCGGTGGTATCGCAAAGGGACATCTTGTTAGAGAGATCGATGCTCTTGGTGGAGAGATGGCCCGAAACACAGACAAGACCGGGATTCAGTTCCGTATGCTCAATACCCGAAAGGGCCCCGCCGTTCAGGCGGTACGTGCACAAGCCGATAAAGCAGCCTACCGCAAGACAATGAAGGCGACTTTGGACAAGACGAGAGGGCTCGAAATTCTTCAAGGGACTGCGGCCCGATTGATAACAACGGGCCAAAAGGTGTCCGGGCTTGTTACAAACAAGGGAGTTCGAATCAAGGCCAATGCGGTTGTCTTGACAACAGGGACTTTCTTGCGAGGATTGATCCATATTGGAATGAATCACTTTCCAGCCGGCAGGGGGGGCGAGGCCGCCGCCGAAAGCCTTTCAGAAGATCTACTTGGATTAGGACTGCAGATGGGGCGTCTTAAAACAGGAACACCGCCTCGATTGGATCGCAGTACGATAGACTTCTCGGTCATGACTCCGCAATATGGCGATGAGCCCCCACCGCCGTTCTCCTATTCAACCGAACGGATCGTAACAAAACAGGTTCCATGTCATATTACCTATACGAATCAACAAACACACAAAATTATTATGGATAACCTCCACCGGTCACCGATGTACAGCGGTGTTATTGAAGGAACAGGGCCGCGATACTGTCCGTCTATCGAAGATAAGGTAGTCCGATTTTCGGCCCGAGACCGTCATCAACTTTTTATAGAACCCGAAGGTCTGTGTTCAGAGGAGTTTTATCCAAACGGAATTTCCACGAGCCTCCCCGTAGATGTTCAAGCCGAAATTTTAAAAACGATTCCAGGTCTTGAAAGGGCAGTTATACTGAAGCCCGGCTATGCTGTTGAATATGACTACTTTCCTCCGACCCAACTGAGTCCTACGCTCGAAACCAAGGTTTTGGATGGCCTTTATCACGCCGGTCAAATCAATGGAACATCCGGTTATGAAGAGGCCGCAGCCCAGGGGCTCATGGCAGGGATAAATGCGGCATTAAAAATCTCGGGCAAGGCTTCACTCATTCTCGATCGCTCAGAGGCATATATAGGTGTTTTAATTGATGATCTAGTTACAAAAGGAACACGGGAGCCTTATAGGATGTTTACCTCTAGAGCCGAGTATCGCCTCCTGCTTCGCCATGACAATGCAGATACACGACTAACAGAATCAGGGAAGCAGATTGGACTCGTTCCTGAGGCTGTTTATGAAATGTTTTTAGAAAAGCAAAGGGATATCAAAAAAGAGATTGATCGATTAAATAAGACACGGATTAAGGGAGGGGTCACAAAAAAAATCAGTCCTTTGAATAGCGAAGAAAATATTGATCAGACTCTCGAGCAGTTGCTTAGACACCCAGAGCTGGATTATGAAATGATCGAGTCGCTTTCGAAAAGCGAAACAGCGCTCTCCGAGGAAATCAAGAATAGAGTAGAGATCGAAATCAAGTACGAGGGATACATTCAGAGACAACTTAAAGAAGTCGCCCGATTTAAAAGAATGGAAAATCGCAATATTCCTAGAGAGTTTGATTATAATAATGTGATCGGACTTTCAAAGGAGGTACGGGAGAAACTGGAAGCAATTTCCCCTGTTTCTGTTGGTCAGGCATCACGGATATCCGGAATTACTCCAGCCGCGATCTCCCTTATTTTAGTTGCTCTGGAACGCGGCGGTTAAATCTAAATAAGGAACAGCGAATACCCAAGGTATATGGACGATGCCCCGCCAGAACCTGTCCGATCTTGCCGCAGTTCTTTCCACCGGTGCAAAAGCGCTCGATATTTCATTATCCGATCATCAAATTAATCAATTCCTGAACTACCTTGAAGATCTCAAGGAATGGAACCGCCGAATCAATCTGACCGCGATTATTGCAGATAAGGAGATTATTGAAAAACATTTTTTGGACTCCCTTGCCGGTTTAAGGGCGATCGAGAAACGTCCAGGGCAGACACTTCTGGACATTGGAACGGGGGCCGGATTCCCTGGAGTTCCATTAAAGATCGCTTTTCCTTCGCTGCGACTTAGTCTCGTTGAATCTTCCCAGAAAAAAGCGGCGTTTTTGCACCATATTGCCGGTAAACTAAAGCTGTCCGAGGTCACTGTTTTAAACCAGCGCATCGAAAGTTTGTCCGCTATTGACCACCCCTACGATCTGATTGTGATAAGGGCCTTTGCAAAAATTCAGATTGCCTTGGCAAGGGCGCTGCCCTTGTTGGCACCGAGAGGAAAATTGATTCTGTACCAGAGCCGCATGCAGTCACAGCCACATCATATGAAGGAATGGGAAGCCACAATCCCATATGAGCTTCCATTCTCGAAAATCCATAGAAGCTTAGAAATCTTCAGTCCATTGCCCTAGGTCTGTGGTCCCCGTCTGCCTTCTATGTGTTCCACGTGGAACAGTCTTAAATCCCCCGTCAAGATACATCTAAATGTATCGCCAGCTTTTTATTAACGAACAGTACAAAAAAAACTTTTGTTTTGATTTCTGTTGTGATAGTATCTCTCGGATCAGCGGAATAGTAAAAGGAAATGGGAATTATTATTGCGGTTGCCAATCAAAAGGGAGGGGTCGGAAAGACGACCACGGCCATCAACTTGGCGGCTTCCCTTGCGGTGGCTGAAAAAAAAGTTTTGCTGATCGACGTTGACCCGCAGGGAAACACGACGAGCGGTCTGCAAATCGATCGGGAAACCCTCTCGGCCAGCCTCTATGACGTTTTAATGGGGCACAAGACGCTCGAGGATGTTGTCTTGAAAACCGAACTGCCGGATCTGGAACTTGTCCCGGCACGGGTCGACTTGGTGGGAGCGGAACTGGAATTAATCCAGATTCCGCATCGAGAATCCCTTTTGAAAAGGGCGATCCAGAATGTGGTCGAGCGGTATGACTATCTCCTCTTGGACTGCCCGCCATCGTTGGGATTGCTGACGCTGAACGCGCTGACCGCCGCACATTCCGTCCTTATCCCGGTCCAGTGCGAGTATTATGCCATGGAGGGATTGCAGCAACTGTTGCGGACGGTCCAGAGGGTTCGGGAAAGTTATAATCCGGAACTTAAAATCGAAGGAATTTTATTCACAATGTTCGACGCCCGCACCAATCTGTCCCAGCAGGTGGTCCGGGAGGTCCGAAATTATTTCAAACAACAGGTGTTTGAAGTGGTCGTGCCGCGGAATGTGGTCCTGGCGGAGGCACCCAGTCATGGTCGGCCGGTGATCCTGTACAACATTGGGTCCGCGGGGGCGCAGGCCTACCTGAGTCTTGCGAAGGAATTATTGGCCCATGCAGAAAAAAGCGCTCGGTAGAGGGCTGGATGCCCTGTTTGACCGGCCCCTTCCGGCGGGCGAGGCCGGCGCGGCTCCTCCCGGTCGGTTCCTCGACTTGGACATCCGGAAAATAATACCAAACAGGTATCAACCCAGGAAGACCTTTCGGGAGCAAGATCTCCAAGAATTGGCCGCCTCCGTGAGGGAGAGGGGAATTCTGCAACCCGTCCTGGTCCGAACGGCGGAAGGCGGCCAGTTCGAGCTGATTGCCGGCGAACGTCGTTGGCGCGCGGCCAAGCTGGCCGGCCTGGAAAAAATCCCCGCGGTGGTTCAACAGGCCTCCGATCCCGACGCCGTCGAATTGGCATTGATTGAAAACCTTCAACGGCAAGACCTCAATCCGATCGAAACCGCAAAGGCCTACCGTCGCCTCGTTGAAGAGTTTCGTTTGACGCAGGAGGAGGTGGCCAGGCGGGTGGGGAAGGAGCGGTCCTCGGTCGCCAACACGCTGCGTTTGTTGAACCTTCCTTCCGAAATACAAGAGGCCCTTGCGTCGGACCGGCTCACCGTCGGACATGCGAAGGTCCTCTTATCCCTGACCGGACTTCAGGCCCAACTCCGGATGGCCCGGCGGATCCTTCGAAGGGGCCTCTCCGTGCGCGCCGCCGAGCTCGCAGCCGGGCGAGCGCCCGTGCGGGTGCGAAGCCGATCGGCCGAAATCCAAACATCGCTCACCGAAGCGGAAGAACGGCTGATGCGATACCTCGGAACTCGGGTTCGGATCACCATGACAAACCGAGGGGGGCAGGTCGCGATCCGATACCATAATCCACAAGATCTGGACCGCGTACTGGACCTTATTATAAAATAGCCGAGTGAACAGCCTGACGGGACGATCGATGCTCCGCGACCCAGTCGAGCGAGAGGGAGGGCGTCAAAGGTATCGACAGCTGGCGATGAAAGGCTTGATGATGAAGGAGGAGAATAGACATGCTGCGCAGGGATGATAAAGAACGCAAAGAAGGGGTGGGTGATGAGGTCATCGCCTTTTTGGGAAAAGGCGCCGAGTTCAAGGGCATGATCACCTATAATGGCACGATACGGATCGACGGCCACGTCGAAGGAGAGATTATCACCGAGGGGACGCTGGTCGTGGGCGAAGGAGCCGTCATTCATGCGGAGATCAGCGCCGGTACGGTCATCAACGGCGGCAAGATCACAGGCAACGTCACCGCACTGGAAAAGCTCCAGCTCCTTCCGACCGCGGTCGTGGACGGGTCGATTAAGACGCCGGTGCTCATCATTGAGGAGGGCGTGCGATTTAATGGCAATTGTCAGATGAGCGGGGCGCCGACGGTCGTCCGGAAGGGTATGGAAAGATCGGAGCGGGTCCAAGGAGAGGAGGCGGTGCAGGAGGCGCGCTGAAGCAAGGCATGGCCAGGAATCATGATGACGCAGACAGAAAATAAGACGGTTGTGGTCGGCATGAGCGGGGGAGTGGACAGCTGCGCCACCGCCTTGATTTTGAAAGAGCAAGGTCACCGAGTCATCGGCGTGACGCTCAAGGTCTGGAAGGAGGAGGAGAAAACGGATAAGCGATGGCAGGACCGGTCCTGTTGCAAAGTGGGGGTGGCCCGTTACGTCGCACAACGACTTGGGATTCAACACCATCTTGTAGACGTGCAACCGGAGTTTCGCCGGGGGGTCATCGATGATTTTGTGGAGGGATACCTCGGCGGGCAGACGCCGAATCCCTGCGTGCGTTGCAATGAGCAGATCAAGTTCGGTCGATTGTACGAGATCGCCCAGGGACTCGGTGCGGACTGTCTTGCAACCGGGCATTATGTTCGGCTGGGGAAGAACGAGGGAACGGGGCGGTACGTTTTAAGACGCGCGGTCGATGAGCAAAAAGACCAGAGTTACTTCCTCTATCGGCTCCGGCCGGAGATCCTGCCCCACTTGATCTTCCCATTGGGGTCTTTGAAGAAGACCGACGTGTGGCGGCGCGTCGAATCCCTGGAACTTCCGCCCGAGGAGATGCACGAGAGCCAAGAGATCTGTTTTGTCACCCAACAGGATTACCGTCAGTTTCTGACGATTCAAGCCCCCCAGGCCTCACGGCCAGGACCGATCGTGACCACCCGGGGAGAGGTAGTCGGAGAGCACCGAGGCGTCGCCTTCTATACCATCGGGCAGCGACGGGGATTGGGCCTTTCGGCCCCGGATCGTCTGTACGTGGTCGATATTCGATCCGATGAGAATACCGTCGTTGTGGGAGACGAAGCCGATCTGTTCTGCGACGAACTTCTCGCGGGCGACTTGAACTTTTTTATGGAGCAGCCGCTCCCACAAACGCTGGAGGCCGAGGTGAAGGTGCGATACCGAATTGCGTCCACCCCGGCGCAGATTGAGCGGATGGGTCAAGAGATCGTCCGTGTTCGGTTCCGAACCCCTCAGCGGGCCGTGACCCCCGGACAATCGGTAGTTTTCTACCGGGGCGATGAACTTTTGGGCGGAGGCATCATTCAGAGCACATCGCGAAAGGGATCCTCGGCGGCGCTCTCCTCCTCGGAGACCGGAAATCTGCGTCTTGACAATACGGCGGCCCTATGTTAGGGTAGCGCGTTTTTGTCGAGAAATTACGCTCGGACTTGGTGCGAAGCCATGAACATCGGAACGGCACGTCGATATGCGAAAGCGCTTTTCGAGTTGGCCCAGCAGGAGAAACACCTGGCGCCGATTCGCGAGGGGCTCGCACAAATCGACCAGATGATCCGCACGCAGACCGAACTGCGGGATCTTTGCCAGAACCCTCGCTATCACCAGGAAGAGAAAAAGCGAATCTTGGCATCGCTGGGGGATCGAATCGGGAGCCCGCCACTCCTGAAGCGTTTTCTGGATCTTCTTGTCCAGAAAAACCGGCTCCCGCAGTTACCCGAGATCACAAAAGTTTTTGAGATCCTGGTGGACGAGGCGCAAGGGGTGGAGCATATTCAGGTGCGGGTAGCACGGCCCTTGTCAAAAGACCAGCAGTCCCAGTTAAAACGCAAATTGGAGACCGTGACACGGCGCGATGTGGATCTCATCGTGGATGAGGAACCCTCCTTGATCGGAGGGATGGTGGTCTATGCCGGAAGCCGTGTTTACGATGGAAGTGTGAAAGGGCAGCTTCAGAGGCTTCGGCGGGAATTGGTAAAGTAAGGTCGGGAGCAAACACAATGCAGATGCGTGCGGAAGAAATCAGCGAAATCATTAAGAAGCAGATCAAGGAATTTCAGAAAGGAGTCGACATCCAGGAGGTCGGAACGGTTCTCCAGGTCGGCGATAGCATCGCGAAGGTTTACGGACTGGAAAATGCCATGGCCGGAGAGTTGCTGGAGTTCCCCGGCAACGTATACGGGATCGTCCTGAACCTGGAAGAGGACAACGTCGGCGCGGTTCTGATGGGGTCGGATGTCGGCATCAAAGAAGGGGATATGGTCAAGCGGACCGGCCGCATTGCGGAGGTTCCGGTGGGCGAAGGGTTGGTCGGGCGCGTTGTTGATGCGATCGGAAATCCGCTGGACGGCAAAGGGCCCGTCAAGGCCACAGCGACCCGCCGCATCGAAGTGTTGGCCCCGGGGGTGGTCACCCGCCAGTCGGTGCGAGAGCCCCTGCAAACTGGCCTCAAAGCGATCGACGCCATGATCCCGATCGGCCGCGGCCAACGCGAATTGATTATTGGCGACCGCCAGACGGGGAAGACCGCCATCGCCGTGGACACGATCATCAATCAAAGGGGCCAGAACGTCTTCTGCATTTACGTGGCCGTCGGCCAGAAACGGTCCACCGTCGCACGGGTGGTCAAGACTCTGGAAGAACACCGGGCGATGGAATATAGCCTGGTGGTGTCGGCGACGGCGAGCGACCCCGCGCCCATGCAGTACCTGGCCCCTTTCTCCGGTGTCGCCATGGGAGAATATTTCCGGGACAACGGGAAGCATGCCCTGATCGTCTATGACGACCTCTCCAAGCATGCCGTGGCCTACCGCCAGCTCTCGTTGTTGCTGCGGAGACCGCCGGGCCGGGAAGCCTACCCCGGCGATGTGTTCTACCTTCACTCCCGCCTGCTGGAACGCGCGGCCAAGCTCAGCGATGCGCTGGGCGGCGGCTCCCTCACGGCCCTGCCGATCATCGAAACCCAGGCAGGCGACGTGTCTGCCTATATCCCGACCAACGTGATTTCGATTACCGACGGGCAGATTTATCTCGGAAGCGATCTCTTCTACTCCGGCATCCGGCCTGCGATCAACGTCGGATTGTCGGTGTCGCGTGTCGGTGGAGCCGCCCAGATCAAGACGATGAAACAAGTCGCCGGGACGCTGCGTCTGGACCTTGCGCAGTATCGCGAGATGGCGGCGTTCGCCCAATTTGGCAGTGAGCTCGACAAGACTACGCAGGCGCAACTGAACCGTGGAGTCCGCATGGTGGAATTGCTCAAACAGGGCCAATACAAGCCGATGGCGGTGGCCGATCAAGTTATTTCTATCTTTGCGGGCGTCTCGGGTTTTTTGGACGACGTGCCGGTGAACAAGATCAGCCAGTTCGAAGAAGATTTGCTATACTACGTGGCCCAGCACCATCCCGAGCTGAAGAAAGAGTTGGCGGCAAAACCCAAAATCGATGATGCCCTCGCAACCCAGCTTAAGCAAATCATCACGACGTTTAAGGAAAAAGGGGGATACGGGGCTCCACCCTAGAGCCTCTTCCGCTCGTCCATGCCCAGTCTTCAGAGCCTTCGCCGCAAGATCGGCAGCGTTAAAAATACCCAGAAGATTACCAAAGCCATGAAAATGGTGGCCTCGGCCAAGCTCAAACGGTCGCAGGCCCGCATCTTGGCGTTTCGACCCTACGGATTGAAGATGCGCGGCGTCGTCGCCGGGCTGAGCCGTCGCGTCAATCGCGACCTCCATCCGCTACTGCAAAAGCGTCCGACCAAAATGGTTCGAGTCGTCGTTGTGACGAGCGACCGGGGGCTTTGCGGAGCCTTCAACGCCAATATCATCCGCCGGGCGCTGGAGTTCATCCGCGAGTGTGAGGCGCGGGGCGTGAAGGTGGAAATCGGCCTGGTGGGGCGCAAGGGTCGGGACTTTTTTCGTCGGCGCCATTGGAAAACCCATGAGCCGTTCATCGATATATTTGAGCGACTCTCCTATGAACATGGGATCGAAATCGCACAGGCCGCCAGCGAGCAGTATACGAACGGGATGTTTGACGAAGCCCACATCATCTATAACGAGTTCAAATCGGCCATGCAACAGCGCGTCATCGTGGAGCAAATCTTTCCGATCGAATCGTTGGAGAGCGGCGGGACCGGCGGAGGGTTGGGCGGCAGTTACCTGTACGAACCCGACGAGGGCGAGCTGCTGGACAATTTGTTGATGAAGCACCTGCATGCACAGGTATTTCGGATCCTCTTGGAGTCGTCCGCCGCGGAGCAGGCCGCACGGATGTCGGCCATGGATGGGGCGACCCGGAATGCCGGCGAACTCATCAAGAAGCTGACGCTCTATTACAACAAGACCCGGCAAGCTGCGATTACCAAAGAATTGATGGATATTGTGGGAGGCGCCGAGGCGCTTAAAGGATAGAACAGGAAGGGGTCGAGTTGGGCGGAGCGCCTCACTCGGACCCCAGAATTCGCTAGAGAGGGAGCCGTATGAAGACAGAGATGGGCACAGTGATTCAGGTCATCGGGCCGGTGGTTGATGTGGAGTTTCCTCCGGGACAGCTCCCCAACCTTCTGAATGCGCTTCGCATTGAACAAGAAGAGGATAAGAAGGCGGGGACGCCCAAGATCCGGCTGACCCTCGAGGTCGCGCAACACCTTGGGGAAAACCGCGTCCGGGGCGTGGCGATGTCGACGACGGATGGTCTGGTTCGAGGCATGCCGGTCAAGGATACAGGCGCTCCGATTTCGGTTCCGGTCGGCCGGGAGACGCTCGGTCGATTGCTGAACGTGCTCGGCGAACCCGTGGACGAAAAGGGTCCCATCAATTCAAAGAAGACCTATCCCATCCACCGTCCCGCCCCGACGTTGGAGGAGCAGGAGACGAAAACTGAGGTCCTCGAGACCGGGATCAAGGTCCTGGATCTCCTGGAGCCCTACAGCAAGGGCGGGAAGGTCGGACTGTTCGGCGGTGCGGGCGTCGGAAAAACCGTCATCATCCTGGAGTTGATCAACAACATCGCGCTCCACCATGGAGGCTTTTCCGTTTTTGCAGGTGTGGGGGAGCGCACGCGCGAGGGCAATGACCTCTGGCACGAGATGCAGGAGTCGAAGGTCATCGATCCCGGCGATTACACCAAATCCAAAGCGGCGCTGGTTTTCGGACAGATGAACGAACCGCCGGGCGCCCGGCTTCGCGTCGGGCTCACGGGCCTGACGATTGCCGAGTACTTTCGGGATGAAGAAAACCAGGATGTGCTTCTGTTCATCGATAATATCTTCCGGTTTACCCAGGCCGGTTCGGAGGTATCCGCCTTGCTGGGCCGCATGCCATCCGCGGTGGGTTATCAGCCGACGTTGGGCACCGAGATGGGGGGACTCCAGGAGCGGATCACCTCCACGAAAAAAGGGTCCGTCACGTCGGTCCAAGCCATTTATGTTCCCGCGGATGATTTGACCGACCCGGCGCCGGCCACGGCATTCGGGCACTTGGACGCAACCACGGTGCTTTCACGCCAGCAGGCGGAGCTCGGGATTTACCCCGCCGTGGATCCGCTCGACTCGACCTCCCGGATTTTGGATCCCCAGGTCATCGGGGAAGAGCACTACGGGGTCGCGCGGTCGGTCCAGTCGATCCTCCAGCGCTACAAAGACCTTCAAGATATCATCGCGATCCTGGGGATGGATGAACTCTCCGAGGATGACAAGCTGACGGTTTCGCGGGCCCGGAAGATCCAGCGGTTTCTCTCACAGCCTTTCCACGTGGCGGAAGTGTTCACCGGCACCCCGGGTCGGTATGTCAAACTCAAAGACACCGTCCGGGGCTTCAAGGAACTTGTCGAAGGCAAGTACGACGATCTTCCGGAGCAGGCTTTTTACATGGTGGGCACGATCGAAGAAGTGGTCGCCAAGGCCGAGAAACTGGGAGGGAAGAAGTAATTGTGTTGGCGGCCTCCGTTCTGGGTTTACGCGCATGGTGGGCCGTTGACGGAACGACACCCATGACGAAAAAACTCCTGCTTGAAGTCGCAACGCCCGACCACCTCCTTCTCAGTCGGGAGGTGGACGAAGTGATCGCCCCCGGCAGCGAGGGCGAATTCGGCGTACTCCCCGGCCACGCCCATTTTCTGTCGATGCTGAAGATCGGCGAATTGCGCTACCGGGTGGGCGATCAGACAAACTACATGTCGGTGTTGTGGGGATTTGCCGAAGTGACGCCGACCAAGGTCACGATCCTGGCCGAGGTCGCCGAAAAGGCGGAGGACATCGACGTCGAGCGAGCGCAGGCCGCGGTCGAGCGGGCCGAGAAGCGTCTGGAAGTCGGCGGCCTCCCCTCGGAGCTCAAAGAGGCCCAGATCAGTCTGGAGAAGGCCCGCCTCCGTCGGAAAATCGCCGAACGCGCCGCACGGGCGAAGTAACCCTCCTTCCC
>Ga0187774_10000166_pt1 | contig 21716 bp, 17 predicted proteins | sample 0216_BV02_MP05_2_FD_133152 | JGI IMG/M metagenome (GOLD analysis project Ga0187774, IMG submission 133152) | Tropical peat soil microbial communities from peatlands in Department of Meta, Colombia - 0216_BV02_MP05_20_MG | ecosystem: Environmental > Terrestrial > Soil > Wetlands > Peat | place... | reverse complement strand
GCCCTGTTCCAAACGCCTGTAAGAAAGACCTGCGTAGGCCGGCACCACCGCCGTGATCTCCCGGAACACGGAAGCGGCCTCCGGGTATGTCGCTCCGGGGTCAAGCCGGGCCATGATGTCGGCCAGGATGCGCCAGTCGGGAAGAGCGCCTTGCGGCCCTGCCAGGGCCTCCCTGAGGATCTGCACCCGGCGTTCGGTGTTGGTGAAGGTGCCTTGCTGTTCCAGGAAGCTCTGCGCGGGGAGCACCACGTGGGCGAGCTTGGCGCTCTCGGAGAGAAACATGTCCTGCACCACGAGAAACTCGAGCCGGCCCAGGCCCTCCAGAACCTGATCCCGCTTGCTTTCCGAGGCGACAGGGTTTTCCCCGAGAAGGTACAGGCCCTTGACCCTCCCGCTTTGGGCGCCCTCGATCATTTCCCAGTAGCGCAAGCCCGGATCTCCCGGGATTTCCATCCCCCACTCCGTCCGGAGTCGTTTGCGAGCTTCGGTGCTGGAAAGGGCCCCGTGGCCCGGATAGAACATGGGCGCCATGCCCATATCGACCGCACCCTGGGTGTTGATGTGACGACACAAGGGGTAGATCCCACTCCGCTCCTGGCCGATCCGACCGGTGAGGAGGGCGAGATTCGTGAGCGCCTCGACGGTGTGGGGATCTGCGGCCGCATCCTCGGAATAGACGAAGGCGAGAGACGAGGCCTCGGCACACGTCCGGGCCGCGTCCTCCATGATCTCCCGGGAGATGCTGAGGGCTCCCGCCAACGCGCGCGGGTCGGCGTCAGCCACCCGCCTTGTCAGCTCATCAAGGCCCTTAGTGCAGGCGGCGACGAACTCAGAATTGACGAGGCCAAGTCTTATCGTGAGATGGATGAGGGCGGAAAGGAGTCTTGCCTCATGCCCGTGAGGTACGACGAAGGCCGGACGGGCAAAGGCGCCGAGCGCCACTGGCGTGGAAGCGACGGTGATCAGCCGCCGGCCCTGGCTGCGGCTCGCCCGGCGAAGCGAGGTGGCGACGATTGGGTTGGTTTCATCGATGAGGTTGCCGACCGCCAGAATGACCCCGGCCTTCTCGATCTCGGAAAGGGCGTTGGTCATGGCCCCGAAGCCCAGAGACTGGAAGAGCGTAGTCATGGTGGTGAGGTAAGGCTGGCTTCCCGGAAAATCCACGTTGTTCGTGCCGAAACGAGTGCGGAAGAGCTTCTGGAGCAAGTAATTGGCCTCGTTAGTCGCGCGGGGCGAGCCGAGGGCGGCGAGGGTGCCGCCGCCATGCTCCCGGTGCAGGCGCTGGAATCCCCTCGCCACTGCGTCCAAGGCCTCGTCCCAAGTGGTTTCCACCAGCCCGCCGTTCCTCCGCACGAGCGGCGCGTGGAGCCGGCCCTGGCCGCTCAGGTAGGCGAAACTGTCGAAACGACCCTGCCGGCACGTGTGGCCGTAGCTCGGCGCTGCAGTCTTCCGCGTCGCGATGGTGAAGAGCTTGTTGCCCCTGAGATTGAGGACGAGCGTGCACCCGCAGGCGCAGTGAGCGCACGTGGTCTCAAGCTGCCGGTACTCGACGGGCCCCGGTTTCCCGTGATTGATCCGCTCGTCCAGGGCCCCGGTGGGGCAGACGTCGAGACAGAGCCCGCAGGAGACGCAGCGGGCGTTGAACGAGGGCGTTTCGCCGAAGTCGATGGCATCGGAACACTGGGAGCTGGTGCAGGCCTCGTAGCATTGCTTGCAGCGCACGCACTTGTTTTGATCGAGGGCGATGAACTCGTGTTGATCCACTCGCACCGCATCGCCAAAGGGAACTCGCGGCTCGAGGCGCGTCGCCGTGACGACTCCCATCTCGAAGGCGAGTCGGCGCAGGCGGCAGTCGAAGACGTCCATGCAGCCGCAGGAGAGACACCGTTCCGCCTCCCTTCTTGCCGTCTCCTCGGGGAGGCCGAGGTCGATCTGGTCGAAGTTGGTGATTCGTTCGGAGGGCTCAAGCTCCGGCATCCTCGCTCGGGCCTCATGGCCGCAGGCGGCGAAGGGCTCTCGGTCGATGGTCTTGAGGTCCCCCTTGAGGATGTTGAAGGCCTTGGGAGCCGGTTCCAACTTCTTCTCCGTGAGATACCGGTGGATGGCCATCGCCGCCCGCCGCCCGTCGGCCAGGGCCCTGACCACCGTGTCGGGGCCCCGATACACGTCGCCGCCGGTGAAGATGCCCTCCATGCCGGTATGCATGCTCTCCGGGTCGGCGCCGATGGTGTTCCAGCGGGTGACGGCCATGCCCGCCACCGACTTGTCCGTCTCGAGAGGCGTGAGATCAGAGTATTGCCCGATGGCGGCAATCACCATGTCCACCGGGATGACGGTCTCGGAGCCTTCTTCGGGGATGGGGCGGCGCCGACCGCTTGCGTCCGGCTCTCCGAGTTTCATCCGGACGTACTCGAGCTTCTGGACCGTGCCGTTGGCGCCGAAAAGCCGGACCGGGGCAGCGAGAAAGTGGAACTTGATCCCCTCGGCCATGGCGCCTTCGATCTCTTCGTGGCTCGCCGGCATCTCATTTCGAGAGCGGCGGTAGATCACGGTAATCTCGTCGGCGCCGAAGCGGACTCCGGTGCGAGCCGCGTCCATGGCCACGTTGCCGCCGCCGATGATCGCCACCCGCCGTCCCATAGCGACCGGCTTGCCGAGGGCCACATCAGCCAGAAAATCCACGCCGGACACAACCCCGAGGAGCTCCTCGCCGGCGACGCCGAGCTTGCGCATGGCCCAGGCGCCGATGGCCACAAAGAAGGCCTCGTATCCTTCCTGTCTCAATGAATCCAGGGTGAAGTCCTTGCCCCATCTGACGCCCATCTTCACCTCGGCTCCGAGGCCCACTATTCCCTCGATCTCCCAGTCGAGCACTTTCTTGGGGAGACGGTACTCGGGAATGCCGTAGCGGAGCATGCCGCCGAGCTGGGGCATCGCCTCGAAGATGGTGGGCGAGTGCCCCTCCAGACAGAGGTAGTAGGCGGCGGCGAGCCCGGCAGGTCCACCGCCGATGACAGCAACGCGGCGGCCCGTCGGCGGCTTCTTGGGCGGGTAGCAACGCTTGTCGAGGTGCATCTCGTAGTCAGCCACGAACCGCTTCAGGTGGTTGATGTTGATGGGTTCTTCCACCAAGTTTCGGCGGCACTGGGACTCGCAGAAGTGGGGGCACACGCGCCCGATGGAAAGGGGCATGGGAAGTCGCTCCCGGATGAGCTGAAGGGCTTCCAGGTACTGCCCTTGGCTGATGAGCGCGATGTACCCCTGGATGTCGATTCCCGCCGGACAGGTGAGCTGACAGGGCGCCACGCAGTCGCCATAGTGTTCCTGGAGCAGGAGCTGGACGAGGAGCTTGCGCGTTTCCCGGATTTCCCGGGAGTCGGTAGTGACGGCCATCCCGGTACGGACGACGGTGCTGCACGCCGGGACGAACTTGGGTTCCCCTTCCACCTTGACGATGCAGATGCGGCAGCTCTCTAAGGGCCTCAAGATCTCGCTGTAACAAAGGGTCGGAATAGGGATGCCGTGCTCCCGGGCGACCTGGAGAATGGTCACTCCCGGCTCTGCCTCAAGCGTTCGCCCATCCATGGTGAGGTGGACTTTCTCCTTCATGAATAACACCTCTGTGCCTCAATGGGGGAGAAAACTCGGGCGCCCCTGATTGCGTTCCACCCGCCCCCGGTTATGTGAGTGTCGTGGTCAGAGGGGTGCCACCTGGAAAAGAGTACGGTCGGTTACTAACCCGAAGTACTACACCTCTTCAGGAGATAAGAATATGCACTGCCACTCTAGTCTTGACCGCCTCGGGGCGGCCTTGGCTGCCCCAGGCAGCCGCCGCGGACACCGCGGCCCTTACGGCCTTCCGCCGGGAGGCCGAACGGTCCTCACAGGTAAACAGGGCTCCCTCAGGAGCGGATCAGGTACAAGGCGACCCAGAAGACAATAATCACCTCAACGGCAAAAATAGCAAAGTAAAGCACGTAGCGCGAAGAGGGGAAGTCCTCGAAGATCTTGTTAGCCCGTTGCAGGATCCGGGGTCCCACAGGCGACGCAAAGAACCTGAACGGATCGCTGCCCCTGTCGCTCGGCGGCGGATGGTCGGCCATACTCTGTCCCTTGGGTAACTGCGGAAGTTGGAAGTTGAACGCGCCAAGTATAACCAAAAGGGTCCGGGAGTCAACGGCAAATCCACGTCCCATTCGTCCCTTCCGCGGCGAACGCGCGCCAGTTGAGGCTTTTCCGGCCACGGCGAAAGTTTCATTTCCTGGATTGTCTTTTTGTTCTTGACGGGTTATTCAAAATCTGTAAACTTGACCCTTTGTCGAGCCCAGCTCCTTTTCTCTTCTAGCCCCCATGCCATTCTCGCGTTAAGGACCGCCTCCCTGACCTCTCACCTACGGGGCGCGCGGCGGGCAGAAAGGTTGTTCCATGCCAGAAGAGGCCTTGCAAGATCTTCTCTATGTGGCCGTCTTTCTCGTCGCCGCCGTGGTCTTCGCGGTGGGGCCGCTCATAGCCTCCTGGCTCATCGGCGGCCGAAGCGCTGGGGCCAAACGGGAGGAGACTTACGAGAGCGGCATGCCGACTATCGGGAGCGCCTGGGTGCAATTCAGCGTCGCCTACTACATCTTCGCCCTCATCTTTCTCGCGTTTGACGTGGACGTCCTGTACCTGTTTCCCGTGGCCCTTGCTTACGACAAGGGGTTCGTCATCCGGGACTTCGTGGAGGTCGTCATCTTTATCGGCATCCTCTCCCTCGCCATCGTCTACGCCTGGCGTAAAGGAGTCTTCAATTGGCAGAGAAGAAGCTGACATACGCACCGCTGGTCCACGTGGCCGCTCTCGAGCACATGCTCAATCTTTTCCGGGCCAACTCGCTGTGGCCTATGACTTTCGGCCTGGCCTGCTGCGCCATCGAGATGATGGCTGCCGGTGCGAGCCGCTTCGACCTGGACCGGTTCGGGGCCGGGGTCTTCCGCCCGTCGCCGCGGCAGTCGGATCTTATGATCGTTGCCGGGACCATCTCCAAAAAGATGGCGCCCACGATCGTCACCTTGTGGGAGCAGATGCCGGCGCCCAAGTGGTGCGTCGCCATGGGCAACTGCGCCATCTCGGGCGGACCCTTCGAGTACGACGGCCAGTACGCCATCGTGCCTGGAGCGGACCTTATAGTCCCGGTGGATGTATACATTCCCGGGTGCCCGCCACGACCGGAAGGTCTGATCCAGGGGTTGCTCCTGTTGCAGGACATGATCACCAAAGGCGAGAAGCGAAATGTCTTTCGACGATTTCAGAGAAGAGCTGAGAAAGGTCGTTGACCCGGCCGCGATCCGAGCGAGCGACCACGGGATAAAGGGCTACTCCCTGGAAGTGACGGCGAGATCCGACCAGGTGGGGCGCATTGCCCGTGCGGCCAGGGACACCGACCTCTTCCTGGAGGCCATCAGCGGGGTGGATTTCACTGACTGCTTCCAGGTAGTTTACTTCTTCAACGGATTCGGTGCGGGCTCCCGGGTGCAGGTGCGCGTCAAGGTGAACAAGGGCGAGTCGCTGCCGACGATCAGCACGGTGTACGATGCCGCCCTCTGGCACGAGCGGGAGGTGTTCGACCTCTTTGGGATCGCCTTCGACAATCATCCGAATCTCCGGAGGCTTCTCCTCCCGGAGGATGCGGATTTTCACCCCTTGCGCAAGGATTTCGGCAGGGTCCACGCGGTGAGGAGCACGGACGAGATCTATGGCGACCCAACTGCCTGAGCCGATCATCGAGCAGACCTATTACCTGAACATGGGCCCCCAGCACCCGAGCACCCACGGGGTGCTGCGCCTGTTCCTCAAGCTGGACGGCGAGTACATCATCGAGGCGGACCCCATTATCGGCTACGGCCACCGGGGCCACGAGAAGATGGCGGAGAGCCACCTCTACGAGCAGTTCCTCCCCAATGCCTCGCGCATGGACTACCTCTCCGGCTTGATATTCAATCACGGCTACGTGGCCGCCATAGAGAAGATGGCCGGGATAGAGGTGCCGCCGCGGGCCGAATACATCAGGGTCATCTGCGCCGAGCTGAACCGGATTTCTAGCCACCTCCTTTGGTTCGGGACCTACATTATGGACCTCGGGGGGTTCACCCCGTTCCTGTATGCCTTTGACGATCGTGAGATCATCCTGGATATCCTGGACCGCGTGACCGGCTCCCGTCTCACGTACAGCTACTGTCGCGTCGGCGGAGTGGCCAAGGACGTGGATGATGAATTTATTGCCGCAACGCGCGGGTTCATCCAGCGGCTGCGAAGCCGCTGGGAGGACTATCACAACCTGGTTACCAAGAACGTGATCTTCATCCACCGCACGAAGGGCGTGGGGGTGATCAATAGGGAGATCGCGCTCCGCTTCGGGTGCAGCGGACCGGTGCTGCGGGCGGCCGGGGTGGTCTACGACATCCGCCGGGTCGAGCCTTATTCGGTCTACCCAGACCTGCAGTTCGAGATTCCCACCGGAACCGCCGGGGATGCCTTCGACCGGTACATGGTGCGGCTCCAGGAGATCGAGCAGAGTCTTCGCATCATCGAGCAGGCCCTCGAGCGTCTGCCCGAGGGTCCCATTCGGGGGCGGGCGCCCCGCAACGTGCGGCCACCGCGGGGTGACTCCTACTTTGCCGTGGAGGCGGCCCGCGGCGCCCTGGGGTTCTACATCGTGAGCGACGGCACCCGATATCCCTACCGCCTCAAGGTGCGGGCCCCATCCTTCGGGAACCTCCAGGTTCTTACGGAGATGCTCCCCGGAACCCTGGTGGCGGATACCATATCCATTCTGGGGAGCATTGATATCGTCGTGCCCGAGATCGACCGCTAGTTTGGGTAGGAGCGGAGACTGTGGGAGAAGTTTTGGATTTTCCTCGGATTGGAGCGGCCCATGTGGCACTGGTTGGTGACGGTACTCGGTCCTGACGTCGTACGACTTGCGGTTAGCCTCGTGGCCATCATAGCCCTAGTGCAGGTGAATGCCCTCTTTCTGGTGTGGCTGGAACGCAAGGTTGCGGGCCACATCCAGCTTCGTCTAGGTCCCATGGAAGTGGGACCCCACGGTATCCTGCAGACCCTTGTTGACGGAATAAAGCTGGTTAGCAAGGAGCTGATCACACCTCGCCACGTGGATCGCAAACTCTTCGTCCTTGCCCCCATCGTTGTCTTTCTCCCGGTGGTCTCCAGCTTCATCGTCATCCCCTTTAGCGAGCATCTTCAGATCCGGGACCTGAACGTGGGGGTGCTTCTCATCTTCGCCTTCTCCACCTTCAACGTCCTCGCCATCCTCATGGGCGGCTGGGCTGCCAACAACAAGTACTCGCTCCTAGGCGCCATCCGGTCGGTGGCACAGAGTGTGGCCTACGAGATTCCTCTGCTCCTGGTGGTGCTGAACGTGCTCCTCTGGACCGGAAGCTTTCAGATGTCGGCCATTGTGGAAGCCCAGTCCGGGAGGTGGAACGCCGTCTGGATGCCGTTTGCGGCCCTCATTTACCTGATCTGTGCCACGGCCGAGACGAACCGGGCGCCCTTCGACATCCCGGAGGCGGAATCAGAGCTCGTCGCCGGCTTCCACACCGAGTACAGCGGCATGCGCTTCGCGCTCTTTTTCCTGGCCGAATACTCCAATATGCTCATCGTCGCGGCGGTGGCGACAACGCTTTTCTTTGGCGGCTGGAAAAGCCCACCGTTTCTCGGCTTTCTTCCCGTTCCTGGTGTGTTGTGGTTTTTCTCCAAGACCTACGCCCTGGTGTTCGGGGTCGTTTGGGTGCGCTGGACTTTCCCCCGCCTCCGCTTCGACCAATTGATGAATTTTTCGTGGAAGGTCATGATCCCGGCCTCTCTCATCCATCTCGTGGTCTACGCGGGGATCATAAAGCTCATCCGCTAGCGGGCCTGGGGGATTCCCTGGACTCTCAGGCGGAGGGGAAGGCGTATGCAGCACAGGGGGGATTCTGGTGGGCTGGCCTAAAAATCTCCCCTTACCGGCTGTTTGCGAGCCCCCAAAAAACTCTCCTCTCCCGCTGGGAAGGGTGAGAGGGAGGCTACGTGTGAGGGGGCTTGGTTTCGGGAAAGGTGCCTAGTTTCGCCGTCACCGAGGTTGTTGGACAGCCACCTCACCGCCTTCTTGAAATAGGGGGTCGGGGCGAAGGAGAGAAAAGGGAGTTGACATTCCCATGAGCCTGCTCAAAGAGATTGTGGTAGGCGGCTGGAGCCTGATTTCCGGCATGCGCGTCACCATCCGCCGGATCTACCGTCCTGTGGTGACTACCCAGTATCCCCGGAAGCGCCTCGAGATGAGTCCGAGCTACCGGGGTCACATCGAGTTCAAGCGCTTCGCCGAGACCGGCACCCATAACTGCGTGGCCTGCGGCACCTGCATGCGCTTCTGCCCGACCAACGTCATCAAGGTGCAGGGCGAGAAGGGGCACGCTCACGGGGAGAAGCGAGCGACGCTCTACCTCATCGACTTCACCCACTGCAGCCTCTGTGGTCTGTGCGTGGCGAACTGCCCGACCAACACCCTCGCCTTCTCCAAGGAGTATGAGTTGGCCCACGCCTGCCGCTGGGAAGGGGTGGTAGATCTCGTCGAGCGTCTGGAGGAATCAGCATGAATCCGCTTCAGAACCTCGTACCGCCCGAGAATCTCGCTCAGATAGGCTTCGCCGCAGTGGTGACGGTGACCTTCATGGGAGCCCTTATTGCAGTGCTGCCGCGGAACATCCTTTACAATGTCCTTGGCCTGGCCCTGAGCCTGGTGGGGGTAGCCGGGCTCTTCCTCTACCTGGGGAGCCCTTTTATCGCCCTCATGGAGATCCTCATTTACGTGGGAGCGATCTGCATCTCCATCGTCTTCGCCATCATGCTGTCGAGGCCGCTCCACCTGAGCCTCCCCAAGAGGCGCCTTCCCAAGGTAGGCCTTGCCCTGGGTGTCGGTCTCCTCGTTTTCGTTATCCTCGGCGCCATCATCGCGAAGACGCCCTGGCGGCGGGCCCCGGTGCGGAGCGCCGACTGGTCTACGGCGACCCTCGGCAACTACCTCCTCACCCGATACGACCTCGTCTTTGAGCTGATCTCCCTGGTGCTCCTGGTGGCAATCCTGGGCGCTATTATCATCTCGGGCTATGCCCGGAGGAGGCCTTCGTGAACAGTCTTACCAGCTACCTTTTCATCGGAGCGCTCCTCTTCAGCGTCGGGATCTTCGGTCTATTCCAACGCCGGACCTTGATCGGCATGCTCATCGCCATCGAGCTCATGCTCAATGGCGCCAGCGTCAATTTCATGGCCTTCAACCGGTTCCTGGCCCCTGATCCCATCATCGGCCAAATCTACACCCTGTTCATCATGGGGATCGCCGCCGCGGAGACGGCTATCGCCCTGAGTATCATCCTGGCACTCTTCCGAACGATCCGCTCGATCAACATCGAGCGGGCGAGAGAACTTCGAGGCTGAGTATGATTTCCTCCTGGCTCCAAGACCCGACCTTGATTGCGGCCACGCTGGCAGCGCTGACCCCGTTTGCGGCCTTTGTCCTCATCATGGTCCTCTTTAGACCTTACCGGAGCCTCGCCGCCGGGATCTCCATCGCCGCCATCACCGTGTCACTCGCGAGCGCGCTTTTTCTTCTCGTCCGGCATTGGCACATCGAGAGGCCCATTCAGTATGCGGGCAAGTGGCTCATCTCGGGCGATATCTTCATTCCCTTCGGGTTCCTTCTCGACCCGTTGAGCCTCCTCATGCTCACCATCGTCGCGACCATCAGTTTCCTGGTGCAGGTCTACTCCCTCGGCTACATGGCGGGAGACCCGGGCTTCTCGCGATACTATGCCTTCCAGTCCCTCTTCGCCTGGGCCATGCTTACGCTCAGCATCTCCCCGACCATGCTCCAGCTCTACGTCTTCTGGGAGCTTGTGGGTCTCGCCTCCTACCTCCTCATCGGCTTCTGGTACGAGAAGTTCAGCGCCAGCGAGGCGGGAAAGAAGGCCTTCGTCATGACCCGGTTGGGTGACATCGCTTTCTTCCTCGGGCTCCTCGTCGTGCTGCTCAACTTCGGGAACCTGAGCATCCTGGAGATGAACAGCCCGGCGGTCGCGGAGCGCCTGTCGTCGACAGTGATCACGGTCGCGGCGCTCCTCATCTTCGGCGGCGTCGTCGGCAAGAGCGCCCAGTTTCCGCTCCTCACCTGGCTCCCCGACGCCATGGAGGGTCCGACCCCGGTGAGCGCGCTGCTGCACTCGGCCACCATGGTCGCGGCGGGCGTCTACATGTTCTCCCGCATCTTTCCCTTTTTCAGCAACTCCCACGAGGCCATGGCCATCTTTCTCGCCATCGGGACGATCACCATGTTTCTCTCCTCCACCATGGCCATGGTGACCCGCGATATCAAGCAGGTCTGGGCTTACTCCACCATCAGCCAGCTCGGCTTCATGGTGATGGGTCTCGCCGCCGGCAGTTACTTCGCCGGCGTCTTTCACCTCGCCACCCATGCGGGGTTCAAGGCTCTCCTCTTCCTCTGCTCGGGGGTGTTTATTCATCAGTACGAGACGAACGACATGTACGTCATCGGGCGGCAGGGGGGTCGCGGCCTCAAGATCCCCATGATTTGCATGACTGTTGCGGCTGCGGCGCTGAGCGGCATATGGCCCCTTTCCGGCTTCTTCAGCAAGGAAGCGATCATGGGTGCCCTCGCCGCCCACCATAACCCGCTCTGGTTGGGGGCGGGGCTCCTGGGCGCCTTTCTCACCGCCTATTACTCCTTTCGGCTCATCTTCCTCATCCTGCGACCGAAGGCGATCGAGGAGGTGCACCACGAGGAGCACGGCGGGCATGCAGCCGGCCACGGCGCCGGGCATCACCACGCCGGGCTCTACTGGGTGATGGCATGGCCCCTCATCATTCTCGCGGCGATCACCGTGGTGCTCGGCTGGTGCCAGGCGCCCCTGGAGCACTTCCTCTTGGGAGGGCACGGGGTCGCCGGGGAACACGGAGAGGGTCACCATGCCTGGGTGCTGTTTGCAGCCGTAGGGCTGGCCCTGAGCGGCATCGGCCTTGCCTGGATGGAATTCGGCCGGAAGGGTTCGGCCCAGGTCGGGTTTGTCGAGAGGGTTCCCCCGCTCCGAGATCTCTTCGCCAACCGCTGGTACCTGGACCTACTCTACCGTCGGTTTCTTGACTACGTCATCTACGGGACCTTCTCGAATCTCTTCACCCGCAACGACCGCCGGATCATTGACGGCGGGATCGATGGGCTGTGCCGGGCTACGGTGGAGAGCGGGCGCTTGCTCTCCTTTCTCCAGTCGGGGATGCTCCAGTACAACCTGATGGCCATGTTCGCCGCCCTCGCCCTGGTGGCGCTCTACTACTTTTTTTCATAAGGTGATGAGCCGATGAGCGTCGCGTCTGCCGGTTTCCCCTATCTCACCGCCATCCTTCTCAGTTGCGTGGCGGCTCTGTTGGTGATCCTCTTTATCCCCGAAGACCGGAAGATGCTCATCAAGTGGGTGAGCCTCGTCTTCTCCGGGATTACTCTGGCGCTCTGCCTCATCGTTTACGTCGCCTATGACCGGACGATGGGCGGGTTCCAGTTCGTGGAGAAGATCCGCTGGGTGCAGTCCATGGGGATCTACTACCACAACGCCGCCGACGGGTTCAGCCTGCCCATGCTGCTCTTGACCGGCATCGTCCTCTTTACCGGCGTCCTCACCATGTGGGAGCTGGAGACGCGGGTGAAGGAGTTCTTTGCCCTCACCTTCCTCCTGGTGACCGGGGTCTTCGGCATGTTTATGGCCATGGACCTATTCTTTCTCTTCGTCTGGTACGATGTCTCCCTCTTTCCCATGTATCCGCTCATCGCCATCTGGGGGAGCACCCGGAAAGAATACGGGGCCATGAAGCTCACCCTGTACCTCCTCGCGGGGAGCGCGCTCATCCTGCCGGGTATTCTCTACCTCTACGTCAAGTCAGGGCTCAACACCTTCGATATCGCCGCCCTCATGCACCCAGGGGTCTTCACTCCCTTCCAGCAGAAGTTCGCCTTCCTTCTCTTCTACCTCGGCTTCGGCATTCTGGCCGGCGTGTGGCCCTTCCACACGTGGTCACCGGTCGGCCACGTGGCGGCGCCCACCGCGGTGAGCATGATCCACGCCGGCGTCCTCATGAAGCTCGGGGCCTTTGGCGTGCTGCGGGTGGGGATTTTCCTCTGCCCTGAGGGGTGGCAGTACTGGGCGGAGCTCATGGCGCTCCTGGCGACCTGCGGCATCGTCTACGGCGCCTTCGTAGGCCTGGCCCAGACCGACTTGAAGTATGTCATTGGCTACTCCAGTGTCTCCCACATGGGGATCGTCGGCCTCGGGCTGGCGACGGTGACCGTGGACGGGCTGAACGGTGCGGTCTTCCAGATGTTTGCCCACGGGGTCATGACCGCGCTCTTGTTCTCCTCGGTGGGCTATATCTACGACCGGACTCATACGAAGATGATCCCGGAGCTGGGGGGCCTGAGCAAGATCATGCCGGTGGCGTCCGGGTACTTCATTGTCGCGGCCCTCGCAGGCATCGGCGTTCCCTGCCTGGCGAGCTTCTGGGCGGAGCTCCTGGTATTCATCGCTTCCTTCAGGGTCTATCCGGTCCGAGGCACGCTTGCCATCTGTGCCCTCGTGGTAAGCGCTCTCTTCATGCTCCGTGTGGTGCAACGGACCTTCTACGGTGAAAAGAATGAGCGTTTCGCCCATCTTCGGGACGTCTCCCTCGGCCTTGGGATTCCCCGGATGATCCTGGTTTCGGTGATCGTCCTTTTCGGCCTCTATCCGTCGCTCATGCTGGACGTGGTGCAGACGGCTGCAATTCCTCTCATCAATGGGTTGCCACGATGACGACATGGGTTCTCTTCACCCCCGAGTTGTACTGCCTGCTCATGGCGGCTGCCTTCTTCACTCTGTCGATGGCGGCGCGACCGAATCCACGAAGGGATTACCTCGTAGCACTTTTCCTCACCTCGATCGGCGTCGTGGTGGCTCTCGCCTCGGTGCGGCTGGAAGGGACACTTTTCTTCGCCGCCTATCGTGTTGATCTCTTCTCCCAGGTGTTCAAGGTCTTGCTCGCCGCCGGACTCTTCCTTGTGGTCTGCCTCTGTACCGAGCTGAACAGCGTCGAGGAGCGGCACCATCCCGAGTTCTACCTCTTCCTCACGACCTGCACCCTGGCGATGATGCTCCTTGTCAGCAGTGTCGAGCTTCTCACCATCTACATCGCCCTCGAGCTCTCGAGCTACTCCCTTTACATCCTCGTTCCTCTGAGGCGCGGGCGGGGCATGGATGTGGAGGCAGCGATCAAGTACCTCATGGTGGGAGCGTCGGCTTCTGCCGTTATGCTCTTCGGCCTCTCCTACCTTTTCGGAGTCACCCACACGACCTACGTGGCCGAGATCATCAAGGTGCTCCCCGGCGTGATGCACACCCCCGGGGCCATCCTCGGGCTGCTCCTCACGCTCTGCGGCTTCTTCTTCAAGCTGGCGGTTTTCCCCTTTCACTTCTGGGCCCCCGACGTGTACCAGGGAGCAGCGAACCAGGTGACCGCCTACATCGCCACCGCCTCGAAGGTGGCGGCGGTGGCCATTCTCATGCGCATGGTGGCCTTGAGCGGTGGGACGAGCATCTACCTAGTGAAAGTCCTGGTAGCCCTCTCCATCTGCTCTATGACCCTGGGGAATCTCGTTGCTATCGTGCAGAAGGACATGAAACGGCTCTTGGCCTACTCGAGCATCTCCCATGCGGGGTACGTGCTCATCGGAATCCTGAGCATGACCGAGACCGGCTATGCGAGCGCTATTTTCTATGCCCTGGCCTACCTGGTCATGAACCTCTCGTGTTTCCTGGTGGTGATCAAGGTTGCCGAGGATGGCGGCGACTTGAAGGTCGCCCAGCTTGCGGGTCTCCACCGTCGTTCACCGCTCCTCGCCATGGTGCTCATGCTCGCGGTTTTCGGCCTGGCAGGCATCCCTCCAACCATCGGCTTCACCGGGAAGTTTCTGGTGTTTGCTGCTGCGGTGGAGAAGGGCTACCTTGGCCTCGTGATCCTGGCCATGGTCAACGCGACCGTCTCTCTCTACTACTACATTCTCATAGTGAAGGCCGCCTACCTTCTTGAACCGGACGAGGAGCAGGCAAAGCTTGTCGTATCTACCCCCACCAGAGTGCTCACCGGCATTCTCGTGACGGTCATGGTGGTGATGGGTGTCTATCCCCACCACTTTCTGGAGGTAGCGAGGGCTGCGGCGAGGGCACTGATGTAAAGGTGGAGGAAAAGAGGCAAACCTCATGGCATTCGGTTTCCTGAAGAAAGTTCATACAACGGAGTCAGTCCAACTGACATCGGCCTTGCGGGTTCCGGCCTTCTGCGAGGGAGCCGGCAAGAGCGCCTGCATCACCGTGTGCACGAGATCTGAGGGCTGCACCTGCGGCTGCGAGGAGGTGAAGCAGGCAATCGTTAACGAGATCCATTCGAAGGGCCTGGTTGCACGGGTGGGGAGGATAAAGGCGGGCTGCAACGGAGTGTGCCCCTTCGGCCCCCTGGTAGGGTTTCCTCGGAAGAACTTCTACTACCATCAGCTTAGTCCGGAACGAGCCCGGGAAGTGGTCTCCGAGACGCTGGAGAAGGGGCACATCCTCTTCGATCTTCTCCATGTGGACCCGCTCCATGCCACCTCCGGCCAGTTCCTCTACGATCACCCGAGCGGATTCATCGCCGCTATCGACGAGAATTCCTGCATGGTCCAGGTGGCCCGGTACTTCCTGGAGTTCGAGCGGGGAGTTTCGTGCGGCAAGTGTGTGCCCTGCCGGGTGGGGTCCGTGCGTCTCCGCGAGATCCTGGACGGCATCGCAGCCGGGAAGGGCCGGCCGGAAGACCTGGAGGAGATGACGGCTATCTGCGAGGCCATGCGTTTTGCTGCTTATTGCAACTACGGCGCCTTTGGCTCCGGGCCGCTGGCGGCCGTCCTCAAGCACTTCCGGGGGGAGGTGGAGGTCCATGTCACCCAAAAGGTGTGTCCAACCGGCGGCTGCGAGCAGCTGAAGGGGGGGGGAGACTGAGGATTCTTCGGTAAACGTTCACCAGATGAAGCAGGGAAGGCGGGACACTCCCCCCTTCTTTTTTATTTCCATTAGTCGGCGGGTACGGAGACCCCCCTTGCGATTTCTCGCTCCGACGATATCAACGGCCTCTTAGGGTTGATCTTTGCATCGGCCAGAACCGGGGTCTCCATGTCCCGGTTCAGTTCACGAGAACGAGGGTGCAATCGGGGGCGGCCTGGAGGAGCTTGGAAGCGTGGGTGCCCAGGTTGAACTCGGCGACGGCCGAGAGCCCGCGCCTTCCGAAGACCAGGATGTTGTACTCGCCCCGACTCGCCTCCGCCAGAATATCGAGGGCGACGCCGCGGACGAGGGTTTGTCTTTTGCGGACAATCCCCTGCTCGGAGACGCCGGCTCCCATGAGCACCGTACTCGCCTTGGAGAAGATGTCGTCGGTCTTCTCCTCGTGTTCGGCGCGCCACCTGGCAACGAGCTTCTGACGCTCGGACCGTTCCGCCTTGTCGAGAATATGGCCGTCGTCCCAGTAGCCCGGGGGTTTCGCCGGCATAAGGTGGAAAAGGGTAATCCGTACGCCCGCAAGTCCGGCGAAGTACTCGGCCACATGGGAGATGACGCGACTGGCATGGTCGGACTCGTCGAGCGCGACGAGAAGGTTGGGATGGGTCATCGCCCGGCTGCCCAGGACCCAGACAGGCTGTTTCTCGGAATACTGGCACACCAGCGTCGTCGTGCTCCCGAGCAGAAAGCGCTTGACCGCTGAACGGGCTTTCCGGGCGAGGGCGATGGCGGCAAACTCCCCCCTGTCGCTTGCCGCCAGGATATCCTGGGCTACGTTGACGCTCTGGAGCACGCGTTCCTGGTGCAAGCGGGAGCGCTTGTATCCCAGCTCCACCAGAACGCCCATGGCCTGATCAAGCACGGCGCGGGCCTGCCGTTCCTGGACCTTCTTCCAGTCGGAAGGGGTGCCGCTCAAGGTAGAGAGCTCGCCGGGGTAGATGAGGGAGCTCTCCGGCACGGCGTAGAAAAGGTGCATGTGCACATCCGTGTCCTTGAAGATCGTGCCCAGGTTTCGGAGGGCCTGGAGGGTGTTCTGGGAGTCATCCACGCCGATGAGAAGCTTTCTGCCCATGGACTGCCTCCTTCATGCCGGTCCCGCACTCGGGACCCCTTGCCCGGATAGTGAGATGCGCTGCTTGGTGGATACTGACGTGCCCCACCGGATCTCGCTCAGGAGGTCTTCGCCTCCGGCTCCACTCCGTAGGCCTTGAGCTTGCGATGGAGGTGACTTCTTTCGAGGCCGATAGCTTCAGCGGTCTGCGAGACATTCCCCCTGTGCTCAGCCAGCTTCTTCCGGAGGTACTGGCGCTCGAACTCCATCTTGGCTTCTCTGAAGGTGGGCCGATCCAAGACGCTTGCCGAGGTCTCCGGCGGGGCCAACGGGAAACACTCGGAGAGGTGCTGGACATCGATCACCTCATCGGGCACAAGGATCACGAGGCGCTCTACCAGGTTCCTCAGCTCGCGGACGTTGCCCGGCCATTGCTGCCTCACCATGATCTCGATTGCTCTGTCGGTAATTCGTTTCTGCCGAAGACCGCTGTCAACGGCAATTTCCCTTCTGAATTCATCCACCAGGAGCGGGATGTCCTCCCGGCGCTCGCGCAGGGGCGGGACCTGCACTGGGATAACGTTCAGCCGATAGTAGAGATCCTCCCGGAACCGGCCTTCCCTGATCTCTTGGGACAGGTCCTTGTTGGTGGCGGCGATGACCCGAACATCCACCTGTATGGTCACGGTGCCCCCAACCCGCTCGAAGCGCTGCTCCTGCAGGATGCGAAGAATCTTCGCCTGGGTCTTCAGGCTCATGTCACCGATCTCATCGAGGAAGAGGGTGCCGTTGTTGGCGAGGTCGAAACGGCCGCGACACCTCTCATTGGCCCCGGTGAAGGCACCCTTCTCGTGGCCGAACAGCTCGCTCTCTATGAGTTCCTCCGGGATGGCGGCGCAGTTCACCTCGACCAGGGGCCGGTCGCTTCTTGGGCTGAGCTGGTGAATGGCCCGGGCCACCAGTTCCTTGCCGGTCCCGTTCTCGCCCACGATGAGCACCGTGGCCTGGGTGGGTGCCACCCGCTCGATGGTTTCCCTGAGCTTCTGGATGGCTGAACTCGTCCCCTCGAGTCGGTAGTGACGCTCCGCCTTCTGCCGCAGGATAAGGTTGTCGTCCTTGAGCTGGCGGAAACTCAGGGCGTTCTGGATGGTGACGAGCGTCTTATCGAGGGAAAGGGGTTTTTCGATGAAGTCGAAGGCGCCGAGCTTAGTGGCCGTGACCGCGGTCTCAATCGTTCCGTGGCCGGAAATCATGACGACCGGAACGCCGGGGTATTGGGCGCGAATCCGTTTGAGGGTTTCGATCCCATCCATCCCCGGCATCCAGATGTCCAGAAGTACGAGGTCCGGCACCTCCTCCTCGATCTTCTTGAGTGCCCGTTGGCCGTCGCCAGCGGCGACAATCTGGAAGCCTTCGTCCTCGAGCGCCCCGCCAAGGGATCTGAGGATGCTCGGCTCGTCATCCACGATCATGATGGTTCTGCCCATGCTGGTCTCCCCGCTAGACGCGCTCCGCAACGTATCGGGCTGGCGCTCGGGTGCCTCCGGGAAGCTCGATGACGATGATTGTCCCCCTGGGATGATTGTCCCGAACCCGGATAAACCCGTGGTGGTCGGCGATAATGGTGCTCACAATGGCGAGGCCGAGGCCGCTCCCCTTCGCCTTCGTAGAAAAGTAAGGCTCAAACATGCGGATCTTGTCCTCGGGCGAAATGCCGGCGCCATTGTCGGCCACCTCCAGACGGACGATCTTGAGGATATCGTCGAAGGCGACCGTTACCTCGATCTCGCCGCCCTCGTTTACGGCGGCAACCGCGTTGTCCAGCAGATTGATCATGACGCGCTTCATCTGCTCCCGATCCAGATCCAGGAGGGGAAGAGGGTTTTGCTGCTGGAACAGAAAGCGGGTGGAAGGATGGCTGTCGCGGAAAAGGCTCAACGCCTCCTCAATGATCTCCACAAAGTTGTTGGGAGCTGGATTGACTGCGGGCATACGGGCGAAATTGGAGAACTCGTTAACCAGGTGTTTCAGCTCCTCCACCTGCTTGATGATGGTCCGGGTGCACTCCTCGAAGAGGGTCCCGTCAGCGGCCAGATCCTGGAGATACTTTCGTCGCAGCCGTTGGGCCGAGAGCTGGATCGGGGTCAGCGGGTTCTTGATTTCGTGGGCGATCCTCCGGGCCACCTCGCGCCACGCTGCCATTCGCTGCGCCTTCTCCAGCTCAGTGAGATCATCGAAGACCACGACGACCCCCAGGTATTGCCCGTCATCTCCGGAGAGAACCGAGGCGGTTACCAGCAGGGTCATGAGCCGGTTCCCCCCAAAGGATCTCACCTGTCGCTGCACAGTCCTCTGTTTGGTCAGCCGATGTGCTTCGCTGAACCGGTTCACAATCTCCACCTGGTCACCTTGGAGAAACTCGGCATAATGACGTTCGAGAACCTCCTCGGCCTTGACGCTCAGGATGGACTCGGCTGACTGGTTGATGGTTTGAATGTGCCCCTTGGCGTCCACCGAGACCACTCCCGCCGCCACATGGCGGAGCACCGTCTCCATGTAGCGCCTCCGCCTCTCCACCTCCTCGCTGCTTCGCCGGAGTTCTTCGTTGGTCGCCTCCAGCGCTCGTTGGCTGGCCTGCAGGTCGAGGGTCATCTGGTTGAAGGAGTTCACCAGGGTGCCGATCTCGTCATCGGTGTCCTGGTCGATGTGGACATCCAAGTCGCCACCGGCGATTCGCCGAGTGCCCTCAGCCAGTTCTTGAATCGGCACCGTGATCGTCCTCGCCAGGTAGAACCCGAACCAGGAGGCCGAAAAGATGATAAGTAGCGTGACGATGGAGAACATGGTGAGATGGCTGAGCTTGATGGGGTTCTTCAACATTTTCATCTGCTGGTAGTTTTCGAACCCTTGGGAGATCTCAGCCATACTCGCCAGCAGGTCCCGGGGCAGGAGCGTAGCGGTGACCACGATGCCGTTGATCTTCTTGGCATCGTGCGAGTCGATCACCGGGCTTACGGTGCAAACCAGATCTCCGTCCGCCGCTGACATAATATGACTCTGGGCCTCGCGATTCCTCATTACCCGCTGGAGCACCTCGCTCGCCTGAGGTCTCAGCACCACAGAGGGGACGCCCTCCTTCGAGTCCCTGGCGATGATTTTGCGCTGGCGGGAGGCAACTTCGAGGCTCTGGAGCTGGGAATTCCTGCGCGCCTCCTGAACCAGGGTCCGCAACGGCTCCTGGCCCGCTAGGCTAAGGAGATCCTTCTTTCTGATGAGGTCGCTCAGCCGGTTTCCCACCGCGAGGCCGCGGTTGATGGCGTCCTCGTAGACGCGCTTGCCCACCTCCAGGGATTTCTTCAAGGATTGCTCGACCTGAATGCTGTACCAGTATTCCATGCTCGTGGAAATGAACTGGGTGGCGAGACCGAAGAGGACAATGGTGGGCATGAGGGAGAGGGCGATGAAGGCGATGACGAGTCTGGTGCGCAGCCGATGGCCGAAAATCTTTCGCTTGCGCTCGAAAAAAAGCTTCACCACATTGCGGGTGACCAGGTAGAGAAGAAAGAGGAGAAGGATGACGTTGATGTTCATCAACGCCAGGATGACGATGTTGCCGGCCACGGGAATGTCGCCGCCGAAACGCAGAAAGTGGCTCTCAAGATAGGTGAGAAGGACGATAAGGGGGAGGGTGATGAAAATGATTCTCCGTTCCCGCCGCCGGCGGTTGCCCTCCTTGATGAGGTCAGTCTGGTCAGGAAGGGTCATAATTGCGACGATCCGGTTACGGGGCTAGGTCGCGACGGAGGATGCCTCCCCTTGCCGACGCGAGCCTTCCAAGCGTGGAGCGGCAAGGATCCTCAATAGGTGAAGTCCACGGTGTACCAGTCCGTCTCGAAATCCCACAGTGACAGGAAAAAGAGCACATAGTGCAGGTTCAACGGCAGACGCACTTTCTGCAGCTCGGCCTTCACCCGCAGTTGATACTTGTTGCCCCTCACCAGGCTTTGCAGCGGCGCTACCTTCACCCCTTTGACTTCCGCCATGGCCTTTTTCGCCGCAGGGAAATCCTTGCACACCAAGACCTTGCCGCCGTCCTCCGTGCGTCGCACCTGAAACTCGCTCCTAAGGCTGTCATACTTGATAGAGTGCTCGATTTCTCCAGTTGATAAAGACTGATCAACCCAGAAGAGGCGCGCGCGGGTGAGCTTTACGAAAATGGTAAAGGTGGTGGGGATGCCGTTCAGAATCGCCTCATCCATCTCGCGGGTGAAACACCCTCTGATCTCGAAGAACGCCAGGAGGTCTTCCCGAGTGTTGGTGACGATGATGTCAGAGAGGGTTGCTTCCGCGCCACGATGGAGCATAGAGCCAGTCGCAAATGACGCCGTTAGGAGCAGCGAAAAGGCGACTAAAGCTGAAGTACGCCAGCATCTGGCCATGGTCCACTAGCAATCCATCGGTGAGGGGGATCGAAACCGACCTCGACGCCTCGTCCCCTAAGCCGTTCTCGCAGCCAGCAGGGAGATCGAGGTTACAACGGTACCGCAGCCTGGAAAACAGGGTTCCGTGTCGTGTTCGTCGTGTCGGCAGGGGAAGATGCTAGCGAAAAACAGCCCATAATGCAAGGGCTTCGGGGGCGGTCCCCGGATGGGAGCCTCGAAGTTTTCTGCTACCCGACAGGCTCTCTTGCTCGAGGCGAGCAGCGATCAGACCGTCGGGACGTCCGGATCCGGATTTCACGACCGGTCGGAGAGATCCTAGACTTTGAGATCCTTGAGTTTCTTTCGACGATAGCGAAAGGCATAATAGCTTAAGCCCAAGAGCTTTGCCGCCTTGGTTTCATTGCCCCCCGCACGCTTGAAGGCTTCTCGGATGTAATGCTCCTCAAGGGCCTCGAGCTCAATACCCTCATCGGGGAGGGCCGGTACCGGTGAGTACTCCGCGGGTGTTGCTTCGGGCGCACTCTCCAGCTTCCTGCCCACACCGAGGTCGGAAAGAGCCAGGGTTGGCCCCCTGCTGATAAGGACACCCCGCTCGATGAGGTTTCGCAGTTCGCGAATGTTTCCCTTCCACTGGTAACTTTTCAGGTAGCTTTCCGCGTAGACATCGATTCTGTCAAAGACCTTTCCGTGCTTCTTGCTGAATTCCGCGACAAAGTGCCTGGCAATGGGGATGATGTCGTCGCGACGTTCATTAAGGGAGGGAACCTCCACCTTGATCACCGCAAGCCGGTAGTAGAGGTCTCGTCTGAAGAGATCTTTCTCGATCATGGAATCGACGTTCTTGTTGGTGGCAGAGACCACCCTGGTTCGGATCTGGAGCTTCTTAGTGCCACCCACCCGGTAGAACTCGCCGTCCTCCAGGAACCGGAGAAGCTTGGCCTGCGCCTCGATGCTGAGATCGCCCACTTCGTCAAGGAAAAGGGTCCCGTTTGCCGCCACCTCCACGAGGCCCTTCTTCCCGGAGGCGTGGGCCCCGGTAAACGCCCCCTTTTCGTAACCGAACAG
>Ga0187774_10000165_pt1 | contig 21762 bp, 28 predicted proteins | sample 0216_BV02_MP05_2_FD_133152 | JGI IMG/M metagenome (GOLD analysis project Ga0187774, IMG submission 133152) | Tropical peat soil microbial communities from peatlands in Department of Meta, Colombia - 0216_BV02_MP05_20_MG | ecosystem: Environmental > Terrestrial > Soil > Wetlands > Peat | place... | reverse complement strand
TCGAGCGGTCTCCGGCTAGGGTTTGGAGGCGCGTCTTCGGCCAACATCGTAGGCACCTGCCCGTATCGGGGACAGGAGAGGGCTCCGCACGCGGAAAGCCCAACGGGTGCCCCACAGGTGACAGATCGTCACTCATGGATCGCTATTTCGACGGCCCGGACGGGAGCGGGGCATTCCCGGTCTCATAGAGCCCCGGCAAACCCAGAACTTCGCTGAACTTCCTCGGGTAAACGTTGAAGGCATTCAGGCAGTTCTGCTCGAACTGAGCGAGGTAGTCCTGTTGGCTACTGGAGGGTTGGGAGGTACTCTGCCACGACCGGCAATCGAATGCAGACTGTGCAACAGCCTCCAGGTAAAAGATCCCGATAAGGTAGTTCCCGTTGGTCGAATCGGTAGTAACAAAGGACCTCACCAGGAGACACGGGGGGAGAAAGTATCCCTGCGGCGAAATGAACTTCGCGACCGGTTCATTCCCAGTGAATGAGGTGAGCTTCTCTGTGCACTGGTACTGCCGATCGGCCAGAACACAGGTGCCGAAGTTCAGATCGGCACTTATATTCCCGAGGAGGTTACCGGGGAAGACAATCAGTTCGGGAACGAGCTTGATGAGAAAAATTCTTTTTATCTGGTCCTGGACATTATCGATAAACACGTACGCCTTGGCCTGGGTCTGGTCGCCAGTGAGAGTCGTTGTCGCGAATTGAGCCTCACCAATATAGCGGAAAATGGGCGTCACCAGCACCGTCAGTTGTGGATTGGTGGAGACAAACAGATTGTTCTGCACGTATCGGTCCGCCTGTGCCGGTAAGACCGGCAGACATGCTAGGCACACAAGGCACATTATCCACGATCTCTTCATGCCCTTCCTCCTCGCCCTTCCCTGAACCGGTCTCCCTGTCACTCCCCGAAGCCAGGCAAGGCCATCGGCCTGACACGAGTGTAACCCAGTTCCGCTCCGTCATGCAAGGCTGCCTCGGCGAAGGTTCGGCCAGCGGCGAGAGCCGAGATCTACTATCACCAACCCAACCTTGCCGAGTCCAGGCTAACGGTAGGGGCAAATCCGCCCCTCTCGACCCGTCCTTGTCGAAACACCCACAAGCATGTATTGTGATGACAAGCCCCTTGACGAGAGCCCCCAAAGGAAGGCCTCATGACTCGTGCTCCCTTCTCCAGCTTACGCGTCCGTCTCATGGGCTTCGTCCTCGTCGCCCTCATACCGGCTCTGGTCGTCATGCTTTACAGTGCCGACGAGCAGAAACGAGTGGATACGGCTTACATCCGGGAAAACCTCCTCCGCCTCACCTGGCTTCACGCCCGAGAGGAAGGGCGGCTACTCGACGGGACGCGGCAAGTCCTTACGGTGCTCGCCCAGTACCGTCGGATGCACGAGGGAGACCCGCGGGCCTGCAGTGCATATTTTGCCAGCTTGCTGGAAGAATTCCAGCGGTACGCCAACTTCGGTGCGGTCGGGCCCGACGGGGAGGTGCTCTGTAGCGCCCTTCCTCTTCACCTTTCGGTGAATGTCCGGGAAAGCCCGTGGTTCCGTGAAGTGATGGAGAGCGGCGTGTTCGTCCCCGGCGGGTTCCAGGTGGAGGCGATCTCCGGCAAGCCCGCGTTGATCTTGGCCTCTCCTGTCCGCGACGCCACGGGCGCCGCCAGGGAAGCCGTCTTTGCGGCAATCGAGCTCTCGTGGCTCAACCGGTTCGACTTCTATCGCGATGCGCGCCTGCCCGCAGGCTCCACCCTCACTCAGATCGACGACCGGGGGATCGTCCTCTCCCACCAGCCTAGCCCTCAGTCCTGGGTTGGCCGGCCTCTTCCCGTGCCCGATCTCATGAACGAGATCCTCAAACGGAAGAGGGGGCTCTTTCTGGCTGACAATGGGGAGGGCACCCCCTATCTGTACGCCTACGAGCCGCTACTGAACGGCGCGAAGACCAGGGAAGTCTACCTGATCCTGGGAGAACCGAAGGCGACCGTCTTTGCCTTTTCCCGGCGCCTGCTTACCCGGAGCTTCCTCTGGCTCGGGATCGGCGCCGCCCTGGCTCTCGTGGTCGCCTGGTTCGCCGCGGATATATTTCTTTTGCGACGAGTGATGAGTCTCCTTACCACCACAAGGAGACTGACTGTAGGCGACCTGGCCGCTCGGACCGGGTCGGCGTATCGCGAGGGAGAGCTGGGCGAGCTGGAACGGGCCTTCGATGAGATGGCAGCGACCCTCCAGAAAAACGAGGGGGAGCGGGCTCGCGCTGACGAGGAGCTCCGAAACTCCTATCGCCAACTGCGCGACCTTTCCCGCTACCTCCAGACGGCCAGGGAAGAGGAGAGGACGCGCATCGCCCGGGAGATTCATGACGAGCTCGGCCAGGGCTTGACGGCGTTGAAGATGGACCTCTCCTGGCTAAAGAAGCGCCTGCTCCCCAAGCCGGAGGGGCTCCATGACAAGGCTGCTTCCATGGAAGGGCTGATCGATGCCACCATTCAGACGGTCCAGAGGCTCTCCGGCGAACTGAGACCGGGCATCCTCGACGATCTCGGCCTAGCAGCCGCCATTCAATGGCAGGCAGAGGAATTCCAGAAACGCACGGGGACACCGTGTGAGGTGACACTTGGACCCGAGGACATCTCTCTGGATCGGGATCGGTCTACCGCCGTCTTCCGCATTTTCCAGGAGGCCCTCACGAACGTCGCCCGCCACGCCGGGGCAACAGAGGTGGCGGCGAGCCTTGAGGAGAGAGAAGGGAACGTGGTTCTGAAGGTCCAGGATAACGGGAGAGGAATCAAGAGGGAAGAGACCAGTTCCCCCACATCCTTCGGACTGATCGGCATCGGGGAACGGGTGCATTCCCTAGGGGGCAAGGTGAACATCATCGGCGTTGAAAACAAAGGGACAACGATCGCCGTCACCATCCCCCTTGCCGCAGCGGAGAACGCCAATGATCAGGATACTCGTCGCTGACGATCATCCCGTCGTTCGAGCGGGGTTGAAGCAAATCCTCGCCGACGCGTCGGATATGAAGATCACAGGTGAAGCTGGTGACGGCCATGAGGTCCTGGCAAGAGTTCGAGAGGGCGATTTCGACGTCGTTCTCCTGGACCTTACGATCCCTGGAATCACTGGCATCGATGTGCTCAAACAACTCAAGACTGAAAAGCCGGCCCTGCCGGTGCTGATCCTGAGCGTGCATCCCGAAGACCATTACGCCGTGAGAGTCCTCCGGGCAGGTGCCGCCGGGTATCTCACGAAGGCAAGCGCCCCCGAGCAGTTGGTCCAGGCCGTGAGGAAAGTCTATCAGGGTGGAAAGTACGTGAGCCCCTCCCTTGCCGAGAAGTTGGCGGAACAGCTGGAGGCTGGCTGGAGCCACCTACCTCACGAGACCCTCTCGGATCGGGAGTACCAGGTGCTCTGTATGATCGCCTCGGGGAAAACCATGACGGAGATTGCCGACGCTCTCGCCCTCAGTGTCAAGACCGTGAGTACCTATCGGGCGCGTATCCTCGAAAAGATGGGGATGCAGAGCAGCGCGGAGCTTACAACTTACGCAATCAAGAACAAGCTTGTGGATTGAGCCGGGAGCGTCCCGGTCCGGTCCGCAGCTCTCCAGTTGCGGCCTCCGTTCGAGCACGCGTCGCGGCCCATCCCGTGAAGCGCCGCCCGCTCCACCACCGAGCCTGCCACGGGAAACCGGGGGGGTCTGTGAGACAAGGCGCATCCGGAGCCACCTCTCGCGCGCCACTCGCCTGTCGTGAGCGCGATCTTTCTCACGCTCTCACGCCCTCGCGCTCTCGCGCCTCAATGGCTCGCCCCCTCCCCCTTTACGTCGGACAAACACCGACAGCAGAACCCTCCTGATTCCTACGAGAAAATCAGACTGATCCCGATAACGGCACACTGTCCCTGCGTTTAGAGTAATGGCGAATCACGAGAAGGAAGGCGGCCCATGAAGAGGGTGTACCTGGTTGAGGGGAGGCAATCATTGTGGTGTCAGTTTGCATGTCGATGTTGGGATCGGGCAGACGCCCCCGGTCGAAGGACGGCCTGGAGCATGGCCCGGAAAGTGTAACTCACTACGTGAAAAGGAGAAGAAGATGAAAAAGCAGGTTGGACTAGCGGCATTGGCAGTGTTGGCGGCTTTCGCCATCGGTTTCGCCCCGGGGTTGGCTCGGGCCGACTCGAAAGAGGTGAGTTACGCGGGTATGCTGAATATCCGCGGCACCGTGGAGAGCACGCAGAGCGGTTATGCTCTCAAGACCGCTGACGGCACCTTCCGCCTCGCCGGAGCGGACGCGTCCAAGGCGTCCGAGCTGGTTGGGCGGAAGGTAAAGGCCTGGGGCGAACTTTACAAGGACAACGCTACAGACCTAACGACCTTGGACGTGTACCACTTCGCCCCGGCGAAGGCGTAAGACCAGAGCGAGGCACGCTCGTCGCCCGTTACGGGTTGGAGTGACGGACATGTCCTCCGGCTCTCACAACCTGCGGCGACGCGATGAGTAGTCGAGAGGAGGAGGCTAGGAAGGTCGAGCTTCCTCCTCTCGTTTTCTTGTGCCCGCCTGGCACGACAATGCCTATCTCTAGCAGAATCCGCGTGAGGACGAGGATGATCGGGCCAAACGGTACGACCGTTTTCCCACCTCCTTCTCGATGTCGGACAAACACCGACAGCAGAACCCTCCTGATTCCTACGAGAAAATCAGACTGATCCCGATAACGGCACACTGTCCCTGCGCTTATAGTAACGTCGAACCACGAGAAGGAATACGGGCCGTGAACAAAGTGTACCTGGTCGACGATTCAGAGCTTGTGCGAAGGAGGCTGGCGGACATGCTGTCCGAGCTGGAAAATGTGGAGATCGTGGGCCAGAGCGGTGATCCGGACGAAGCCGAGGCCGAGATTCGGAGGCTCTCTCCTGACGTAGTGGTCATGGATATCAAGTTGCCGGGGAGAAACGGTATCGAGGTGCTCAGAGACATCAAGAAGGAGGTGCGGTCGCCTCTCGTCATTATGCTGACGAACTATCCCTACGCCCAGTACCGGCGGGAATGCAGCGATGCGGGCGCCGACTATTTTCTCTACAAGGCAACGGAATTCGAGAGAATCAACGACATTCTGCGACAACTCCCTGAGCGCGACCAACCTCCTTGAAGGGAGCGATTTACCGCATGGGCTGTATCCTCCGACAATCAGAGGGATTATTGACGGACGGTTGTAGGATTAAGGAGATGAGCGATGAATCAGAAACTGACCAGACTATTTTCTTCGATCATGCTCTCGTTCGTGCTGGTGCTTTTCCTGGGGCTGGCCCGATGTCAGGCACAGAGCACAAGCCGAGCCGCGGCCAAGAATGAGGCCGTTCTCGCCAATCAGCAAGCCAGGGCCAATCCCATTCAGAGTGCCGCGGATTTGAGTACCGCGATCACCCGGGTGGCAAAGGAGACCATACCTGCCGTGGTGCACATCGAGGTCACCCAGAGCCAGGAGGTGACCAATCCATTCGTGCCCTTCGAGCGTGACCCCTTCTTCCATTACTTTTTTAACGTTCCCCGGATGCCAAAGAAGTTCAAACGCGAGTTGAAGGGTCTCGGGACCGGCATGATCATGGACGCCCAGGGTCACATCCTCACCAACAACCACGTGGTTGGCGGGGCCACCGATATCAAGGTGCTTCTCTCCGACGGCACCGAGCTCAAGGGCAAGGTGGTGGGAACCGACCCGAAAACGGATCTGGCGGTGATCGAGATTAAAGCCGACAAGCCACTCCCCCACGTCACTTTCGGCGACTCCGACAAGGTGGAGGTCGGTCAGTGGGTGGTGGCAATCGGTCATCCCCGGGGCCTGGATCAGACCGTCACCCAGGGAATCATCAGCGCTATGCACCGCACGGGGGTTATGGACCCCAGCAGCTATCAGGACTATCTCCAGACCGATGCCGCCATCAATCCCGGAAACAGCGGCGGCCCGCTCTTGAACCTGGATGGGAAGGTGATCGGAGTCAATGCCGCAATCGTTTCGGAATCCGGGGGCTTTGAGGGCATCGGCTTTGCCATCCCCAGCGACATGGCGCTCCATATTGCCAGGGCCCTCATTGAGCACGGGAAAGTGGAGCGGGGCTGGCTGGGGGTGAGCATTCAGGATCTCACCCCGGAGATGGCAAAGAAGTTCGGCATTTCCGCGCCCAAGGGAGCACTGGTTGCCGATGTGGTCAAGGACAGCCCTGCCGGCAAAGCCGGATTGAAGCGAGGCGACGTGCTGCTCTCGTACCGAGGGAATTCCATTCCAGACTCGGGTACGCTTCGAAACGAGGTGGCCAATACGCCCATCGGCGACAAGGTGAACCTGACCGTGTGGCGGGACGGGAAGGAACAGATGTTCACAGTGAAGATCGGGAGCTTAGAGGATGCGACCAGGATGCTCGCCGCCTCCGTCAGGGAGCGACTGGGCGTGGTTGTCAGGCCCGTTACCGAGAAAGAGGCCCAGAAGTACGAGCTCGATCCCCAGGAGGGGGTGGCGATCCGCTCGGTAGATCCCAAGGGCCCCCTTGGAGAGGCCGGATTTGAGGTGAACGACCTCATCCTGGAGATCAACGGCACCTCGGTCGACGGTATGGACAGCTTCATAGACCTGGTGAATTCGCTGCCGCACAACCAGAAGGTCACCATCGAGGCACTCGATCATCGAAGCGGCGAGACAGGCTCCTTGGAGGTGCAGATTCCGTGAGCCGAGGGGTTGTGGTTATCCCCAGACCTTCAACGGCCAGGAAAAAAGTGCCGATGATGGGAGGGGCAGACTCGCGGCGCCTCGTTCACACGGAGACCCGCCACGATAGGAGAGTTGGATCATGCATGACGTCAAACGCATTCTCGTGGTGAGTAGATCGACCAAGTACTCCCAGAAGGGGGTTCACTACGGGATCTCATTGGCCAAACACCTGGGAGCCGAGCTCTATGTCCTCCACCTCTTCGACGATGCCTTCAGGCTGGAGCATTGGCAGTTGCCCATCCCCTCGCTGCAAGCCCTCGACGAAGAGTACCGGAGCATGCAGGAGAAGGTGAAGAAAGACATAGATCAGGTCATCCACGCTGAAAAGGTGGAGGGATTACCGATCCAGGTTTTCATCCGGGACGGGGATCCGGTGAAGCAGATCATCCAGACGGTTGAGGAGAACAAGATCGACCTCCTCGTCATCATCGCCTACCACGAGGGACGATTGGAACACTTCCTCTTCGGACGAACAAACGAGCAACTTCTAAGGGAGCTCCCATGTTCTGTCCTCTTTGTAAAGAAGGAGCCCATGAAACTTCCTTATTGGAGTTAAAGTGAGGAGTCTTCCGTCACAAAGTCATGCGTTATTGCCGGGATTCATGGCAGTCCTTCGTTGAGTCCCGTCGGAACGAGAGGAAACGTTTGTCGAGGACGGCGAAAGAGAAGATGGACGTCGCCGTCAGCAACGTACCACGGGAGAGGAAGGCTCTCCCGCTAACGCAAGGAGGAAAAAAGATGAAGAAGACATTACTTCTTAACCTGCTTGGTGCCTTCGCCTTCACCCTCACCGCGGTATACGGTGTGGCCACTGCCAACGCAGCCTTCATCAAGAAAGGGACGAGCCACGGTATCAGCTATATCAGCGGCGGCGTGGGGATCGACGAACGCGCGGCGATGGAGCGTATGGCCAGGGGCTACAACCTGAAGCTCGTTTTTGCCGAGCCCTCTCGACCCTACCTCGCCAACGTCAGTGTTGAGATCCGGGATGCTAGCGGCAAAAGACTCGTGGAGACAACCGACAATGGGCCGTGGTTCTTCGCCAAGCTTCCGGACGGTAACTACAGGGTGGTGGCAACCTTTGAAGGGAAGAAGGAAGCGCGAGAGGTCGAAATCGGCAAGAACCTTCCGACTGTCACGGAAGCACAGCCCGCCAAAACCGAAGCGGCAAGAGTAGAAAGTGGCAAGAACGTTCAGTCTGCCACGAAAGCGCAGCCCGTGAAGACCGAAGCGAAAGAAATGGAAGCTAGCAAGCGCATTCAGACGGTCACGTTCTACTGGAAAGCCTAGCTCGTACTGATCGGATGCTCGCCCCCAGCCGGACACAGGGCATCCATTCGGGAGTCAGCCTGGTTCAGCCCGGCGGCAGATCGAGTGGACGCCCTGCGCCTCCGTGTGTAAGCCCACCGCCTGAGATATTTCGGTCGAGAGCATTGTGCTCACTCGATGCGACCGAGAGAAGCGAACGCACGCTCTTCGAGGGGGGAACCGTATGGAGAACTATACCTGCAAGACCTGCGGGACTCAATATGAGATCAGTGAGAGGCCGCCCGACCGATGCACGATCTGTGAGGATGAACGCCAGTACGTGGGTTGGAACGGACAGCAGTGGACCACCCTGGCGGAGATGAGGGCGCAAGGCTACCGAAGCGAGATCCGGCTCTTGGAGCGAGGGTTGATCGGCATCGGCACCAACCCGGCCTTTGCCATTGGCCAGAGGGCCCTGCTCGTGCGCGCCGAGGAGGCAAACGTCCTTTGGGACCCGGTCAGCTACCTCGACGAAAAAGTTGTGGATCAGATCTGCACCCTCGGTGGCGTTCAGGCCATCTCGGTCTCTCACCCTCATTTTTACGCGTCAATGGTCGAGTGGAGCCACGCTTTCAACAGAGCGCCCATCTTCCTGCCCGCGGCGGACCGGAAGTGGGTGATGCGGCCGGATCCAGTTATCGAGTTTTACGAGGGAACCATGTCGCCCTTTTCCGGCATCACCCTGATCCAGTGCGGCGGACACTTCCCGGGAAGTGCGGTGCTCCACTGGGCCCGGGGAGCCGATGGCCGGGGTGTGCTCCTCACCGGAGACACAATTATGGTGGCCCAGGACCGGCGCTACGTGAGCTTCATGTACAGTTTCCCGAATCTCATCCCTCTGCCACCCGCAGCCGTCGTGCGCATCATCGAGGCGGTGTTGGCGTACCCCTTCGACCGCATCTATGGCGGCTGGTGGGGGAAGACGGTACTGTCAGGCGCCATGGATGCTCTGGTGCGTTCGGCCAAACGCTACATCAGGGAGATCGAGGGGAAGCCCTCACTTCTCGGCCCAACACCAGGCCGGCCACGCCATACCGGCCTTGACCCAGTTCGCCCGGTGGCGGCATGAGATCTTAGCGGCAGAGCGGTGTCCACCGCCCCACGGAAGGACGCGTGACTCTGTTTGTTTCTTGCTCCCTCGCCTATCCACCCCAGGCCTGTAGGGCAGACACCGACGGCGGAGATCGCCGGATTCTGACACGAAAATCGGACTTGCACTGATACCGGTCTCCCAGTCCCGGCCATATAGTGGCGGTAATCGAGGGAAAAAAGGGAGGTCATGGCGCGAGTGTACGTCGCAGATGCTTCAGAGCTTCTTCGAGAGCGGTTGGTCGACATGGTGTCCGAGATCACTGGGGGAGAATGCGGGCCGGCACAGTGCTGAGCAGGGAACCTCTCTCGAAAAAGATGAGAGGTCATGCATGACGTAAAACTTATTCTCGGTGTGAGCAGATCGAGCCGGTACTCCCTGAAGGGGGGTCACTACCGGATTTCCTTGGCCAAACAACTGGGAGCCGAGATCTATGTCCTCCACCTCTTCGACGATGTCTTCCGACTGGAGCACTGGGACCTTCCCATCCCCTCCCTGAAGGCCTTCGAATAGAGCGAATTCTCGGAGGACTGATTAATGACCATTGTCGCCTTCACTATTCTCGTTTTGTTTGCTTCGTTGGTCGCCGGATTTCTCGGATCTTTGACAGGCCTTGGGGGTGGGGTCGTCATTGTGCCGCTTCTCACTTTGGTCTTCGGAGCGGATATTCGTTATGCCATCGGTGCATCGCTGGTGTCGGTGATCGCAACATCTTCGGGGGCGGCTGCGGCCTATGTAAAAGAAGGTTTCTCCAATATCCGGATCGGAATGTTCCTAGAAATGGCAACTACTTTCGGAGCCTTATTCGGAGCCGCGATGGCTGCAATGATACCTGCTTCGGGGATTGCAGTGATCTTTGGAATCGTGCTTATGTACTCAGCGTACCTGTCAAGCCGGCCTCGTCACGACCGAAAGAGCGACCAGGAATCCGATCCACTCGCAACCCGCCTGCATTTAGATGGAACGTATCCTTCGCGTCATGGTGAGATCGCCTACCATGTGCACGCCATCCCTCAAGGCTTCAGCCTAATGCTGGTGGCCGGTGCGCTCTCCGGCTTACTGGGGATTGGGTCGGGAGCGATGAAGGTCCTCGCCATGGATCAGGCCATGCATATCCCGTTCAAAGTTTCCACGACTACAAGTAACTTCATGATCGGGGTAACCGCCGCGGCGAGCGCCGGGATCTATCTGAACCGCGGATACATCGACCCGGGTCTGGCTATGCCTGTTATGCTCGGAGTGCTATCAGGCTCACTTATCGGAACACGCGTGCTCGTGGTGGCCAAGACACGACTCTTGCGTCTTATTTTCGGCGGGGTCATCCTGGCGTTAGGAATTGAGATGATCTACAACGGGCTGACAGGAAGGTTCTAGGATGCTCCGAATGAAGAATGCTTGGACCGATCAACAAATAGACGACATCATAGGAACTCTTTTAAGAGTCGGAGTCATGGTCTCCGCCTTGCTGGTGCTTTTGGGAGGGGTGTTGTACTTAGTTCGCCACGGGAACATGTTGCCAGACTATCATGTCTTTCGCGGAGAACCAACGGATCTGCGCAATGTCGAGCGAATTATTAAGGATGCTCTTTCGTTCAATGCGCGGGGCATGATTCAATTCGGACTTCTCTTGTTGATTGCCACCCCGGTGGCGCGCGTGGCTTTCACGATTCTGGCATTTGCTCTGCAGAGAGATCGAAACTACGTGATTGTAACTCTTATTGTCTTCTCCGTACTTTTATACAGCCTCATTGGAGGACAAAGATGAAGACCACGTCTGGTGGCAAGCTTAAACACCCTACTATTCTGGCGGTCGTGCCAAGTAGTTAAGCGCATCTGTGAGGCTCCCGGCGGGTGGCGCCTCTATCTTCTCGACAGTAACGACCCGGTCAACAATCCCGCCGACCGCAGCATTGCCAGCGAGCTCTACGGTGGCGGCCCGGAAACGAGGATACGATGATTCCCTTGAAGGATAACGCGCCGAGAGAAGGGACTTCCTTCATAGTCTGGGTACTTATAGCGATCAACGGCCTCGTTTTCCTCTTCGAGGATTCCCTTTCTCCTGCCGCATTGGGCCGCTTCATCCAACTCTATGCCGTCATTCCCGCCCGGTATCATCTGTTCCACTGGACTTCCCTCCTCGAACTCCCGGCCCATCGCTACTGGGCGCTCGTGACCTATATGTTCATCCACGGCGGCTGGCTCCACGTCATCGGCAACATGTGGTTTCTCTGGATCTTCGGAGCGAGCGTGGAAGACCGGATGGGGCACCTCCGCTTTTTGGTCTTCTATTTTCTCGGTGGCATCGGCGCCGTACTCGCGTACATGACCCTTGCGCCCGGCTCCCCCATACCGACGCTCGGCGCCTCGGGCGCCATTTCCGGCGTCATGGGCGCCTACATCCTCCTCTACCCGACAGCCCGGGTACTGACCCTCATTCCCGTGTTCTTTCTGCCCCTGTTTGTGCAGATCCCGGCCATTTTCTTCGTGGGTGTCTGGTTCATCCTTCAAGTTCTGGCCGGAACCATGAGCTTTTTCACCCCGCGAATCGAAGGCGGCGTGGCGTGGTGGGCCCATGTAGGAGGATTTGTAATCGGTATGCTCTTGCTGCCCTTCTTCCGCGAAAGGTCCCGAGAATCGTCAGGCAGCGCCCCTCTCGATAAACATGTTTTTCATCGTATGTCCTGAGCGGAGGAACACATGGCCTTCTTGATGGTATCTTGGCTGGTTGGTATCGGACCCGTCGGGTGCGCCCTGGGCCGGACCGGGTTGGAGCGCCCGACGCGACCCTGGGACCTATTACCTACGACCACCGGCCGGCCCTGATCGAGGGGCACTTCCCCGTCCCTGGCGCCCGGCTCTACCTGGGCGGCGTAGCGGCTCCCTTCGCTGGCATGGTCTCGGGAGCCGCGGGCTGTATAGGTCAGGGCGTCCAAATACGGGGTTGCATACTTCCCGGCCTTGCCAACGGTCGCCGGACCGAATCGGTCGAAGCTCCCAACGGAGAAACGCGGCTGTGACGTCAAGCCTAGCGTGTTGGTCGATCCTTTCCACAGTCGCCGTTTTCTGCCCACGCCGAGGCTCGCTCCCAGGTCATAATCAGAACTGAATTTACGCCGTTCTTCTGCGAGCAGAGATCGGTCTCATCCCTCCCCTGCACTTCAAGGGGGAAGTTTTTTTCCCATCTGTTGAAGGAAAGTACCAACTATCGGCCCCCCACGTTCCCGCGCGATTTGAACTAACACATTGTAACCATTTAATAAAAAAGAAATACCAGCTTTTGGCATCATCCTTGTTTATGCCTGATTGCCAGGGACGCCTACCTTAGTGGGGAGGGTAGGGTGTCGTGTCCGGGGGTTGCCCCCCTGCCCCGGCTCCTCCAGAGGAGAATACGGTGCGTGGTGTGGGGATGTTGCTTGTGAGGCGAGACCCTCCGGTTGGCAGTTGCCGATCATCTCGAAAGGAAGCCTCGGGTCGCAGCCTCAAGTGGAGATCGAGCAGGACGAAATGAGGAGACACTTACAGCATTTCTTCCACCCCCTCCACCTCTGGTGCCTGTTTGGCGGCCAGTGTGCCGGATGTTTCCGGCTCTATGAAAACTGGTTGTGGCAACCTCTCTTGAGACGCCTTTTCACGGGGAGGCCAAGGGAAACGAAGAGGGGACTCGCCATCCCACTGGTGCCCGGTCTCGAGTACGAAGTGAGGCGCAATACGAGGAGGCCCGAATGATTTCGACTGCTGGAGCTATGTTGCTCATCCTACTCATAGGGTCGGTCATGGTTATAGGAATGTTCCTACGACTCATGTGGGAAGATGGCGAGGCGGTAGAAATCTGCATTGATGAGATTGAAGAGCTTGATGCGCTTGTGCCAGTGAATGAAGCCCAAGAGGTTGGAGGTAAGAGATCAATGCAGTCATGATGGAGTGAGATTATGAGGGAGAAAACTCTTGCCCTTGGCATCGTGACTACAGCATTATTGTTGACCTTAGGTGTCATTACGCTGATCACCACCCTGACTCTAAAACATTTGAACAATCGAAAGCTCGTTCGTGTGAGTTACTCCTGTATTGTAGTTAAAGGTGACAAGTGGATACACAGGGCGGATTTGAAAACGTGTAACTACTTAGTGTTCGAATCTGATTTGGGTGGTTCCGAATCCGAGAAGCCTGTAGTCGGATACTAGCCCGAAACAACCATACACTTGAGCTGAGGACGTGGCTATGCTTCTCATTAATCTCATGTTTATACTGCCCCTTCTCTGTGCCCTGGCAGGTCTTGCGTTGTTCTACACCCTTTGGCGGAGCAGCAAGGTGGTGGAGCTGGACCCCCAACACGTTGAAAAGCTGTTTGGGGCCCGCTTCATGCTAAGCTGGGACGGGGCTGAGAGACGAAGCGGGATTGACCGGCGAAGTGGCGGCGACCGGAGAAGGGGGGGTGAGCGCAGGGGGTCCGATTTGTAGCCTGGTTCAACAACACTATGTGGTGTCATGACGGGCACCGGTGACATCAGGCCCTCCACCAGCCTCCCCTCTGCCGGCAAGGAGCGAGTTGAGAGCCGAAATCCGCGCCGAGATGGCAGCTCTGAATCCCGGCGACAGCCCCAGCAGGACTGGACGACCCTGATGGTTCGGAGCCGCGCATGCCCCGGCACGCTTCGGTTATGAGTCCGCTCGTCCCTCCTCCTCGATCCCCATCCCGACCCGAAAACAGAAAGAGTGTTTCAGTTCGTTTCATTTTGTCCCCTATTCTCTTTCTCCTCCGGTACACTCGAGATAGTCGCAACGTTGCCGGGAAAGAACGAACCAGCTTTCGGCCCTGAGCAAGCGCCAGGGCGGCGCAAAACTCGTCGCAGAGTACTTCTTCCATCAGGGTGCGCCAGAGCTTCATAAACTGGTGAATGGCTCCTCTCCTCAGGCGCTCGATATTCTCGCCCGCTCCCCATACCCGGGACATGTCCGTGAGCTGAAGAACAACATCGAGTAGGCGGCGATCAGATGTCCCGGGGAGCGCCTGGCAAAACGGCCAGAAAACGGAGAGGGCGATGGCTAGACGGAAACGCAAAAAAGGCGAACGGTGCGGCGCCTGCCACGAGTGGAGCCCCGACTACGAAAAGGCGCGCAAAAACGCGTGCCTCGGGCGGATGTGACCTCAAGAACTTCCTCGAATATGCCGAGCGAGGGACGTCGGCCATCGCCGGGGGCGCCTATTCACAGTCCACAAGAGGCCGAGAAATTTCGGTATCAGTCTTCCCGGCTTTCCTCGTTTATTCTCTTGGCGTCTTCGGCGTCACCGCCGTGGGCCATGCCGGCCGCGGCCATGGTGTCCTCGAGACGCTGGGGCAGCCTCTTGATGAATTCCCAGAAGCTCCCCATCTGGCCCTTTTCGAAGTAATCAGAGTCTAGCGCCTCGCTGGCCTGTTTGACCTTCTCACTGCCATAGCCGGTGAGCAGGATGGTCTTCAGCTTGGGTAGAATCTCCTTGAGCTTGGTGATGGTCACCAGCCCGTCCATGTCGGGCATCTTCAGGTCCACGACCGCGGCTTGTACCTTGTTTTTCTCCGCCACCTGGATGGCTTCCAAGCCGCTCTGGGCCTTGTATACCTCGAACCCCCGGAGCTCGAAGCGCTCGCTCAGGGACTCGAGGAACTCTTTCTCGTCGTCTACGAGCAGAACCTTGATCTTCTTGGCCATAACTTTCCTCCTCGTCGCGTGCTAATGTCCGCTGGCCCCCAGGATACTGGAAGCGGCAAGGCCGAGGACCGGCACCTCTAATACACAAATGAGCGTTTCGATGCGACCGTTTCGCCTGATATACCCCGGCAGGAACATAAGATAACAGAGAATGGTGATCAGGGCCAGAATCGCCAGTCCGATGTAGGTCAGATAATCACCAGTATTGAGCAGCCTGAGCCAGCCAAAGCCGTGCGGGGAGTCGGCATTGCACACGCCATGGTTGACCCTCTGGTTCCAATTCTGCTGCACCGCCTTCATGGGGACGTGGGGCTCCATGATGCCGGTCACGCAGCCCAAGTAAGTGACGAAGAGCAGGGGGACGCTCAACCACACCCCCAGGAATAGCGAATTAGCACAAGCGATCTGCTCCGGCATCGGTCTCGTAGCTTGGTTAAGGTGTTCCTCACTCATCATCAGACTTCCTGCTGGTTACGCGAGAAAGTGGGGTCCCAGCGCTTTGTCCAGGGCCTTGAGCCCGGAGAATATGAGGGTGCCGAAAACAAAACAGAAAAAGATGAGCGACCAGTGCCACCAGGGATGAACCGACTCGGCGCGAGCCACGCCTCGAACGGCAAAGACAGCCTGGAAACGAATCAGGGCTGCGAGAGGCGCCCGCAGGAGAACGCACTCCATTCGTCGCAGAACGTTTTCGAGCATCGTTCCGACTCCACAGATGAATGCACCATTTGATTTACAATTCGAGTACAGGTAGGTATAAATGCGTATAAAGAAGCCTTGGAGAGATGTCAAGTTAAAGCGCGTACGGCGAGCGAATAAGGTATGCGGGTGCTCCTGGTGGATGACGAATGGCAGTTCGTCGAGGCCCTGGCCGAACGGCTCCAGCTCAGGGGATTTGACGCTCTGGTAGCCTATGACGGTCCCTCCGCCCTCGAGCTGCTGGGACAAGGCGGAGTGGGCCTCGTCGTCCTCGACCTCCGCATGCCGGACATGGACGGTCTGGAGGTCCTTCGGCGCATCAAGGAGAGTTGGCCCAAGACCCAGGTGATCATCGCCACCGGCCATGGCGACGAAGAGGACCGGCGGCAGTGCCTGGAGCTTGGCGCCTTCGCCTTCTTGAGCAAGCCCTTGAACATCAAGGAACTCTCCGGCCTGCTCAAGGAAGCCTGGGAGATGGTGGCATGAGCGCCAAGGTCGGAGACATCCTCAGGACCATCAGGCCCCGGTGGGTCGCCCTGTACAGGCCCTCCTTCTGGGTGGACCGGGCGCGCCGTTACTGCTACATCTGGGCGCTCTCCATCGCCCTGCTCGCCGTGGTCTCCCTTGTGCCGCTCACCCTAATGGTCACTTATGTCTATCAATCCTCCGAACAGGCCATCTACAAGGAGAATGTGCTGCGCATCCTCCGGCTCACCTCGAACACCCGGCGCACGGTGACCTCCTTCTTCGAGCAGCGCCTGAATGCCCTTCGCTTCACCGTCCAAGTGGAGAGCTACTCGTACCTCAAACGGAGCGACCACCTTGCCGGAGTGCTCAAGAACCTTAAGTACGGGTTCGGCCGCATCGTGGACCTTGGCGTCATCGACGCCTCGGGCATCCAGGTAGCCTATACCGGGCCCTTCGAGCTGACGGGGAAAGACTATAGCGGCCAGGACTGGTTCAAGAAGACCGCGGAACAGGGCGCCTACGTAAGTGACGTCTTCCTGGGGTACCGTGGCGTGCCCCACATGATTGTGGCGGTGAGGTGGGGGAACGGGCAGGGCGAGGACTTTGTCCTTCGCGCCACCCTCGATATGGAGGGTTTGTCCGAGATCCTCCACTCCCTGGAGCTCAGCGAGCGTAGCGTGTCGTTCATCATCAACAGGGATGGGATCATTCAGACGCCTTCCCGCCGGTACGGCGAGCTGCTGGAAAAGATGTGCTGCATCCCGATGCCGGAGTACTCCGAGCATACCGAGGTTTTCGAAACCGGCGGCGAGGGGGGGAACCCCCTCATGGTAGGATACGCCTACATCGCCAACTCGCCGTTCATCCTCCTTCTGGTCAAGGAGAAGTCGGAGATCATGCAGAACTGGTATGGTCTTCGGCAGAACCTCATCATTTTCTTCCTCGGGAGCCTTGTGGTCATTTTCCTGGTATGCTACGTAATCCCGACTTATATGATTGAGAGTCTCTACGCGGCCGAACAGACTCAGGCCAGGGCCATCCATCGTCTGGAAGAGACGGCGAGGCTCGCGTCCCTGGGTCGCCTTGCGGCCGGCGTCGCCCACGAGATCAACAACCCCCTGGCCATCATCAACGAGAAGGCGGGTCTCATCAAAGATTTCATCACCTTCAAGGAGGAGTACAAGCGGGACGGGCGTCTCGAAGGCCTTATCGACTCGGTGCTCGAATCGGTGGAGCGTTGCGGGGCGGTCACCAAGCAGCTTCTCGGGTTTGCGCGCCATACCGGCGTCAGTGTGAGCACTTTCCCTGTCCGGCAGGTCATCGCGGACGTGCTGGGCTTCCTCGAAAAGGAGGCCTCCTACCGCAATATCGCCCTCAATCTCGACATCCAGGACGGCCTCCCACCCCTCGTCTCCGACAGGGGTAAGCTCCAGCAGATCTTCTTGAACCTTATCAACAACGCCTTCCAGGCGGTGAACGATGGCGGGCGCATCGACATCGCAGCGAAGACCGTTGACGCGGAGCGTGTGGCGGTGAGCGTCAGCGACAACGGGTGCGGCATCTCCGAGGAGAACCTGCAGAAGATCTTCGATCCTTTCTTTTCCACGAAAAAGGGATCAGGAGGAACGGGGCTTGGGCTCTCCATCACTCACGGCCTCGTACAACGGCTCGGCGGCCAGATCGCAGTGGCAAGCGAGATCGGGAAGGGAACCACCTTCACGGTGACGCTGCCGATTGAAACCAAAGAGGTAGGAGATGAAGGTCCTACTCGTGGATGATGAGAAGGAATTCGTCTCTGCTCTCGCCGAGAGGCTCTCTTTCCGGAGCGTGGATGCCGACTGGGCGGTTTCCGGCGAGGCAGCCCTGAAAATGGCGGAAGAGACGCACTACGACCTTGCGGTGCTCGACGTCAAGATGCCCGGGCTCGGGGGCATCGAGCTCCGAAAGCAGCTTCACGGCATGCATCCGCACATGAAATTCATCTTTCTTACCGGCCATGGCTCCCAGGAAGACTTCAAGGTCGGCTCCGAGGAGGCGGCTTTCTACCTGGCCAAGCCCCTCAAGATCGAAGACCTCATCCATAAGATAAAGGAAACCTTGAACCTATAGGTGCGCTATGAAGGAGACCCCCAAGAAGCTCGCGGCGGAAGGGCTGGCCTTTTTCGGACGTATGAACGCGGCGATCTCCCATGACATGAGGAACGTGCTTGCCATCATCAACGAGACGGCGAGCCTGCTCGATGAGCTCGTCGAACTCCAGCAGGCCGGCCAGATCGAGCCCAACCCGGAGAAACTCCGGACCCTCAGCCGCCGCATCGTCCAGCAGGTGGAGCGCGGCCAGAACGTGATCGGCAATATGAACGCCTTTGCCCACAGCATCGACGTGCCGGTGCGGGAGGTGGATCTCGCCCGGGTCATGAGCGTCATGGTTGTTCTCTCCCGGCACTTCGCCACCGGCAGGACCCTGAACCTCTCCCTTCCGGATGAGGGCCCGCGGGTCACGACTCACCCGTTTTTCCTGAACAACCTCATCCACCACACCCTCAACTTCGCCATTACCGCGGCCGGGCCGGAAAAGAAGATCGGCATTGCTGTCAAGGCCGGCGACGGCGGGGGCGAGATCGTCTTCTCAGGCCTCGCCACGACCGAGAAGACCTTCCCCTCGGAGATTGCAGGAATCCTCGCCACAGCCCTTGGCGCGGGCGTGTATGTCGACACGGGTGTCGGCGCGATTAGTATCGTGGTCCCGGCCAGAATGCCGGGAGAGGTGGAGCTGGGCTGACGCGGAGATGCAGGACGTCAAGATTTCAGCCGCCGCACACCGGCAAGAGGTACGCCATGGTGCTCAAGCGCGAGGCGCAGACATACTCCCACCTGGAAGTCGGGCTCTCGGTGGAGGGAGCCTGGACAGTCATGTGCATGCGAGGCTAGAGAAGCATGGGTGTTAGCGTGCTCATTGTGGACGACGAGAGAGAGTTCGCCGACTCTCTGGCGGAGCGCCTCTCGCTGAGGGGTCTGGATGTACGCGCCGCCTATAGCGGCGAGGACGGTCTCGCCGCCCTCGAGGAGAGGTCAGTCGATGTCATTGTCCTCGATCTGAGCATGCCCGGCATGGGCGGCATGGAGACGCTCAGGCAGATCAAGTCCCGTCAGGGGGACGAGACCGAGGTCGTCGTCCTCACCGGGCACGCGAGCGTCCCCTCGGCCATCGAGGGTATAAAACGCGGCGCCTTCGACTATCTGGAAAAGCCCGTAGAGATGACACAGCTCGTGGAGACCATCCGGCGCGCCCAGGCCCGCCGCGCCCGGAGGCTCGAGCGTTTGCGCATGATCCAGACGGGAAAGCTTGCCTCCCTCGCGCGGATGGCCATGGGTGTGGCCCACGAGCTTAACAATCCCCTGAACATCATCCTCAACGAGACCGGATGGATCCAGGATCTCATCGAGAACGAGCAATTCCAGCAGTGCGACGACCTCAATGAGATCAGACAGTCACTGGCCCGGATTACCAGACAGATCGGGCGCTGCAAGGAGATCACCATGCGACTCCTGGCCCTTCGCCGTCCAGACCGCCGGCGGGTCGAGGCTCTCGACCTCAATGGGCTCGTGGAGAAGCATCTTGGCTCGCACCGTGACAGGGCCGAGAGGCTCGGCGTCCAGGTGCGGACCCACCTCACGCCAGGCTTGCCGCCCCTCGTGGCCTCGTCCATCGAGCTAGAGGAGGTCCTCCGCCACATCATCAACAATGCCCTTGACGCCATGGAGGAAGGACGGGGCACACTCACGGTAAGAACCCGGGCCGAGACCGACCTAGTCGTGGTCGAGATTGAGGACACCGGACGCGGGATTACCGAAAAGGTGCGCCCGCACGTGTTCGAGCCTTTCTACTCCACTAGAGGGATCGCCCACGGCACTGGCCTCGGCCTCGCTATCTCCCAGAGCATCATGCTTAGCCTGGGCGGGGACATCGAGATTGCTAGCGAAGAGGGCAAGGGTACGAGAGTGACCCTGAAGATTCCGACTGTCGCTCCCACGGGAGAAGAAACCCGGAGCATCATTGGTTAGATTAGTTGCCGGAGCCGCCGCAGCGGCAGGGTTTCCGGGAGATGGCTGTTTACGCTTCTCTTCGAGCTCGGGTTAGTGGCCGCCGGTGCCGAAGATCCCCGATGCACCCAGACAGAGGACGAGGATCTCCAGGATGATGATCACAACATAGGCGACGTCTCTCCGCTTGACAAAAGCGGGAAGCACGGCGGCGTAACAGATGATCGTCATCCCTGCCAACAGAACGATCCCGAGGAAATTCAGGAAGTCACCCTTGTGCAGTAACGTCGCCCACCCCCACCCCAGCGGGACGTTTGCCCCGTGGACGTACTGTCCCACCGGTTTGCTCCAGTAACGGGTAAGCTGATCCAGGGGGACGTACGGGTCAAGAATGCCGCTCACGTAGATGACATAAGTCAGGATCAGAATCCCAATAGCAGCCCAGGCGCCGTAAAAGAGAAGGTTCGCGTAGGTAACCTGTTCTGCTGGTGTTTCCAGGATCCTCTTTCGCATGAGCTCACCTCACCTTTTGTCAAATACCGAAACCTTTCATCAGCGCTCTGATGCCGGCAAACGAAAGGACCCCGATCACCATGTAGCGAATGATCTTCGGTTTCGCTACCGCGAGAATTCGTACGCCGACGAAAGAGCCCAACATGAGCCCGACGACGGACGGTACTGCCATGAGCGGAATGACGCAGCCCTGGTTTAGGTAGATCCAGGCCGCTGAGGTATCGGTGATGGACAGGAGAAACTTGCTCGTCCCCACCGCGATCTTGAGCGGCGCACCCATGAGCAGGTTGAGCACGGGGACATTGGCCCAGCCGGCGCCCAGGCCGAACATGCCGGCCATAACGCCGATGACGATAAAGAGAATCAGGCCGGCAAGTGTGCGGTGGGTCTTCCACTCGATGTTCTCTCCTGTGGATGGCTCGAGGTAGATACCGTGCATGCCCAGAGCAGCACCGATGGCGTCCTGTTGCTTCACCTCGGGACGCTCAACGTTCTTAGAGAAGATGAGAAGGAGCGCGATGAATATGATCGTCGCCCCCAGGGCTATCTGCACGATGTTGGTCGGGAGGGCGAGCCCGAGGAGCGCACCGACGATGGCGCAGGCGGAGGCGATAAGGGCAACGGGCAAGGCGAGCCGCAAGTTGGCAAAGTTCCTGCGGAGGAGACCTGGTCCCGCCGCGAGGGCCCCGGCCAGGGCGACCAGGAGACCGGCGCCGCGAACGAAGTCAAGATGGAAGGGGAAAAAACCGCTCACGAGCGGGACGAAAAGGACCCCGCCCCCCACACCCGCAAGGACGGCCACGATACCGAGGATGAAGCAGAAGAACAAGAGAATGATGGGCCAGAACCACCAGGGCTTCTCCGGGCCCGCAGCCGTCGCTCCCGTCGCCCACGCAGAGCTGGACATTGACCACACCGTGAGAGCGATGATCGTGCCCGTCAGCGCCCTGGACCGATCTCTTACCATCGAGCACCCCCGTTCGCCTGGATCAAGGGATCATGTGGTCAACCCGAACAATACCTTGCAAGGAACCGCTTGCCTCCGTTGCAGCAGTGCCAAGTCGGTCCTGTGCTACCCTCCGCGCTCACAATGCCATGACAATCCCCCCAACCCCCCTGTGCCAAAGGGCGATGAGGGATCGGAAACGATGGAAGCGAAGCGCTCGCACTTCATGTACCTTCGGATAAGGAT
>Ga0187774_10000164_pt1 | contig 21799 bp, 20 predicted proteins | sample 0216_BV02_MP05_2_FD_133152 | JGI IMG/M metagenome (GOLD analysis project Ga0187774, IMG submission 133152) | Tropical peat soil microbial communities from peatlands in Department of Meta, Colombia - 0216_BV02_MP05_20_MG | ecosystem: Environmental > Terrestrial > Soil > Wetlands > Peat | place... | reverse complement strand
CTTGTCGATCTGGTGTTCATGCTCTTTGAGGAGCTCCGGTGAAGATTGTAAAAGCCCCTCAAAATTCTTAAGAGCCCTTTCAGGGTCTGGAGTTGCTACTGCTGTTTCTCTTATAAGTGTTTCTATCTCCATGAATTTTTGATATTATAACGCATCAGTAAACTGTCCCGGTAAATTCATAGAAGGGTAATATGGAGGTAAAATTATGAGGATGATAGTGGCAGTGATTAAACATTTTAAACTTGATGATGTAAAAGATGCGCTTACTCAGGCAGGGATAAAGGGCATGACTATAACTGAGGTGAAGGGCTTCGGCAGACAAAAAGGTCATATCGAGATTTACAGGGGAACAAGTTATGAGGTAAGATTTCTGCCAAAATTGAAGATTGAGATTGCTGTTTCTGATGAAAAGCTTGAAGAGATTGTTGCCATTATACAGAAAGCAGCTCATACCGGTGAGATTGGCGATGGGAAAATATTTATTTATGACCTTATGGACGTGGTCAGAATCAGAACAGGAGAAAGAGGAGAAGAAGCCTTGTAGCTGAGGCACAAGGCATGAGAATAAGTAATCCCCCCTCACCCCCCTTTAGAAAAGGGGGGTGGGGGGGGATTTGAAATCGAAGTCGGTTTAGATGTCAAAATAGAGAAAGAACTCATAGGGATGGGGTCTGAGCCTCAATGCATCTACCTCTCTTATCCTTTTGTAGTTTAACCACATCTCGATGACATCATTCGTGAATACATCGCCTTTCCTGAGGTATTCATGGTCTTTTTCAAGACAGTCGAGTGCATCTTCGAGAGAACCGGGAATACTCGGCACTTTTGCAAGCTCTTCCGGACCGAGTTCATAAATGTCTTTATCAAGAGGCTCGCCGGGATCAATCTTGTTCTCTACCCCGTCCAGTCCTGCCATAAGCATTGCTGCGAATGCAAGATAGGGATTACATGACGGGTCAGGAAATCTCACCTCAATCCTCTTTGCTTTTGGACTTGGTGAATACATAGGTATACGAACCCCCGCAGACCTGTTTCTGCTTGAGTAGGCAAGGTTTATCGGAGCCTCATAACCGGGAACGAGTCTCTTATAAGAGTTGGTTGTCGGAGCAACAAATGCGGCAAGAGAAGGTGCATGTTTTAGTATTCCACCTATATAGTAGAGAGCAAGCTCTGATAGACCAGCATAGCTATTTCCTGCAAAGAGGGGCTTTCCGGCTTTCCAGAGGCTCTGGTGTGTATGCATGCCTGAGCCATTGTCAGCGAAAAGAGGCTTTGGCATGAGTGTGACAGTCTTCCCATGTCTCAGTGCTACGTTCTTGATAATATATTTGTAATACATCAGTTGATCTGCCATCTTTACTAATGGTGCAAACCTCATGTCTATTTCTGCCTGTCCTGCTGTTGCAACCTCATGGTGCTGAGCCTCAACAACGATACCAGCTTTTTCCATCTCAAGAACCATTTCGGTACGGATATCCTGCAGTTTATCCATAGGAGGAACAGGGAAATATCCTTCTTTATGTCGTGGTTTGTATCCAAGGTTCGGATTTTCTTCTTTCCCTGCGTTCCATATTCCCTCAACAGAATCCACAAAATAGTAACTGCTGTTTGCAGTCTGATCAAAACGCACATCATCAAAGATAAAAAATTCTGCCTCAGGCCCGAAGTACGCTGTATCCGCAACCTTTGTTGACTTCATATATGCCTCTGCCTTTTGTGCCACGAAGCGAGGATCTCTTGAATACTGTTCTTTTGTGATGGGATCAACAACATTGCAGATAAGGCTGAGTGTTGGGTGCTTTGTGAAAGGATCCATTATTGCTGTTGTTGGATCGGGGATTACCAGCATGTCACTCATGTGTATGGCCTGCCAGCCCCTTATGGAGGAACCATCAAATCCTAAACCGCTCTCAAATGCATCTTCTTTTAACTCGCTGATAGGCACTGAGAAATGTTGCCAGAGGCCCGGAAAATCCATAAACTTCAAATCGACCATTACCGTTTTGTTCTTTTTTGCAAATTCAATTACTTCCTTTGGTGTCATATACTACCTCCTTTACGTTGTATTGTTTGAAACTTGAATTTTTCTTCCAATGGTTTTTTAGTATCTCACCTCCTGTAATAAAAAATAAGCAGATTAATCCGCCAGAGGCGGATTAAAAAGAATACCCACTTTCTCCATGCTGGGATATATCGAGACCGCTTTCCTCAGATTCTTCATTAACCCTCAACCCGAGCGTTTTATCAATGGCCTTTAATATAATCGCCGTCATGATGAATGAATAAGCTGCTGTGATAAGTATGGCAATCATCTGAGAGAGCAGCAATTTCTGATTACCAAAAAGCAAGCCGTTGTTCCCCGCAGGATTAATAAGTGTTTGGGCAAAAAGTCCTGTAGCAAATGTCCCTAAAAATCCACCAACGCCGTGAACCCCGAATGCATCAAGGGAATCATCATATCCAAGTCTGCCTTTTATATTCAGGGCAGCATAGCATACCGATCCGGCTGTCAGGCCTATGATTAGTGCAGACATGGGGCCTACAAACCCGGATGCAGGAGTGATTGTTGCGAGTCCAGCAATAGAACCTGTTGCAGCGCCAAACATCGTTGGCTTGCCCCTGTGTAACCATTCAATAATTACCCATATCAATGTTGCCGCCACTGCAGATATATGGGTAGCTACAAAAGCCATGGTGCTTAATGTTCCGGCAGAAAGGGCACTCCCTGCGTTAAAGCCAAACCAACCAAACCAGAGAAGCCCTGCACCAAGTACAGTCATGGGAAGGTTGTGCGGATAGATCGCCTCCTGTAAATAGCCTTTTCTCTTACCAATAATGAGTGCGGCGGCGAGTGCTGATATTCCCGATATAAGATGCACCACAATGCCGCCTGCAAAATCCAACGTGCCCATTTGTTTAAGCCATCCGCCAGCACCCCATACCCAGTGGGCTACAGGATCATAGACTATTGTTGACCATAAGAGCGTGAAAAGAAGGTAAGACGAGAATTTCATTCTCTCTGCAAAGGCGCCTGTGATCAATGCTGGTGTAATAACAGCAAACATGGCCTGAAACATCATAAATGCAATATGAGGAATAGTAGGCGCATAATTTGGATTGGGCTCAATTCCAACCCCTTGTAAACCTACCCAATCAAGATTTCCAATTATTCCGTGTACGTCCGGACCAAAAGCAAGACTGTAACCAATCAGTATCCACTGCACGCTGACAATTGCAATAGCGAAAAAGTTTTGCATAATTGTTCCAAGAACATTTTTCCCCCTCACCATACCACCATAAAAAAGTGCGAGTCCAGGAGTCATTAGCATGACAAGTGCTGTGGAAACTAAAACCCATGCGGTGTCACCTGTGTCAATCTTTGAGGTAACTATTGGAGTTCCCTCAATTTGAGAAGGTTGCTCTTGAGCAAAAACAACTCCGGTTATGCAAAAAAAAACAATGATGAGTAAAACGCCAAATAGTCTTTTCATACTCCCTCCTTCATCATTGCTTTATCTAAAAGCATGCCAGGTGTAAATGCTTGATTAACCTATGTATTTATAAAGGGGAAATACTCTAAAATATAAAATTCCTACAATTATGTAGGATAATAACTTGTATTCAAAGGGACATAAACCATTTTGTATAGATATATCGACCCTCAAAGAGAAAATTGGCCAGGAAAACAGAAATACTACAATTTTGTAAATTCTACAATTTTGTAGGAAAAAATGAATATCAGGAGGCCTGCATATCAACAGGCCTCCTCTGTATCTCATTTATATTGCTGCCTCTCCTTTTTCTCCAGTCCTTATTCTTATGACATCCTCAAGAGAATAAAGGAATATTTTCCCATCACCAATATTCCCTGTGTTCGCCTTTTCTATAATTGTTGATATTACAGTATCCTTTAAGGAATCAGGTACAACTACCTCTATTTTTATTTTGGGCAAAAAGTTGACCTCGTATTCTGTTCCTCTATATACTTCCACATGCCCTTTCTGTCTTCCGAAACCTTTCACTTCTGTAACTGTCATGCCCTGTATGCCGATTGCATGCAGTCCACTTTTTACCTCATCAAGCTTGAAGGGTTTTATTATTGCCTCTATTTTTTTCATGGTTCCTCCTTGTTTACATTTTAAAGATGGAAGAAAGGTGTAATCCCTTTCTTTCTCTGTCACCCTGAACTGGTTTCAGGGTCTCATTGCCCATTGATTTTTCGAGATGCTGAAACGAGTTCAGCATGACAAATTGTATGTCCTGAGGCTTTTTCAGCAGCCTGTTAAAAGCCATATGCTTTTTCTCCGTGCTGGCTTTCATCAAGGCCGGCAATTTCCTGTTCAGCATCAACCCTTATCCCAACGATCGCCTTTACAATCATAAAGATTATAAGGGTTACAATACCACTGTACAGTAAAGTTACAACAACAGCTATGAGCTGGGTTAGCAGCTGGCCAGGGTTTCCAAATAAAAGGCCTTTACCCGTGTTGTTGATTGCTGGATCTGCGAATATTCCCGTGAGGATGGCACCTAAAGTTCCTCCAACACCGTGAATGCCGAAGGCATCAAGAGAATCATCATACCCAAGCCTTGGTTTGATGCTTGCGACTGCAAAATAGGGAACCATGCCTGCAAGAATTCCTATAATAATTGCACCCTTAATATTCACAAATCCTGCAGCTGGAGTTATAGCTACCAGACCAGCGACAGCACCTGAAGCAAGTCCCAGTACAGTTGGTTTTTTAGTATGTAACCACTCAGTTACCATCCACGAAATTGCAGCAAGAGCAGTTGCTGTATTGGTATTTATAAAGGCAGCTCCTGCAAGTCCGCTTGCGGCTACTGCTGAACCAGCGTTAAATCCAAACCATCCAAACCACAGAAGACCGGCGCCAGTTACAACGAGGGTCAAATTACTGGGCTTGAGAGATGCTTCATGTCTTTTGCCAAGAACTAATGCTCCCACAAGGGCTGCAATTCCTGCATTTATATGTACTACTGTTCCACCTGCAAAGTCTAAAGCACCAAGCTTTGCGAGGAAACCACCACCCCAGACCCAATGGGCTATGGGGACGTAGACAAAAGTCATCCAAAGGATTGAAAAAAGCACCCATGCAGAAAATTTCATTCTTTCAATATATCCACCACTCGCCAAGGCCACAGTTATGGCAGCGAATGTAAGTTGGTAGACAACATATACATACTCAGGGATCGTCTTAGCCAGGTCATTGATGCTGTTGGTTCCAACCCCTGAAAGAAAGAGTTTTTCCGCACTTCCGATGATCCCCCAAACATCTGATCCAAAGGCAAATGTAAATCCGTAAAGAACCCATAGAACACTCACAATGCAATACGTCACGAATGACATTGCCATTGTGTTAAGTGTATCTTTGCGTTTTGCCAAACCGCCATAAAACAGAGCAAGCCCGGGTAGTGTCATGAGCATGACGAATGCAGTAGCAACTATCATCCATGCAGTGTCGCCGGTATCAATTTTAGGAGCAGCAGTAGCAGGCGCTACTACGGCCGGGGAGGCTTGAGGATTAGTCACAGCCTCTTCAGCAAACAGAAAACCTGAAATGCCTAATACCCCTAAAAGTATCAATATGCTTAATAATCGTTTCATAGAAACCTCCGATTTAATATAGTTCTATTACCAGGTATACATGACAGCAAGGGCGATAGTGTCCTGGTTCTTTTTGCTGTTCGAATCGAATGCCTGTTCATTAGACCAGTCATGCCTGTACTCGGGTCTCACGATTAATCCCTGTGCAAGCCTGATTTCGGGCGTGAAGGTAATCTCCTTTAATGCCTGTGGAGTGCCTGTTCTTACCCCATCCTGATCTTTGAAATATTCAGCCCTCATGGATAAGCTGTACCTGTCGTTGAAGTCGTACTTTGCTATGCCAGCGATGCCGTACCATTTGGCTGTACCACCATCGGGAGCAGAATGCTGTTCTGTCGCATAATCCGTGTTGAGTATAAAGGTCAGATTCTTAACCGGTTTAATCGTTCCTACCCAGTCGAAGAGAAACCTGTTGTCATGATTGTTGTCATCCTTTTCAGGGCCATACATAAGATTGAAATTCATGGAAAGTGCCTCCATCGGCACGATGCCAACACTGAGTCCTACGGTCTTTCCTTTATTGTTATCATCGGTATTATCCCAACCATTTACAATATGGACACTGCCAGTTACAGCATTTGTAAAGGGATAACTGATCATCAGTCCTGTGTGTGTAAAGGGTATCGCATAGTTAAAAAGAAATGAACGCGAATAATTGGGATTATCTTTTGCCTCAATGACCTCGGCACCGTGATATGTTGCAAATTTACCGAAACGAAACTTCAAACCATTCCCAAGCGGTGCAAGATAATCAATGTATGCTTCAGTAAGGTCAAAGGGGTCATCAGTATCACCCAGTCCTCTTGAATGGATAAACTTTGCTGTTTCACCTGCTGAGAGTTTAAGTTTGAAGCCAACGCCATTCATCGGCGCATCTCTTACAAATACTAACTGGGCAAGGTCAAGGGTAAAACTGTTTGCCTTATGGTCAAAAATTCTGAATTCATTCTCCTGTGAATCAGGGTTCTCAAAATTGTAGGTATAACCTCCCTGCAGGTAGATGCTCAAACCGAGAGCTTTCTTTATATCCTCAACAGTCATACTGCCTGCTTTCTGCTCCTCAGCCTTTGCACCTGTAACGAAGACAAACATCAGAAGGAGCGATATACTAAATTTCAGAACCCTTGTTTTCATATTTTTTTTCTCCTTTTTTATGCCGTATTTTTCCATCTTGTAGCCAATTATTCTCTCGGTTATACCGAGACTCTTTGCTGCCTTCGCCATCACCCAGTTGCATTCTTTAAGGGCATTTATTATCGCCTCCTTTTCAATCTCTTTTACTCTGTCTTTTAAAGAATCCATCCTTAACACCGTAATGTATATGTCCAAAACCATGCCAGTTATAAGGTGTTGATTTTTAAAGATCCTTCATCTGGAATAGTGCTACAATTTTGTTGTTGCTACAATTTTGTAAGACAAGAAGGAAGCTTAGATTGACTAATTTTGAATGGATGTCTGTGAAGTAAACTGAATACTGTTTTTAGTTGTACTACAAGTATCTTTGATTATTCAGGCAGACTGATTAGGCATAATTGCATATTTCTTCATCTTATAACCTATTTGTCTTGTTGTAATGCCAAGTATCCTCGCAGCCTTTGCCTGAACCCAACCGGCCTCTTTAAGGGCATGGAGTATGCTTGATTTCTCTATCTCTTGAATCCCTGCTCTCAGAGATTCTTTTTGGAGAACTTCTTTTGAGGGAAGCAACTTAAGATTTATTGGGAGATCAGAAGGTTCAATGGTCTTTCCATCGGACATCACAACAACCCGCTCTATTGTATTTTCAAGCTCTCTTACATTACCCGGCCAGTTGTAGTCAAACAATATTCGGAGCGCCTCAGGTGATATAGATACGTTCTTCTTATTCTCTTCATTGAAACGCTTTAGAAAATGCTCGGTTAAAGGAAGAATGTCTTCCTTTCTTTCTCTAAGTGTAGGCATAAATATCGGCACGACATTAAGCCTGTAGTATAAATCCTCCCTGAATTTACCTTTCAAAACGAGATCTTCAAGGTTTCTGCTTGTTGCTGCAATAAGTCTGACATTAACTTTAATTGTCCTCTCTCCTCCTACTCGTTCAAACTCCCTTTCCTGAAGGACACGCAATATCTTTGGCTGTAAGATAATGGGCAGATCCCCAACTTCATCAAGAAGTATTGTCCCTTCATTGGCAAGTTCGAAACGCCCTTTTCTTGCTGTTATAGCACCGGTGAATGCACCTCTCTCGTGTCCGAAAAGCTCTGATTCAAGTAATCCCTCGGGAATGGAGGCACAATTAAATCTGATGAAGGGTCCTTTTGCCCTTGGGCTCATATAGTGTATAGCCTTTGCTATTAACTCTTTGCCTGTGCCACTTTCTCCGTATAGAAGAACGGTTGCCTTCGAATTGGCAACACGGTTAACAGCTTCAAATACCTCCTGCATTTTATCTGAATGGCCAATTATATTCGGAAGACTATACCTTCCTTTCAGCTCAAGTATCAGGTTTTCTCTTTCCCATTCTGATTCCTTATAATGTTTCCAGAGGACTACATATTGAGCAATGATGGATGCTACGATTTCTAAAACCCTGACGTCTTCATCAATCGTTATGGCCTTATCCTTAAAAATTTTATCAGCACTCAATGCCCCTATGGATTGTCCTTTAAATTTAATCGGAACACAGAGGAAAGAAATTCCGCTCCTTTTCATCCTCGATCCTGTTTTATTGAGAAACAATGGCTCCTCTCCCACATCGGGGATAATCATAGGAGAACCCCTCTCTAAAACCCTTCCAACAATACCTTCACCTATCTTGTATTTTCCACGCTCTATCTGATCCTTCGTAAGACCGTGGGCGGCAATTATTTGGAGTTCCTTCGTATTATGGTCAAGGAGAAAAACAGAACCTCTTTCCATCTCCAAAAAATCACCAAGTACGTACATGGTTCGAGAAAGATTCTTGTCAAGATCGAAGGAAGAGTTCAAAACCTTACTTACTTCGAGAAGGGCAGAAAGTACTCGATTTTCCCTAACAAGAGACTGGGCCATCGTGTTATATATTCTCCACCATTTCCCAGACACCACATGGACATATCCCTGCACAAAAGCCACAGCCTATGCATTTATCGTCATCAACCACATATTCATATGAGCCGTCTTCATGTTCTACACGGGCTATTGCTCCCCAGTAACAGGTAGTTTCACACATGTGACAGTCGCGACAGGTGGCGCAGGACATGCACTTTTCTGCCTCTCCTTCAGGTGTGAAATCACCTTTACAGACGTCATAGTATTCTGTTTTTATCCTTTCGTAAGGGATAACCTGTTTGATTTCGGGCCAGCGGGGTGCATGCATGAGCTGATAATGGATGGTCTCTGCAGCAATCCTTCCCTGACCAATAGCATGTGTTGCAAGGCCCAATTGCGTAGCGTCTCCGATAGCAAAGACCTTAACATCAGATGTCTGGCCTATTTCATTTACTACTATCCATCCTTTTTCTGTGTGGATATTTATAGGAAGGAAATCCAGTATTGGCACTTCACCAATAGCAATAACTACAATGTCCGCATCGAGGAGAGTGCCATCAGTGAAATAGATCTTTCTCTGCTTCTCGTCATATCTCTCTGTAAATTTAGGCCAGAGTATTTGAGTACCTTTTGCCTTTGCTATCTCCATCTCTTTGCCAAAGGCAGCTGGTTTCTGAATATCTACGGCGATGACAGACTCAGCACCACAGTTATATGCCTGTGAAGCAACATCCATACCTACATTACCTGCTCCTATAACAACAATCTTTTTATTGTTAAGGTTTGGTAAGTCTCCGATATTGATTCCTTTCAAGAACTCGATGGCAGATATCACGTGTTCAGAACCTAAAAATGTGAGCGTTCGTGGCTTATGAGCACCGCAGGCCACAACAAGAATCTCATGGTTTTTATAAATCTCCTCAAACTTTTTCTGATCAATGTTTGCTTTTAAATGGATAGCAACACCTATTTCCTCGAATCGTGAGAGTTCCTTTTTGAGTATCTCATGAGGAAGGCGTTCCCTCGGAATACAAAGCTCGAGCTTTCCTCCTAATTTATCACTTGCCTCATAGAGGGCAATAGAGTGTCCTTTTAATGCAAGCTGCCATGCAGCACTTAACCCTGCAGGTCCTCCGCCAATGACTGCTATTGTATGCCCAGTTGGCTCTGCCCTTTTTGGTGCGGGTATATCGAGAGCAAGGCGCCCGAGTTTATCAATGCTAAATGGTTTGTCTAACTGGCCCCTTGTGCAGCTTTGCATACAAAGATTCGGACATATCTGCCCGCATACTGTTGCAGGCAGCGGGCTGTATTGTAGAACCAGCTCCAAGGCTTCATGGAGTTTGCCCTGTCTGATAAGAGAAGCCCGTTTGCGTGAGGGAATATGTGTTGGACATGCATACTCACATGGTGGAGTATACTTTTCATTTGCCCAGACCGGTTTGTTTCTCCTGTCTTTCCCGGTTGTTATATACGGTAATAAGGTGAGTTCATGGTCCAGATATTCAGCAAAAATACCGCCCTGTCCAACCTCCTTCTCCCATATATTTTTTCTGAAATCCGAGGCCGATATCTTAAACCATCTTCGTAGCCGCTTTTCCTGAGGGGTGTATGCAATAAATTTTTTCCAGTCATCAATGGAACGAGTAAGCTCATCATAGTGTGAAGTTCTATCAATGGCTTCAAGAAATGTATTTATATTGTTTTTGAGCCATTCCCAATCTTGTGGCGTAAGGGTAAGAAGTTTTACATCCTTATCGCTATAACTCTGAATCGGACCTCTAAAATATATTGTTCCTCCAACCATTCCGACACATGGACGGTAGCCGAGTATATTTTGGGAATTTCTCGGATTTACACCGCAAACAACGGCAATGCCACCTGCTTTAAACTCAGCAAAAGAGTCCCCGACATCCCTGAAATACCAAGATTGAGGGGGATCGAATCTCGGGTTATGCTTTGTCATCGTATCGCATCGTGCACCTCCACTACCCTGGACGTAGAGAATTCCCTGAGCTGCAGCATTGAAGGCACCATTGGTAACATCCCCTAAAACAGTTATCTTAGCCCCGCAATTTAGCCAACCTACGTCGTCTGAGACACTTCCCTTTGCGATAATTTCTGTCCCGATCATTCCCATACTTCCAAGCCTCTGACCAACAGGTCCTTCTACAGTTATCTTTATCGTCTCGCTTCTTCCGCCTGAGGCGGACCTTGGCCAGATCCTGCCACCAATACCATGTTGTCCATTAGCGATTATATGAAGTTCCCTCGCACCATTCTGAACAGCCTGTTGAATTTGCTCTTCCAGTATGCGGGAAGATATCCGTTTACCATTTACAGTTCCATATATGGTGATGTACCCCCCCTGTAATCCCTTCCTTGCTAAGGGGGGGCTGAGGGGGGTTTTGACTTTTGATTTTTGACTTTTGACTTTTTTAAATCCCCCCTTAGCCCCTTTTATTAAAGGAGGGATGGGGGGATTTTTCTTAGCACGCATAGCTGATCTCCAGCCTCTCTGCCATTGCCTTATCGTCTATACTTAATCCGTCTGACATGCCAATGGGTAGTTCCGTGCTTCTGCCCATAGGTGCAAATATCTTTTTCAACTCTATATTGGCAGCCCTGAAGACTTCTACTACACGTTCAGCAACCTTGTCAGCATCGAGCCTCCTGTAAAGTTTTGGATCTTGTGTTGTTATGCCCCTCGGACACTTGCCTGTATTACAGAGATTACAGCGGTTGTATTCGTTACCAAAACAGTCAGCAGTCGCCTGCATGATGTATTTTCCAACTGCAACTGCTGAAGCGCCAAGCATTATCAGAGCTGCGGCATTGGCTGCTAAATTACCTTTTTTAGCAATACCGCCTGCTGCTATGAGAGGCAATTCATTCTGTTTTCCTTGTCTTACAAGGTCAAGGTAGCATTCCCTTATGTTTGATGCGATTGGATGTCCCATCTTGTCCATAGACACATTGTATGCTGCGCCTGTTCCACCATCCTCGCCGTCAATAGAGAGTGCGGCTGCGTAAGGATTTCTCGCAAGGTTATTAAGGACCGCACGTGCTGTTTTCGTGCCAGAAATTTTTGGAAAGACAGGTACCCTGAAGCCCCATGCCATGGACATAGACTGGATCATTTTCGCTACTGACTCTTCAATGGAGTACTTAGTCTGGTGGGTTGGTGGTGATGCAAGATCAACAAATTGGGGGACACCACGAATACTGGCTATAAGCTTAAGAACCTTTTGTGCCATCAGAAGGCCTCCATCACCAGGCTTTGCGCCCTGGCCGTATTTAATCTCGATGGCAGCAGGGTCCTCTACCATATGGGGTAATGCATGTATAATCTCGTCCCACCCGAAATATCCTGAAGCGATCTGAATGATGAAATATTTCAAATATTTTGACCTTAAGAGCCTTGGGGGTACTCCACCCTCACCTGTACACATTACGACCGGTAGCGCATCAACTTCATTAAGATATGCAACACCCATAGCAAGTCCCTCCCACATGGGAGGCGAGAGCGCACCTACTGACATGCTGCCAATCAAAATTGGAAAAATCTCCCGTACAGGCGGAATAAATTTGTCACTTTCCGTATCCATTATAAGTTTGCCATCAACGGCCTTTAGCGGTAGATCCTCTGGGGGTAAAATTCTGCCAAGAAGTGTTCTGACACGGAACTCGTGTCTTCCCGCATCCAGTGCCGGATCTGTAAGCATAGAAATTCTGGTAAATTTGAGTCTGTCCAGGGTTGATATGGACGGGTCATTTCTCCTTCCCCCCCTCTTATATCCTTCTCCTCCCTTGTTTTTATAGTGAAGGAACTTATTCTGGGGGTTGAATTCAGGCTCTATCGCCTCATTGGGACATACAAGTGAACATGTCCCACAGCCTGTGCAATATCTCTCTATGTCTCTGACCTGTTCGATCACGTGCACAATTCTTCTGACAGCTATTGGTGTTGGAACAGGGCCCTCAGAATGGATGAACCTCTGCACCTTAACAGTAGGCTCAATAGCCTTAACAGGACATACGGCGGTGCATCTTCCGCACCTCTTGCATCTATCGTCTCTCCAGCGGATGATGTAAGGAAACTCCTTTAGTGAGAGCTCATGATTGTGGTCCAACCTTGTAGCTGGTTCCATACCTTTACCTCCTCTGCCCGGGGCGTGATGATTACCATGTCATATTTCATTGGAAAGATATCCTGTGATCTGTTCCTTTTAGGAATTACCTTGTCAAGGCCGCATTCTTCCGACATCAATGCATATTTACCATTTACTCCACCTACTACACCGGGCCTCAGTTTTTTCGAATCGTGTACCATAAAGCATGTTCCGTCAGGACTAAATCCAATGACCACATTCGGGCCGTCGATGCATAGAGGTCTTAATGAATGTTTAAGTAATTTCAGAGCTTCTCTGTCTTCTCTTGTCTCTATCTCTGAGGCCTTAAGGGGTGTAATGACATCTTTATAATACGTAAGGGGCAATCTCAATTGCCTTACCGTGTAATGAAGGATATGTGTAAATACTTCGCTGTCACTGTTATAGCCAATGTAGCCAGGGAATCCCCTGCTCATCAAGAATTCCCGTATGGGAACAAAGGCTGTATTTTCGCCATTTGTCATGGAACAGTAACCCTGGATGAAGAATGGATGGCAGGCATAAAGATATATAGAATAATTTGTGTTCTGCCTGCCCTGCGCAAATACAATTTTTGCCTTTAGCCCATCTTTATCGAGGCCGAAGAACTCAGCCAATTGAATTGGGTCTCCTACCTCTTTTAAGACGATGACATCTGGATAGAATGAAAAAATAAATATCGATTCGTCAGGTTCCCCCATCTTTCTCAGGGAAAGGCGGGTGTTCATGAGTAGATCTTCTTTTTCATAAGTAGGTTTACCTTTACAGGATTTGGGATACTCATAGACCCTTGCAAAATAGTAATCACGGGCTATAATACCTTTTACATGCCTTATCTTCGGAGCCCACTCATATATAAGTTTGAAGCCCAGTTTACTCATATATTCATCGAGTATTTCCATGCCCTTTTTAGAGCAGATACCTGACAATATCGGATATTCCTTTAGTTCCTCAAACTCACCCCCGATGTCTTTAAGTGTAAGCCCAAGACCGGAACCGTCATATCCTTCTTTCATTGTTTCAATGGAAAGGATATTTTCCACAGGGGAAAAGTATTTATTGGATGTTATTGCAGATAGCCTGCACATTTTGCTTACCCCCAACTAATATTTTCTATAGGTAAACGGATACCGCCTGTAATATATAATATTAAAACATTTTTGTCAATCTTAAAACAATTTTGTAGGAAATTCTGACTCAAATTGTTCATAAATTTGATTGGAGGCTCGACAGAATGTCGAGATGAGAATGAGCGAGAATACTATATCTCCAATGCTTTGCTGGATTTGTAACAATTTTTATGCTATTAATTTTCAAGGATCTTAAAAATTATTTAAGTTTTTTGATTATTTGTCATTCCGCACTTGATGCGGAATCCAGAAAATATAATAAAACTAATACCTCTGGATTCCTGTTTTCCAGGCTGTTGCAGAAACAGTATTTTGTCACCCTGAATTTATTTCAGGGTCTCATAACCCATTGATTTTATTAGATGCTGAAACAAGTTCAGTATGACATTTTTACTGATTTTGTCTATTCTGCAACAGCCTGTTTCACGGGAATGACAAACAACTATTGGAACAAAGTTCACTATGAATAATTTGGTTAGCGATACTTTTCTATAAATGCCCTAAGCCATTTACTTCTGGAAGGGTGTCTCAGTTTTCTTATAGCCTTGGCTTCTATCTGTCTTATACGCTCTCGTGTCACCTCAAATTCCAGTCCAACCTCTTCAAGGGTATGTGGTGCATCTTCACCAATGCCAAATCTTCTCCTGATAATCTTTTCCTCTTTAGGGGTCAGGGAACTCAGGATTCTGTCTATCTGTTTTTTCATATCCTCTTGCATTGCAGCATCAAGGGGAGACAATATCCCCTTATCTTCTATGAAATCCCTCAGACAACTGCCTTCTTCTTCCCCAACAGGAGTTTCAAGAGAGACAGGATCTCTTGACATTTTTAGTACATCTTTTACCTTCTCAACCGGAATTTTCAATCTTTCAGAAATTTCGTCAGGTAAGGGTTCCTCACCTCTCTCCTGAACAATTTCATTCATAACCTTTGTTATCTTATTAATAATCTCAGCCATGTGTATAGGTATCTTTATTGCTCTTGATTGTTCTATGAGCGCCCTTGTTATTGCCTGCCTTATCCACCACGTTGCGTAGGTGCTGAATTTGTAGCCGCGCTTATACTCAAACTTATCAACAGCCTTCATAAGCCCGATATTTCCTTCTTGTATAAGATCTAAAAAGCTTAGCCCTTTGCCTATATATCTCTTAGCAATGCTTATTACAAAACGAAGATTCGCTTCTATTAGAGCCTTTTTCGCCTCCTGTAATTTTCTCTCCTCCGCAATAAGATCTTTTAGTATCTCCTTCAGCTCGGTAGTACTCATTCCGAATATTATTTCTTTTTTCTTCAATTCCTTTCCATAGAGCCCATATTTTTTCTCTGTATCAGGTCTGTATCTTACCTTTATATTTGCCTTTGTGATCATGCTCTGAAAGAGTTCGATATCTGAAACTGAGCGTTTTAGCTCCTCAGAAAATGCTATTATAACGTCCTCTTTTAATCTAAGGTCATGTACTTTTTCGAGTATCTTTTCTCTGTTTTCCTCGAGATGCTTAATCAATTCAGAAGAGGAAGATATTTCTCCTGTACAAGTTTCATCTATAGAAGTTTTTTCAGATGCGACTGGCATATTTTCCTTTAGCTTCCTCAGATGTTCCATTCTTTTTAGATAGAGATGACTAATCTCCTCTATAACTTTAACAAATCTTTTTCTTTCCGATATAAGGTCTTCCTCTGTTTCTGCCTCACAGTTCTGAATGATCTCAGTAAGGGGGGCCTTTCCGTTTCTAACCAATCTGCCTAAGGATAGGAGCTTTCTGAGAAAAAACGGTATTGAAAATATTATCCTGCTGATATTGTTCCTTGCTGTTTCTATCTTTTTAGCAATCGCAATCTCTTCTTCTTTTGTAAGGACAGACACATTACCCATCTCCTTAAGGTAAATGCGAACTGGATCCTTTTCTATAAAAGTATGGAGCCCCTCCCTCTCTTCCGTGGACTCCTCATCTGCACCGACGTCTAAATGCTCGGTCTCTTTCTCGTCATCATGTTCTTCAAGATAATCAGGGTATTCTTCCATAGATATGCCCCTTTAGTAGGTTTCGCTTTTCCTTCAACAATTTATTCAGAAGTGCAATATCACCCGATTCCTCTGCTATTCTCCTCTTTTCCTCGAATCTTTTCTGTAGAAGTGTCCGTAGGCAATCATCGATATTTCTATCAACATGCTCTAAATCAAATCCAGGCTTAAGAGAGAGCCCCGTAATCAGTACTTTTTCTTCATCATTAGCCTCATTGATGAGAGATCCTATGGTTAACTTATCACCAAGGACCCTAATTTTCTTAAATAAAGATTTTATTGTTTTGTCCCTCAGGTCTTCGATATCAATCCTTGAAATTATACATTCAGCCTTTTCAGGGAATGCAATTATTGCACTTATAAGAAGATATTCTTCTTTAAATGGTGCTCTCTTAATCATCCCGAGCCCTTCCAGGCTGTTAGGCCTAACTTTTTTCTTTACTTTCTTCAATTCACTCCTTAAGACAGATTCGTTAATCCTTGTCCGGTCAGCGAGTTCACTTAATAGTTTGTCTGCAATAATAAGGTCTGTCATGACTGATATTATCCTGAGTACCTCTTTTACAGTTTCTATCTTATCTCCTTTTGATATACTCAGGAGAAACTCTATCATTGACATGGCACCTTTAAGCATCTTATTAAAAGGTTGACTGCCTTTTTTTCTCAAAAAACTATCGGGATCTTCACCCTCAGGGAGTAATAAGACTTTTGCTCTAAGGTCACATTCAGAAAGGATTTCCAGCGACCTCCTTGCAGCAGAAACACCCGCCTCGTCATTGTCGAAGACTATTGCCGCCTTTCCTGTTAATAATTTTAGTCTTTGTAACTGTCTTGAGGTCAGGGCAGTTCCTAATGGCGCAACCGTATTTTTAAATCCATACTGATGGCATATTATTGTATCGAGGTAACCCTCAACAATAATGGCATAGCCTTCCTTTCTTATCTCTTCTTTTGCAAAATTCAAGGCAAAGAGAGTCTCACTTTTTTTGAACACCTGTGTTTCAGGAGAATTTAGATATTTTGGGAGAGAGTCATCTCTCACCCTACCACCGAAAGCGATGACATCATTTTGATAGTTAAATATAGGGAAGATAATGCGTCCCCTGAACACATCTCTTAAGCCTCTTTCGTCAGATACGGCAAGCCCGGCATCTTTCATAAGGGAATCGCTATAACCATTCTTCCTCAGATATTTAATAAGACCATCCCTTTCATCAGGTGCATAGCCTATGGAGAAACGGTAAAGAGATGTCTCTTCAACCCCCCTGTTTTTTAGATATGCCATAGCTACCTTTGAACTATTAAGGTTCTTTATAAAAAATTTCATTGCCTCTTTGTTTACTTGGAATATCTTCTCTCGCTTTTCAGAAAGATCCTTGTCAAAAAAGTATTCTCTTAGCGTGATACCGGCCTTTTTCGAAATATATCGTACTGCTTCGTTGAAAGAGATGTTATCATGTTTCATCAAAAAGCCGACTACATCACCACCAACCCCACATCCGAAACAATGGAATATCTGTTTTGCTGGACTTACCATAAAGGATGGAGTTTTTTCAGAATGAAATGGACAAAGGGCTTTATAATTCTGGCCGGATTTCTTTAATTGGGCATAATCAGAAATAAAGTCAACAATATCTACTTTCGACTTTATTTCTTCAAGCAGCCTTTCAACGTTCATTAAGCCTGCGCTGCAAGTTGTCTACTGAATCTCTTAAACCCAGAACATTCTAATATCTCTATCGAGTCACTTCTTGTAATCTCATCTAAAAGTAAATTAAGGCCAAGATTGTCGCTTGAGATATGTCCTGCGATAATAACGTTCAGATGGTTTTTTTCTGCCTCCTTACGATGTTCCTCGCTAAGGTGCATTGCTACTATCGTATTTACTCCGCTCGTTGTGAGGCTTTCAAATATCTCCTTTGCCCCTTCTGTACCACCTGTCATATCGACAAAAATTTTTCCTGCCTTTCTGCTTTTTGAACCAAGAAAGATCTTAGGACCTACACTATTGAGACCTGCCTCTCTATATTCAGGGATTTCCTTAAGTATGCTCATAATATCATCTATAACGTAAGGCTTCTTTTCATCAAAGAGCCTCTGGAGATAACCTGCAACCATGTTATCAGCAGGTGTATGAAGACAGAGAAAAGGGATACCTAAGAGTCTTGCCGCATCCACCGCTCTTGAATGATTAACTGGCAAGAGTTTTCTCTCCACTTCTTTTATCCTTCCATCCATGAGCCCTTCTGCAATGTTTATAGGCACTCCGAATCTGTTTAATATGTCTGATTGCATACGCATAACGTCATAAAGGTTTGCATATGCCCTTCCCTCAGGGTGATGTGAAAGGAGAAGATTAACCGACCTGCCTTTAGACCGCAGGCTGTCAGCGAGCAGTACCTCGCCAACCTCCATATCAATACCAGCGAGAGCAGTTTTAATTTCCTCATCACCATTCCCGTAAAGAATCCGTGAATCAGAATAGGGGTTCTGGAGGGATTCCTTGTCGAAAAATTCCTTTTCAGCAGGTTTGAGCTCCTCAAAATCTTTCTTCCTGCGATCCAGATCTTTCAGAACAATATCCCTACCTCGGGGATCATTTTCTGTCCCGATTTCGATAGCTTTTCTATAAATATCTATTAGCTTCATGTATTTTCTAAAAGCTCTCTTACACGCTGATTTACAACTTTCCCATCAGCAGCACCTTTTACCCTGGGCATAAGAAAACGCATAACCTTACCCATGTCTTTTATACCCTCAGCTGAGGATTCTTTTATTGCTTCGGTAATTAAAAGATCAAGCTCTTCCGGAGTTAACTGGTTCGGCAAGTATGATTGAAGGATTGATAGCTCTTGTTTTTCCTTCTCAGCAAGGTCTTCTCTACCACCTTTTGAAAAAAGCTCGATCGATTCACGCCGCTGTTTCGAGAGGGTAGAGATAACAGAGATTATCTCATCATCAGTTAATTCGCTCTGTTTATCTATCTGCTTATTTTTGATGGCTGCCTTAACCATCCTTAAAACAGAAGTTTTAAGACGATCAGATTTTTTTATTGATACCTTTAAGTCCTCGTCAAGTCTCTGCTGAAGAGACATTATCTTGTTACCAGCTTCATTCTTCTGTAGGCCTTCTTACGAGCAGCGAGGGCCTTTTTCTTTTTCTTCACACTTGGCTTTTCGTAATGTTCTCTTTTCTTTATCTCGGAGAGGATTCCTTCTCTTTCACACTGTTTCTTGAATTTTTTTAGAGCATTTTCAAAGGACTCACTCTCAGTGACTCTTACTACGGGCATTCATATACCCCTCCCCTCTGGTTAAAAATTTCTATTTAAAATCAGGACTAATTTTACCAATTTGTAAATTTTCTGTCAATGTCTATACGAAATAAATTTTATACATGCGTAGCAAAAAATTATATATAAATTTTATACCTGAAGGTTCAAAAAACTAGAAGGCTGTGAACTGAACCAACGGTTCAGCAGGAAGAGATACCTCAACTTCCTCCGCTGAAACTTGGGGCGGAGGATGGCTCAGCGTTACCCTTTAAGCTACAACTAAATAAAGAGAATTTTTTCCTGACATCTTTTGAACCACACTTTGGACAAGTAGTATCTTTTTCTGAAGAATCCATTTTTTGTAATAGGGCAAAGTTTTCTTTACATTTCCCACATACATATTCATAAATTGGCATTCAAATTCCTCCTCGGATACCTGTTAAATTTTATATATTTTAACATAAAAACTTTCCTTTATCTTTTATATAGAAAGCGTCTTGCTTGCCTAAAAGAATAATAATATGCTATTCTTTCTAAGAAGCTAATAAGGAGTATTTTGTTGTATTGTTAACCGCAAAGTATTCAGCTTTTGCGGGTTTTTTTATGACATTACCTCCTTAGACTTCAAATACTTAAAAAGGAGGTATGTCAGTATGGAGAAAGGAACCGTAAAGTGGTTCAATGAGTCCAAAGGTTTTGGCTTCATCACCCAGGAAGACGGCAAGGATGTTTTTGCTCACTATTCCGAGATTAAGGGTGAAGGGTATAAGACCCTATCTGAAGGCGATTTGGTGAGCTTTGATGTCGTTAAAGGCGATAAAGGCCCAAAGGCTTCAAACATTATAAAGCTCTAAACCCTGAAACCCAGGCCCTCAGTAATGAGTGTCTGGGTTTTCAATACGCCACTAAATCTCTTATTTCATGAACTCTTTTAATATGTGGCTATTGCATTCTCTCTTAGAAAACATTCTGGTAAAAAAACTCAAAGGAGATAATCAGTGATGATTAATAATGTTGCAGATGGTAATTTCGTTAAGGTACATTATACCTTAACAGTTGAGGACAAGATTGTTGACAGTTCAAGGGGACAAGAACCCTTTGAGTTTCAGGTCGGCATGCACCAGGCGATACCCGGATTCGAGAAAGCACTCAAGGACATGAAAGTTGGTGAGAAAAAAGCCTTCCATGTCAGCCCTGATGAGGGGTATGGCCAAGAGGATCCCAATGGCATACAGGAGATATTAAGAGACAAGTTACCCCCTGAGATAGAGCCAGAGGTAAATACAACATTGTATGCCACTGGGCCGAATGGACAGACTATTCCTGTTAGAATTATGGAGGTTAAGGATGATGTGGTTGTCATGAACTTCAATCATCCTTTGGCGGGCAAGACCCTGCATTTTGAAGTAGAAATAATCGAGATAAAACAGGGTGCGTAAAGTATTTCCTGAGAAAGAGAAGAGAAAATGTTAAAAAAGATTGAAGAGATTAAATCGGTGAAAAAATAACTCATGCATACAGAAGAATTAAAAGTAATGGGAGTATATTGCATAGGTAAATCAATTGTCCTACCTCATGTCCGCTATGTCAATCATGGAGGGCATACTGGAATTATGTTTCATTCTGAGGTCGTGAGAACTAATGGGAAATATCAGACTTTGGGATGTAATAAAACAGATGCTTCCGGTTTCTGTTTGGGCCATAAGATTAGTAGAGAGGAATTTTTGAAAAGGTATTGTGGTGAGATAGAGACAGAGAAAAAAGAGACAAGAAAGAAACAGATGAAGGCTCTGAGATTTAAAAACCTATCCAAAGTTTAAATAAACTTTCTTCCTCACATTTTACAGCGATAGCCTTTCTCCAATTATCAAGATTACATCTATGGAAAAGTTGTTTGCCCGCACAGCCTTCCTTCCTGTAACTGCGCGCATAGAGGTCCGGATCAAAGCCAGCGGAATACACTCCGAAATCATCGTCACCGGACAGGTTTCCAATGTTATACTGATATTCCCCTTCGCTCCTTATTACTACAAAAAGCATAGGTGGCTTTAAAAGTGATATAGTAATATATGAACATATACTGTAGTCAGTTAGGGATGTTAATAGAATTTACTTATTGTTCTTCAATGAATGATGGGTTACCTTGCAGGAACATTATTGGTTGCTGGAAAGATAGAACAGACATCATTTCTTTTTTGAAGAATAATTTTACAGCTGATGACTTAAAGAAAGTCTTTAGTGATCCACCGAAATCCAGAATAGAAAGAATTATAGGTTCTATATAAACAGGTTCAAATCCTATCCCGCTAAACACACAACAATTTGATTAACGATGACTTCCTGAAGTCAGAAAAACCGCTATTTGGTATAATGATGTAGGTTCTAATCGATAATTAGTAGCTTTTTAACTCTACATTAATCCAAATAATGCAGATATTGCTCAAAAATTTATTTAACTCGATAATTTATTGGGAATATCTTTATTGGTTATATCCATAAAAATATTCCTTATACCATCAGTTAAAGGTACACTAAGGTATCGAAAAATAAATTTTTTCACAACATCTGCATTATGTAAATGCATTT
>Ga0187774_10000161_pt1 | contig 21950 bp, 14 predicted proteins | sample 0216_BV02_MP05_2_FD_133152 | JGI IMG/M metagenome (GOLD analysis project Ga0187774, IMG submission 133152) | Tropical peat soil microbial communities from peatlands in Department of Meta, Colombia - 0216_BV02_MP05_20_MG | ecosystem: Environmental > Terrestrial > Soil > Wetlands > Peat | place... | reverse complement strand
GACGACCTCGTGCTCCTCAGGGCGGATGGCGTGCCGACCTACAACTTTGGCGTGGTAGTGGATGACCTGGATATGGAAATCACACATGTGATTCGAGGGGATGATCATGTCAACAACACTCCGCGCCAAGTCAACATCCTTAAAGCATTGGGAGCGCCTTTTCCCCAATACGCGCATGTGCCGATGATCACCGGCGCGGATGGCGAGCGGCTTTCCAAGCGCCACGGAGCGGTGAGCGTGATGCAATATCGCGACGACGGTTATTTGCCCGAAGCGCTCACCAATTATCTGGCGCGTCTCGGATGGTCACACGGCGATGCAGAAATCTTTTCGCTGGAGCAGTTCATAGAATGGTTTGACCTCAAGCACATCAGCAAATCGCCCGCGCAGTTCAATCCGGAAAAACTGATGTGGCTCAATCAGCAATACCTCAAGCAATCGGGTGATGAGCGCCTTGCTCGTTTGGCTTCGCCTTTACTCAAGGCGCGCGGTTGTAACTTGACAAGCGGACCCGAGGTTACCGCTGTGGTGCGCTTGCTCAAGGAGCGCGCGGCCACAGTCACCGAGTTAGCTGATGCGGCCGTTTATTTTTACCAGCCGGTGGAACCCCCAGCGGAACTGAAACGAGAGCATTACACTGCAGACATCAGGCCGGCGCTAAATGAACTTATGCACGCTTTTGAAAAGATACAATGGCAAAAGCCCGCCATTCATGACGCGCTGAAAGCAGTGGTTTCGCAGCACGGTTTAAAATTTCCCAAAATCGCGATGCCGCTGCGCGTAATGGTTAGCGGGGGCACGCAAACGCCGAGCATAGATGCGACTCTCGAACTCATCGGGAAAGAAGAAGTCTTGCGGCGGATGCAGGGGCAAATGTCTGCCTATCCCGCGTAATTCGGTGCAGTTCTTTTGCAACGAACAAGGCAAACAAGTATAATTCGCAACCTTCGACGGGGGTATAGCTCAGCTGGGAGAGCGCTTGCATGGCATGCAAGAGGTCAGCGGTTCGATCCCGCTTACCTCCACCAGATTCAAAAATTTTCCATGAGTCCCCATCGTCTAGAGGCCTAGGACATCGCCCTTTCACGGCGGTAACACGAGTTCGAATCTCGTTGGGGACGCCAATCTTTAGCCTTACTCAATTAACCCGTCAATCGCGATGCTTACGAAAGGTAAGAGCCAGACCATACATGAAGACGGTAAAAGAAATCGGATTACAAATTTTATTCGGAATGGGTGACTAGTGTGCAGATAGCATCGGCCGTGCTTGTTTCGACTTTTGCCGCCGCCGGAAATTGAAATGGCATCCCGCAGGTCAAGATTCGGCCAATTATCTAAAGCTTGACTGTTTAATAGGCAGTACGCGACTATAGCCTCTGAAGCCGGCTTTTTTGGGTTCCTGTCGCTTTCATGGTAACTCGAGACGTGATAATTCATTAGCAGTTTAGGCCGCGGTCGAAATAAGCTGTAACGCCATATAATTTAAGAAATGAACTCTGCAAGCGAAACTGCCAACCAACTGTTATACGATCAAGCGTCTCACACGATCGAAGTCATGCGTGCGGTCCTCGCTGAGCATCTTGGAATTGTCGACCAGCATTTTGAATTCGATACGCCACTCGACGCGCTCGGCCTTGATTCGTTATCGTTCCTCGAATATGTGTTTGAGGTCGAAAAGATCCTAAAGATCACGCTGCCGGACTTGCCACGTGATTTGACGTCAGTAGGCGAATTAGTGTTGTTTGTCGATGCCGAGTCCAAGAAGCAGGCCAAGGGCCGTGACGCGTGAGGTTATGGGGCGCCGAGTTGCCATCACGGGACTTGGAATCGTTTCACCCATCGGTAATTCAACACGGGAATTTTTTTCCAACCTAATCGCTGGCCGCTCTGGCATCCGCAACATCGAGATTCCGGGGACAGTAGCCGGGGTCGTCGACTTTGACGCGGCCTCTCATTTCACCAAGATTCAGGTCGCGGGTCTTGACCGCTTTAGCCAATTTGCCCTCGTCGCCGCCGAAGAAGCGCTCGCTGAATCGGGGTTAAGAACTGAAGATCTCGGTGCTGTTCGCGCGGGGGTCTATTTCGGCTCCGGGATCGGCGGTGCCAATGCGCTCGAAAGCGGTTATCAGGCATTTCTTGACCCTGCGAATGGCAAGATTCCACCATTGACCGTGATTTCCACGATGACCAACGCTGCGGCCGCTCACATTTCGATGCGCTATGCGATTCGCGGTCCGTCGCTCACCTACTCGGTTGCTTGCGCCTCTTCTGCTGTTGCGATTGGTGAGGCCTATCGTGCGATTCGAGACGATTATTTGGACATTGCCATTGCCGGAGGCGCCGAGGCAATGCTAACGCCAACCATGGTCAACGCCTGGGTAGCGATGAAAGTGCTGGCCAAGCCTGACCTCGCGGAGCCAAGCCGGTCCTGCAAGCCCTTTTCGAAAGACCGCACTGGGTTAGTGCTTGGCGAAGGCGCGGGAGTGGTCGTTCTCGAGGCGCTCGAGTCTGTGGCAAAAAGAAGGGGCGCAATTCGCGCAGAGATGGCTGGCTATGGAATCGCGAGCGATGCCGTACATATTGCGAAGCCCTCATCCGAGGGCCAGGCGGCAGCCCTTGGACGCGCATTAGGCGATGCAGGTCTAACCGCGTCGGATATCGGTTATATAAATGCCCACGGTACAGCTACGGTTGTCGGCGACATCGCGGAAACGAAAGCGATCAAGGATGTGTTTGGCGCAGGCGCATACAAAATTGCTGTCTCCTCAACGAAGGCACTGCATGGACACCTGATGGGCGCTGCGGGCGCCGTCGAGTTCATTGCCGCCATACTTGCACTTGAGTCGCGCACGATACCGCCGACCTGTCATTACACCGAACCTGATCCCGACTGCGACCTTGATTACGTACCAAATTCACCACGTCACGACGTCGAAATCGATGCCGTGATGTCAAACTCATTTGCGTTTGGCGGAACCAACGCTGTCCTCGTTGCAAAGCGATGTCTGTGAGAAGTCTCCTGAAGGACCGTAAGTCCCAATATCCGCGGTACGCCGGCGGAATCGTTGACCGCCGCCGGACTATCACCGGGCCACGACAGGAGTAGACAAAGTCTCCAGGAAATGCAGGACGGGCTGCAGCGAGCGGAATGGCGAGAACTGCACGCCGCGCTGTGTCAGGTATTCGGCAAGCGAATCCTTTGCAAATACGACGTCCGCGTGTAGCGCAGCACATATATCCGAGAGCCCATCGCCTACGAATATCCTGGTCCGGCCGAGTGCGCGCCGGAGGTGCTGTCCCTTGCAATGCGCACAACGTGGGCACGAAGGATCGCGGTACGGAAAAATAGCTTCAACGCGATCCCCGAAAAACGCCAGTTCGTTGGCAAGCACCGGTACTGCCTTCACCCCGTTGTTACGCAGGACTGCTTGGATGAGCAAGGAAAAACTGTCGCTTATGATGGTCAGCTGGACCTGCTCACTCGCCGACCAATCGACGATCGACGCAAAGTAAGGGTCAATGACAGTGGTCGATATGAAGTCCAGTAGCTCCGGAGCCGACAGACGCAGGTTTGCCATCTGTCGCCGCAGGCACTCCTCAGTCGAGAGCCTTCCTTCCCGCCAGGACTGCTCCCACTCGCGCCAGCGCTCGTCAGGCGAGAATCGCTCGATAACCGCGTCAAGCACGTCGCCGCGCGTGACGGTGTTGTCGAAATCAAGAAACAAAACTGGTTTATCCCTGCTGGCCCGCACTAAGCAAACCTTTCGTGTCGCAGGCACTGGCGCCCCTACCAGGCACGGCGACCGAGTGACAGAACCGCTCGATTTCTGCGGCGACCCTGGCGCGCTCCAAGTCCGCGGTTACCACATGGTAAGAATCCTGCAGCATTATTATTTCTTTCTGCTTCGATCCGACGCGCTGGTGAATGAATTGGGAGTTGCGCGGACTGGTGGCCTCGTCATTTTCAGCCTGGACAAGCAGTAAGGGGGCAAGCATGCGGGGTAGTTCGCGGATACATTTGGTAATCAAGTGACGCGCCTCGCAAAACAAGCGGACGGGAAAATGTGCGTAGCCAAGAGCGGCTGCGTCGCCACTATCTCGAAGCGACATCGTCTCGTATTGTGCCGCTATTTTTTTGCGCAGGATCTCATCCTTGAGTCCGAAGGGCGGTTCTTCTCGATAATACGCAAAGTATTTAAGCGGAGTGTAATCAATGAACGGAAGCAGTTTGTGGATCCACGGAACGTTCCAACCGTCGTAAAACAGGGTCGGTGACAAGCAAATCACCCCGGCAATTTCCTCGGGCATCTCGGCGCCCAGCATAAGCGCAAGGATCGCGCCGAGCGACAATCCACCGACCACCAGCGACTGGCCGGACAAACGTGCCTCCCTGCTGGCTTCTTCAACGTAAGCCCGCGCGGAATTCAACAGCTGTCTCCAACGCGTGCACGCGAGGATTGCAAGCGGTTGACCGTGATTCACCAGGCGCGGGCACCAAACCGAGAATTTGCTGCGGCGATTAAGGTAATGAGCGATGTACGCGAATTCCGACGGAGTCCCCGTAAGTCCATGGAAAAGTATCACGGAATAATCCTTGCCGTCAGACATTTTCAGGCCGTCGTCCGGTAGCCGAACCGGAACCTGATGGCGCAGCCATTTCCACTCAACAGCCATGTTTTGAAATCGACCTTTTTCTGTGTTGCACGCTGGGATGTTTATCGAAAATATGGCATCCTAAGCCTTTTGACGATACGTTGGCAAACTTTTTCTTACAACAGGTAATTGAGAATGATTAATGAACATCCCGATCAATAGCACTGACGATGAGCGGGTGCGAAAAGCAGAACTCGCGCTGCTCGAAAAAGAAAGCCGATTTTGTTCATACGGCGACACCGTCCACTATGCCAAGGAGCCAAAAATATTCGATCGCTGTTCAGGCAGCTATTTGTACGATCTTCATGGGCGCCGTTATCTGGATCTGCAGATGTGGTACTCAGCTGTAAATCTCGGGTATGCAAATCCCAAGGTCAGCGACGCGCTTCGCGCGCAGTTGGAGCGGCTGCCGCAACTGGCGTGCCAGTATCTCCATCTCGAGAAAATAGAACTCGCGGAGTTGATCTGCCAGAGCATCGAGCGTGCATTCGGCGTAAAAGGTCGTGTTCACTTCAACGTTGGGGGTTCGCAGGCCATCGAGGACGCATTGAAACTGGTCCGCAAGAACACGGGACGGCAGCACATGCTTGCGTTCCAGGGCGGATATCACGGCCGCACGCTGGCGGCGTCTGCGATCACGTCCTCTTACCGTTATCGCGAGGCATTTGGCGAGTTTGCGGATCGCGCAGAGTTCGTCCCGTTTCCGTATACGTTCCGTTCGCCTTACCGCGGCGATGCGGCACGGACCGAAGACTACTGCATCGCCGAATTTGAGCGCTTGTTCGAGCACGAATACACAGGCGCATGGAACCCAAAGACTGGGCGGTCCGAATTCGGAGCGTTCTTCGTGGAGCCGGTCCAGGGTACCGGGGGATATGTAATTCCGCCGAAGAACTACTTCAAGCGTTTGGCGAAGATTTGCCGTGACAGAGGCATTCTGATTGTCGATGACGAGATTCAGATGGCTTTCTTTCGCACCGGCAAGATGTGGGCAATGGAGCATTTTGGGATTCAACCCGACATCATCGTCTTCGGTAAGGCGCTCACGAACGGGATGAATCCTATTTCCGGCATCTGGGCACGAGAAGAACTTATCAACCCGGCCATCTTTGGGCCTGGCTCGACACATTCCACGTTCTCCTCGAATACGCTGGGTACTGCAACAGGGCTCGCCGTGATGAAAATTCTCGGTAGTGAGGATTATGAGACCAAGGTCCTTGAGAAGGGGAGGTATTTCCTCGACCAATTACGAGACATTCAGCGCGCGCATCCAGAGGTAGGCGAAGTCGATGGGCTCGGTTTGGCGTTACGGATGGAAATGTGCGAGGCCGACGGGTTTACGCCAAGCCGGCAACTCGCCGACCGGATGTTTCAGTTGGGACTGGAGGGCAACCTACCAGTCGGTCCAGGCACCATCGGACTGATACTCGATATTGGTGGCTATTACAAGAATGTGATTACCTTGGCTCCGTCACTGGAGATCTCATTAGCCGAGATCGATCAGGCTGTGGCCGCGCTCAAAATATTGATTACGCGTGCCAAGCAAAATCTTGGGAAATGAGGAGCTAGGAGCAAGATGCTTCGCATATCCGACTGCCAAGGTTTTGCAGGGCGGTCGCGATCGCTGCATCACTACCGCGGCCCTCAAGAAAATGGCGCAAGAGTCGGGTGTGGGCCTGCAAGACTGACGGTTCTTTTGTTGATAATACTCCGACCAATATCTTGGTATTTCATAAACGGGGAAAACACATGTATTCAGTAGCCGGCAAAACCATGCTCGTAACTGGCGGCAACAGGGGCATGGGCAAACTGTTCTGCGAACACGGCGTGGCCGAGGGTGCCAGGATTATCATCTGGGCCACCAACGAGCAGACCATGAAGGAGACCGCCGAGGAGTTGACCCGTCGCGGTGGCGAGGTATCTACTTACAAGGTCGATGTATCCGACCGCAAAAATATCGAGCAGGCTGCGGAGCATGTCCTCAAAGATCACGGCACGGTCGATATCCTGATAAACAACGCCGGCATCGTCGTTGGTTCCTATTTCTGGGAGCACACCAATGACCAGATCGAGAAGACCATGCGCATCAACAGCGAAGCCATGATGTATATCTGCCGGGCGTTCCTGCCCGGCATGATGGAAAAACGTGAGGGCCGTATCGTAAACATGGCATCGGCAGCGGGGCTGCTATCCAACCCGAAGATGTCCGTGTATTGCGCAAGCAAGTGGGCGGTGAACGGTTGGTCTGACTCCTTGCGTCTGGAACTGGAAGAACAGGGTTACCACAATATTCGTGTGACCACGGTCACTCCCGGCTACGTCGATACCGGCATGTTCGAAGGGGCCAAGGCGCCATTGATGACGCCCATCATCAAGCCCGAACCTTTTGTGCAGAAGGTCTGGGAATCCATGAAGAAAGGAAAGTTAGCGGTCCGCGCACCCTGGACGGTCTACCTGGTTGTCATTATGAAAGGCGTGCTCCCCATCCGCCTGTTCGATTTTATCTTCGGCAATATGTTCGGCGTCTATAAGAGCATGGACGAGTTTAAAGGCCATGGGTAAAGTGTCCTTAACAATCCGGACGCGGAATTAAGGATATTGAATGATGAAAGTCGGCTTAGGGTTCAACATGCTCGGCGCGCCGCACTTATCCTTGATGCGAAATCCGGCGCGGCTGAACTATGCGCACTCGCCTCGCTCAATGCGCTGCGGCCATCCGTTCGGCGATTCCTTTCCTTACATCGACGACAACTAAGTAGACCATCGTCTGGTTAAGTAGTTGGTATGCGATCTCGCCGAAAGTACAAGGACCCGGCAGACCTGCCTGCGCTCCCTCAAGCTTGCCGTAGAGGAAGTTGAGGGCGCAGTTACGGGCGAAGGGGATGTCACTGCTGATGCCGCTGGTGCCCGACTTGAAGGCCGCCAGAAGGGTCCAGAAGTCAGCCACTGAACTTAGCTTTGCGTTCAAGGCATTCATCAAAATCCCAACTTAAAATGTGAAATTCTGGCCAATGAAAGGAGCGGTTTGTCCTAAGTATGCAATAGTAAAGTAACGGTAATAGAACCCAGGTGTACTCCACTCTCATAGAAATAGTGACGGAGCTTTACACCGGCCAACTTAGAGTTTCAGTATTTTCGTCGTCTTACGGGCTGTGACGATCCGCGTTTTTCCATGCCGCTTGAGGTTCAGCAAATCACACGCTCTCCCATCACTAAATAATCGGCTTCTTCAGCTTAAGCGGTGGCAAGCAAAGAGTTGTCGTCGGGACGGAGGATTTGGCCGCTCAGCCGCCAGTCCGAATCGGCAGTATGTCTTGCACCGCGCACGATTTCCATCGCCATTATGCCTTGACCCTTTCGGTCGTCCGTGCATATACTTCAACTCAGAACGTCCAGTCTAATGAAAATTCATAGTGTTGTAGTGCGCGAATCGATTGCAAACCGCTCTGTTGCGGAAGATCCCCCAGCGGTGCCTGGCAAAAAGCAAACGATCTTGATTGTCGATGACACGCAGGAGAATATCCTGCTGCTCAGCGAGGTGCTCGAATCTGATTACTTGACCAAAGCGGCGATCGACGGAGAACGGGCCCTGAAGATTGCCTTTTCGACGGAGCCTCCTGACCTGGTTCTGCTCGATGTCATGATGCCCAATTTGAGCGGCTATGAGGTGTGCAAACGGCTGAAGGAGAATCCGAACACGCGGCATATCCCGGTCATTTTCGTCACCGCCATGGGTGAAGTAGAGGACGAGACGAAAGGATTGGAGCTTGGCGCAGTGGACTACATCACCAAACCGATCAGTCCACCGATTGTGAAGGCGCGCGTGAAAGCGCATCTGGAGCGGTATGAGCAGAAACGCGAATTACAGCGGATGGTTGTAAAACTCGAGGAACAGGCGCGCGAGCTCGCGGCTTGGAACCAAAAGCTCGAACAGCGCGTTACCGAGGGTGTCGCGCAACTGGATCGGCTGGGACGTATGAAGCGATTCTTCTCTCCGGCTGTGGCAGATCTTATTCTCTCGGGTAATGCAGATGATCCGCTCAAGACCCATCGCAGGGAAATCGTCGTGGTCTTCCTCGATATGAGAGGATTTACCACTTTTAGCGAGAGCGCCGACCCGGAGGAGGTAATGAGCGTCCTGGCCGAATACCATGCGGCGATGGGTGAGCTAATTACCAAGCACGCAGGGACGCTGGAGCGCTTCACCGGCGACGGGATTATGATTTTCTTCAACGACCCGCTACCGGTCCCGAACCCTGCCGCACAGGCCGTCTCGATGGCGCTCGAGATGCAACAGCGCTTTAAAGGCCTGGCGGCTACATGGGCGCGGCGCGGGTACGAACTATCGTTGGGGATCGGCATTGCGCAGGGTTATGCCACGATCGGGGCCATCGGCTTCGAGGGCAGGCGCGATTATGGTGCTATCGGCAACGTCACTAATCTCGCGGCCCGCCTCTGCGGCGAGGCGAAGGGAGGGCAGATTCTCGTCTCGCAGCGGGTTGAAGGAGCGCTAGGGGGGGTTGCGAAATCGCAGCCCATTGGCGACATCTCGCTAAAGGGTTTCAACAAGCCCATCAAGGCCTTCGAGATTCGCTAGGGGGTAAGCCTTAGTGACGCAGGAAGAGATCCTTAAAGAGATTGAGCGCCACCGGCGGTCGATCACCGAACTTGAGGTGAAACTCAGCGGTGAGGCAAAGGTGCCCACTGGCTTTTACCTCACCTTCTATATCGTCGCGGGTATGGTCCTCGGTGTCATGGGCGGGCTGACCAGTTTCATCTTTAACATTGTGGGCTCACTCATCGTCGCACAGGACCCCATGGTGATCTTGCGCGCGTTCGGCACATTTTTTATCGGCGCGGACGCCCTCACCACCCACAACCCCAACTTCCTGATATTGGTCCTCCTGGTTTACTTGTCGGGAGGCGGTGTGGCTGGAGCTGCCTTCCAAGTGATCGTGAGCCGGTATTTCACCGATCGCCCCATTGTCTACAAGATCCTCCTCGCGGGCGCTTACGGACTTGGTCTCTGGATCATCAACTTTTATGGCATCATCTCCTGGCTCCAACCGCTGCTCGTTGGAAAGGCCTTTATCCTAGAGATGATGCCTTTCTGGGTTGCGGCGTCGACCAACGTCGTCTTCGGCCTCACCCTCGGACTGCTGCAGCCAATCTGGGACGCGCTCTTTCACGAGCTGCGCGAACGGGGCCGGAAGCTAGCTCAATCCGTGGAGGAACTCAAAGGCTTGATGGAGGTCAGCCAGGGGGTCAACTCAACCCTTGACCTTCAGACGGTCCTCACCAGCATCGTTGCGCATGCCGTTCAGTTATCGGGGACAGATGCAGGAGCGATTTACGAATATGACGACCAGAACAAGGAGTTCCTTCTGCGCGCGACGTACCAGATGGAAGAAAAGCTTGTCGAAGCGCTCCGGGCGAACCCTGTCCGGCTGGGCGAAGGTGGAGTGGGTCGGGCAGCAATCGCCCGCGCGCCCATCCAGATCCCCGACATCGAAATACAGGGCGCCTACGACCCGCGACTGCAGAGCCTGATGGCGCAATCCGGATATCGGGCTATCCTCAGCATTCCCCTGCTGCGGGAGGATCACATTGTCGGCGGCCTCACTGTGCGTCGGAAGTCCCCTGGAGAGTTCTCACCCGACGTGGTCAATTTGTTGACGGCCTTTGCCGCTCAGTCGGTGCTGGCGATCCAGAACGCACGGCTCTTCCGGCAGATCGAGGAGGATGCGCGGCAGCTTGAGAGCGCCAGCAAGTACAAATCCGAGTTTCTTGCCAACATGAGTCATGAGATCCGCACACCGATGAACGCCATCATCGGTATGACTCACCTTGCGCTTCAGACCGAGTTGACGGAAAGACAGCGCAACTATCTGAGCAAGGTCGACGCGGCGGCGAAGGGGCTATTGGGCATCATCAACGATATCCTCGATTTCTCCAAGATCGAAGCCGGCAAGTTGCACATCGAGCGGGTCGATTTTTCTCTAGACTCAGTCTTGGAGCAGGTGTCCGACGTTTCGTTTTTCAAGGCTCAGGACAAAGGGTTGGAGCTGCTGTTCGACATTGGTACAGATGTACCAATGGCCCTTATCGGGGATCCCTTGCGTTTGCGGCAGGTGCTGCTGAACCTTGTCGGCAACGCGATCAAATTCACTGAAAAAGGCGAGGTCACTGTTGGTGTTCATCTCGTCGGGGCGAAGGACAGCACGGCCCATTTGCGGTTTGATGTGAAGGATTCCGGAATAGGCCTGACGGCAGAGCAGCGCGCAAAGCTTTTCAGTGCCTTCACTCAAGCTGACGCATCCACTACGCGCAAGTATGGTGGCACCGGCCTGGGTCTGAGCATCAGCAAAGGCCTGGTCGAGGCGATGGGTGGAGAAATCGGTGTCGAGAGCGAGCCGGGAGTCGGGAGCACGTTTCACTTTACTGCCAAACTTGAGCTGCAGGCGCAGCAGCGCCCGGTGGCTCCGCTGGCGCCGCAGTTACAGGGCGTGCGTGTGCTGGTCGTGGATGACAATGCCAGCGCCCGCGAGATTTTCGAAACTATGCTGCGCGGTCTCAAGTTCGAGCCACGGGCTGTAGCGAGCGGTGCGGCGGCCATCGAGGCGCTTCAGCAGGCCCATTCAGAGGGTAAACCATATGGTTTGGTGTTGATGGACTGGCGCATGCCGGGGATGGATGGAGTGGAGGCCATCAGGCGTATTCAGGCCGACACCAGCCTAGAGAAAGCGCCGACCATGATCATGGCAACCGCATTCAGTCGCGAGGAGTTACTGCAGCGGGCGAAGGACATAAAATACGCGGGCCTTTTGGCGAAACCGGTGAGCCCCTCAATACTGCTCGATAACATCACGGCGGCATTCGCGCAGGAAACCGCGCAAGGGCCAGGTAAACTGGAGCCTCGCGCCGAGGCACGTGAGACGGCCAAGCTGATACACGGAGCTCACATTCTGCTCGTTGAGGACAACGACGTGAATCAGGAAATCGCGGTCGAACTTCTCTCCAGCGAAGGCGCCCGTGTCGACGTGGCCAACAACGGAGTCGAAGCGATAAATAAAGTGCAGCAGACTCATTACGACGCGATCCTGATGGACTGCCAGATGCCGCTAATGGATGGATTTGAAGCAACCCGCCGCATCCGCGCCGACGCGCGTTTCCGCGAACTCCCGATCATCGCGATGACTGCCAGCGTTTTGAATGCCGATCGCGAACGCTGCATCAACGCCGGCATGAATGACTTTGTGGGCAAGCCATTCGATGTGAACGATCTATTCTCGACGCTGATGCGCTGGCTCAAACGCCCCTCTGGCGAAAAGGCGGCAACTGCTGCTGAAGCAAGTCAAGAGGACACCACCCTTCGCATTCCAGGTGTCGACGTCGAGACCGCATTGAAGCGGGTGGGAGGCAGCGTCAAGCTATACAAGACACTTCTTTCCCGATTCCGCGAAACGCAGATGGACGTGGTGCGGCGTATCAATGAAGCTATTAACCGCGGCGATAACGAGACGGCAAAGCGCGAAGCTCATACTCTCAAGGGATTGGCTGGAAGTGTTGGGGCAACGGGTTTGGCCGAGTGCGCGACAACGGTTGAGAACCTGTTGAAGGTGAAGCAGACCGCAGGCTTGGACCAGGCGCTGGCGAAGCTGAAGAAATCGCTGTCGGACTTAGTGGCAAGCCTGCCGCAGAGCGCGCTTGAGGCAGACAAAAATCGTGCGCCGCAGGCCACTACCCAGCGGGCCCTCGACCCGGCTGCTCTCGGCGCCGCGCTGAGTGACTTGGCGAAGCTAATTGCGCGGGACGAAACGCGTGCTGCAAAGGCTGTTGAAGCAATCTCCGGTGACTTGCGCGCGGCAGGCCAAGGTGAACGAAGCAAGCAACTTCAGAATCTGCTCGCCCGGTATGATTTCGAAAATGCCGCGGCCGTCCTCGAGAAGATAGCACAGGAATTGGGTGTGGCGCTGCAAGGCTGATTCCCCCTTATATTGACGCTACCGTCTAAGCGATGGATCCGCAATTGCATTCGGAGATCTACGAGGTATTGCGCGCCAGCCAGGCCTTTCAGGATTTCGATGATAATGCGCTGCATGATTTTGTAGGCAACGTGAAGTTGAATCTGCTGCCGGCGCAGACCAGCCTGAAGCCCGAGCATTATAAAGTAACTGAAGGGCTCTTCGTCGTATTCAAGGGCCGTTTGATTTTGACTGTTAAAAGCGCCACCGGTGTAAATGAGGTTTTATACCGGTTGGGTCCGGGCGACGTGATTGGAGCCGTTGACCCGATTGCTGACATTCCGAATGCCCCGCAACTGCAGGCCTCAAGTGAGACGACGATAATCGGCATTGCCTGGTCGGCCATCGATCACCACCTGGAAAAATCCCCGGATGCCAGGAAGACGCTGGAGGATGCCGTTTGGCGGACCAAGCGACGCGCGCAGCTCGCAACTCATTTGATTCGGCTGTTCGGCGGAATCAATGCGACCACGCTGACTGATTTTGAATCGATGATCGAATGGCAAACATTGAGCCCGGGGGTCGAGTTGTTTCATCAAGGAGATGCGGCTGACGCTGTGTTTTTCGTGCTGAGCGGCTTGCTGCGGGTAGCCACCAAAGAAAACGAACAAGTTGAACGGGTAATCAATGAGATCAAAGCTGGAGAAACGATTGGCGAAGTCGCTTTCTTGACCCAGGAAACCCGCTCGGCGACGGTCTACGCAGTTAGAGATACGGTGCTAGCGCGGTTGTCGTATCCGAGCTTTGACAAGCTCATGGATAAGTATCCAATCGCGATGAAGCAGGTCGCGCATCTTGTCAGCAAGCGACTGCAACGGCAAACGATCCGTGTCGACCACGCCTCTCCGATGGCTGCTATCATCGGTGTCGTACCGTCAAATCCCGAGTGCCCCCTTGGCGACGTGACGCACCATCTGGTCCAGGCACTGAACCAGCTCGGATCCACCCTGCATCTGGACGCCGGCACGGTAGATAAAGAATTCGGCAGGCGTGCGATGTCACAAGTATTGGAAGACGATCCGGGTAGTCTGCGACTGGCACAATGGCTGAACCAGCAGGAAGCTCATTATCAGTATGTTGTCTACGAGGCGGACCGGACCTGGTCGCCATGGACTCAGCGGGCTATCCGGCATGCTGATCAGGTGGTGCTTGTCGCGAACGCGAATTCGAACCCAAAACCAGCCGATATCGAACAGAAAATGGACGCGCTTTGGATAACAGAACGAGCTCCCCAGCGCAGCCTGGTCCTGATCCATCCTGCCGGTACGAGCGAGCCTCACGGCACGTCTCAATGGCTGGAGGCACGAAATATTGGCGGGCATTTTCATGTGCGAGCGCATTCTCCAGCTGATTATGCCCGGCTTGCGCGAATTCTTGCGGGCAAAGCTGTAGCGCTGGTCCTGGGCGGAGGCGGTGCACGAGGATTTGCGCATATTGGTTTCTTGCGGGCCATGGAGGAAAGCGGCATACCCATCGATATCGTTGGAGGAACCAGTAGTGGCGGGATGCTTGGCGGCATGGTCGCCATGCAATCCAACTCGCAGCAGATTCAGGCGGTATGCAAGCAATTCGTTTCGAAGACTTTCGATTACACTTTGCCTATTGCATCTCTGCTAAAGGGCGGAAAAATACGCTCGATACTAGAATCGGTCCTCGGCAATCGCCGGATCGAGGATCTATGGCTACCGTATTTCTGTGTGGCCACCAACCTGACTCAGGCAGACCAAGTCATTCATCGTCGCGGTCCCGTAGCAGAGGCGGTTCGCTCGAGTATTTCCCTCCCAGGCATCATGTTGCCGTGCTATCACAACGGCGATCTGCTCGTCGACGGCGGGCTAATCAATAATCTGCCGGTTAACGTCATGCGTTCTGTTTTCAAGGGAAACCTGGTGATAGCTGTAGACGTGGAACCAAAAAAAGATCTGATTGTGAAGACTGAGTTTGCCCCGGAGATATCAGGGTGGACATTGCTGATGAACCGGCTCAATCCTTTCAAGAAAAAGATTGCGGTACCGTCTATTCTCACTGTGCTTGTTCGCTCGGCCACACTGGCCAGCGTCTACAGTGGCAACAGATTGCTGGAACAGGCTCCACCAGACCTTTATGTGCAGCTTCCCGTGGGGAATTGGGGGACGCTGGCGTTTGATGCGATCGATGACATCGTGGCCCGAGGATATGAGGTATCGCTCCCAATTCTTCACACGTGGTTGCTTAAACAGAAGGGTTTGCAATTATCGTCGGCAAGCGCCCCAAAAACGCGCGCGGGCGGAATATAGCAGGGCGGTACTATCAAGTCAGGAAATTGCGATTTTATAATTTTCCACCAGGGAAGTACCATAAATTTGGGCTGCAATTTTTTATTTTGCTATCGCGGTGACATTTCAGGCCTCAATGGTGGGATTAAATATCAATTTTATCGATGAGAATTATTTTGACTTCCGACTCAGGCACCGTTTATCGAAGAATTTCTGCTTAACTTGACGGCACCGTTTGGATGAATGGGTAAGGTCTGGTGTGAAGAAACATGTCATAGCACTGCTTTTGTATGGCTCAATCGCCGGACTGCTGTATCTCAACGGTTGTTCGAAGTCGACGCCCTGCGGCAAGGGTGCAGGTAATGTCTTGGATGAAGCCAAATGCGCTGGACGCGAACCGCAGACATTTGTAAGTTCTGAAGACAACTATCTGGGTGATATGGATTACGGTATCACTCACAATCCAGAAGAAATTGCAGCACGATTACGTCCGTTTATCCCGGGGATAACTCCAGATGATGCCGTGAAGGCTGCAATTCGCGGACGGAACACTTGGATCCTATGGTCCGGAGGCAATGACCGCCTTTGGGACCTGTTATCCCGCATAACTGTAGGCAGCATGGACCTTCTGAAAACGATATCCGACCACCCGAGTCTTCAGTACAGTCGTGACAATCGATGGCAATATATGGGTCTGCTAAACGAACCCTGTTTCAAGCGCGGAACCGGCCCTCGTTCTGATCGTTATGGTCTCTGGCTCGACGTGCGAGATCCAAAATGTGAGACTGACCCATTCGAAGACGAGACGAAGTACCCTGGTGTGAAAATCGGAGCGCGCGGCAAGAATATGCCGGTAGGATCTTATTACGGGTATGCCACTGGGGTGGTTGGACTCCGTATTTTTCCCAACCCGGATTTCGACGAGAAAGCCCAAAAGCACTGGGATCCCGAACGATATTACACAGACCCCAGCTATTATCTCGACAAGGATTTGGTGAAGCCTTATCGCGTAGGAATGACATGCGGCTTCTGCCATGTGGGACCCAATCCCACCAACCCCCCACGCGACCCAGAACATCCGTCTTGGGCAAACCTGAATTCAAATCCGGGAGCGCAATATTTCCGGTTTGATCGTGTATTCAATTGGAATCCAAAGCAGGATAACTTTGCGACACAACTGTTCCAGACTACGCGGCCTGGTGCCTCCGATACCTCCCTTGTTCCGGCTGATAACATCAACAACCCGGGCACCATGAACGCAATCTACAATCTGGCGGCACGGCTGGAAATCGCCAAAAAGTTCGGGAAGGAATCGCTGGCGAGCGGTTCGAAGAACAATCGCCAGTTCAATGATTTCGTCTCTGCGGGGAGTTCTCTCGCCCAGTTCTATAAGGCTCCGGATACGGTTTTCGCGCCTCACATATTGAAGGAGGGTGCCGATTCGGTTGGCGCGTTGGGGGCACTCAATCGCGTTTACCTCAACATTGGTACGTTTAGTGAGGAGTCGCTTGAGCACTTTCGCCCCTTGATCGGGGGCAAGGACGTCAGCCCTATCGCGATCAGTGTTGCCAGAGCGCACTCATCATACTGGAATGCTACTGAGCACATGACCCCTGATGTGGCGCTTTTTTTCCTTGCTTCGGCTCGCCCGGACTATCTTCGCAATGCCCCCGGTGGCTCGAAATATTTAACTGCAGATAATTCGGTATTAGATCGCGGCAAGACTGTCTTCGCAGAAAACTGTGCTAGATGCCATTCCAGCAAACTGCCATCCAAGGCTTTCGAGTTTTTCAATGATAACTCCGGCAACGGCTGCAATGGCGCGAAGTATCTGGAGTGCTGGAATAACTACTGGAAATGGACCAAAACCGACGAATTCAAGGAACTCATGACTCCTATCATTAAAGCGCCGGATTTCCTGGATAACAACTTTCTCTCGACAGATCTACGGGTGCCGGTAACGTTATTAGATACGAATGCTTGCAGGCCTTTGGCTACCAACGCCCTGAAGGGAAAGATCTGGGACAACTTCTCGTCGCAGTCCTATAAGGATCTGCCGTCAGTAGGGGAGATCACCGTTTATAACCCCTATACCGGCGAGCCATCGCAATATACGATGCCCGGAGGCGGACGCGGATACACCCGCGTTCCCTCGTTGGTCAGCATCTGGTCGACTGCGCCTTTTCTTCTAAATAATAGTGTCGGTACTTTCTACGGGTCCGGTTCGGTGGATGACCGAATGGCTTCTTTCAATGACTCAATTGAGAAACTGTTATGGCCCGAGAAACGTGACGGAAATCTTGAAATTGTCACCGACTCAGGCAAGAAGCTTCACGCCCAGGTTGATGTGACAACCACCAGGAGTTACCTGATCATAAGCCGTGGTTTCCTGCCCGATTTTTTGCAGGTGCTGGTCGATCCGTTGCACCGCTGGTTCCCGTGGCTTATCGGCGAAAAGGGGGTCAAGATTGGCCCTATCCGTGGAGGCATGCCGGTTAATCTCCTTGCAAACATTGATATGGATAAAAAAGATCAAGTAGCATGGTTGTTACTCAAGATCGCTAAAGATCTCAGTGCGCTGCCGGAAGGTGCAAGTGACGAAGAAGCCAGGAAGGCATTGGCTGATCTGATTCCGCCATTGCTGGAGGTAAGCAAGTGTCCTGATTTTGTCGTCAACAGTGGACACTACTTCGGCACTGATTATGCGGTGAAAGGACGAGCAGGGCTTAGCGTTGAAGACAAACGAGCCCTGATTGAATTCATGAAAACATTTTGATCAGCAATAGTCTCTGTTTTCCTCAAAATTTGCACAATGATTTCCGGTTTTATTCAATAATATGACAAGGCAATTTTGCCCATAAACTAGAAAATGAGTTTAAACGATGAACTCAAGGTGGTACCCAGCTTCAACCCCTTGGGGTCACTTCGCCGGATTCGAACAGATCTCCGATTCGAGCAATAGACTCAAGTATGCGCCAGCCGCGCATTAATCGCGTGGCCCTTGTCAAATCGGAACGAAACTATTGGGGGTTCCCCAAGCTGCCCAAGGTAGAACCAATTAACTCGCATAAGGTTCAAATGCACTTGGGGACGCCAAGGTTTTGCTGTTGGCTTTAATAGACTCACAACCCATAATACGACTCGGAACCGATTATCGCATGGCACTCAATAGCTGGCGCAGGCCAAGGACGGGGCATCAACGGTTGCCTGAAATGTTCCTTCGCGTGACTACTTAATGTTCAGTAAACCGCGTCTTCAGAAATTTCTCAGCCTCGGCCCCAATGGGTTTCATCGTGTCGCTTATACTGAGTGGGGAAGTTCCCGGTCGCGTCATGTCGTAGTCTGTGCCCACGGCTTTGCTCGGAATAGCCGCGATTTCGATGCGCTGGCTGCATCAATTGCTGGCCGCCGCCGCGTGGTGTGCGTTGATTTCGTCGGCCGCGGCGACAGCGATTGGCTGGAAAAAAAGGAGGATTACGCCTTTTCGCTCTACCTTTCCGATGCAGCTGCGCTTCTTGCCCGAGTCACCGCGAGTCCCAACATTGGCGGATTCAGCGCGTTGGTTCGAAGCGTGCTGGGACTGGCCGGCACACATCAAATCGACTGGATCGGTACCTCGATGGGCGGGCTGCTCGGCATGATGCTCGCGGCAAAACCGAATTCCCCCATTCGCCGTCTGGTCCTGAACGACATCGGTCCGCTGATTCCGTGGTCCGCGCTCCTTAGGCTCAAGAATGTATACGCGGGGCTCTATGCGCGGTTCGCGGATATGGACGAAGTGGAGCAACACCTGAGAGAGGCTTGCGCCACGTTTGGTCCGCTCGAGGATCGGCAGTGGCAGCACATTGCTCGTTACGGTTCGCGCCGTCTGGAAGACGGGCGTTACGGATTGGCCTACGATCCGGGCATCATCAGCGCGTTACGCGATAGCAGGCACACTGGAATCGAATTTGGTAACGACTTTATGTTTGGCGTCGATCTGTGGCCGATCTGGGATGCGGTCAAATGCCCAACGTTGGTGCTGCGCGGCACAGAGTCCGATTTCTTGCTGAATAGCACCGCCCGGCAAATGCAACAACGCGGGCCACTCGCTCAAGTTGTCGAATTCGAGGGAATAGGCCACGCGCCATGGCTGATGAGCAAAGACCAGATTCGAGTGGTGCGCGATTTTATTAAAGCGCGGTGAACCCCCTCCATATTTGGTGCAGACGCTGAAAATAACAAGAGCGGCGGACGAATAGTGGTGCAAATGGCGTGGGACACACCGCGAGGCATTGTGCGATCTAACCGAAGCCATCCATAGTTACCCGAAAACCGCCATTTTGATCTAGATCAAAAAACCCGGTTTCCCTTGTATGAGATAATTAACCCAAATAAAAGGATTCAATTTGCCCCCGAACGGGGTGTCTATTTGGCGAAGGAGATTCATATGTTATCCCAGTTCGAACAATTAAACCTGATCGGTAAAACCAATCTCAATGCTGCACAGAAGTTTGCCTCCGTTAGCGCAGAGTTGACTGAACGTTTGATCAAGGCACAGATGGAGGCCGTCACAAAGATTCTTAATACCAACAACGAGCATCTGCAGGCCCTTTGGAGCAAGCCCGCAACAGCCGCTTCGGCCGCGTATTGGCAAAACCTTTATCAAACCAATGCTGAGAAAGCGCAGGAGATCACCCGCCGCTACTTTACGGAAGTCTCTAAGATCCAGGAGGAAATGGCTCACCTGATGGAGGAGCAGACGATCGCAATCAATAAGAAAGCGGTTAAGGACTTTGAAGAGCTTGCCAGGCGTGCCATGGAAGAAACCAAAAAAGTAGCTAAAGCAGCTGAAAGTTCCGGCAAAGCAAAACGGTCTGCCTAAACTCGTAGAACGAATTGCTGTCTACGCTGAACGTGGCCGTGGACGTAAACCATTAAGCGCCGGTCACATTGTGATTCGAAGGCAGAATCTTCCCATCGCACGCACCACACGGGAAAAACTCGGGGTGCGGCATCAATTTGCCGCTGACTAGAAATATCTTTGCCCGATTCCTCGACCCTCCCCATTAAAGCTTCCTCGAAAAACCGGCTTGCTCTTCCTGCGACTGACGTTTTAAACGAGGTCAGGACGACCATTTCCGACGCCTTAGATCCGTTCGGCATCGGAAAATCCTTCGAGAAGATCCAGCGGGCATGGCTGGAACATCCCCGTGAATTCACCGACGCCGCAATCAAGCTCTTCAGCGGGTTACAGGGATTGTCTGTCCATTCATATAATAAGGCCGTCGGGCTGGAAAGCGACGAATGGGTCCCTGTTGCGAGTGGAGATGAGCGCTTTTTGGATCCTGAATGGCACCAGTATCCGTCATTCTCCATGATGGTCCAGTTGTATCTTGTTTATACGCGCTGGCTGGAGCAGACGGTATACGACACGCCGGGCGTTTCCAAGAAAGAGCGCCGTACCGCGGCGTTTTGGGTCCGGCAGTGGTTCAATGCTATCGCTCCTAGTAATTTCCTGTTGACCAATCCCGTGGCTTTGAAAATGTTTATCGAAAGCGGGGGAAAGAGCCTGGCCAAAGGCATGGAAAACTGGGGGGAGGACTTGAAAGCGGGCGACCTTCAAATGGTGGATAAGACCGCATTTAAAGTCGGCAAGAATCTGGCCACCACGCCAGGTGCGGTCGTGTTCCGCAACGAGCTGCTGGAACTGATCCAATACGCTCCGGCGCGCGATCGGGTTCATTCGCTGCCCGTGGTGATCATCGCACCCTGGATCAACAAGTATTACATTCTCGATCTCACTCCCGAGAAAAGCTTGGTTCGTCACTTGGTCAATCAGGGTTTTACCGTTTTCGTGACCAGCTGGAAGAATCCGTCTGCTGAACTCTCTCACGTTACCTTTGATGATTACATATTGAAGGGCGCGCTCGCCGCCATCGAGGTCGCTCGTTCTATCGCCGGGACGCCGCAGGTTCATGCGGTCGGCTACTGCATCGGGGGCACGGCGGTCGCAGCACTGATGGCTTGGCTCAACAAGGAATATGCAAATCACCGTGAGCAAATCCCAGTCGCCCACTGGACGCTCTTGGCGTCCCTCGTGGATTTTTCTCGGCCGGGCGAAATCGAAGCGTTTCTCAGTGAGGACGCCGTCGCTGCGATCGAGAGTCTCATGTCCGAAAAGGGCTACCTGGGAGGGCCGGAACTTGCCAGCGCGTTCCGGATGCTACGCCCCAATCCGCTGATCTGGCACTATTTTGTTCACCGCTACCTGTTCGGTGAGAGCCTTACTGCCTTCGATGTGCTTTTCTGGAATGTGGATCACACCCGCATGCCCGAAGCGATGCATCGCTTTTACTTGCGGGAGTTTTATGTCAAAAACAAATTGGCAGAAAAAAACGGGGTCATGCTCGGCGGTCATCCCATCGATCTCTCTCTGGTAAAGCAACCAATGTACGCTGTCGGGGCGCATGAAGACCATATCGCGCCATGGCGCGGGACCTTTCACACAGCAAATCTAGTGCGAGGGCCGGTGCGTTATGCGCTTTCGAGCTCCGGTCATATCCTTGGCATCATTAATCCCCCGGTCCAGCATTCAAAGCGCGAGTTTTGTGTAGGAAATGTAAAGCATGGCGTTGAAGCCAAAGCATGGCGCGACAAGCAGACGAAAAGGAAGGGATCATGGTGGCAGGATTGGTTCAAATGGCTTGATCAGCATTGCGGACCACTCCGCAAACCACCTCAGTTGGGAAGCTCGACCTACCGAAAACTTTGCGCCGCGCCCGGCACCTACGTGCACGAAAGCTGAGCGAACATGCTGGGCTATATGAATTGGTGGACGAACGGGCAGAATTGCATTGTAATCGCAAAATCTATGAAACAACTTGCTTTGGTTCTGGTGCTCGCAGTGTTCAGTGGCAGCGCGGCGGCTGGCTGGGAGCGGGTTGGTGGTAAGAATGAAAGGCGTGGATTTTATGCCTACGTTGATCGCGCCACGATCGAGAAATCAGGCAGCATGGCCAAAATGTGGGTTCTGGTT